>Ga0265293_10004318_pt1 | contig 25174 bp, 22 predicted proteins | sample Munlanlewell138R_FD_192505 | JGI IMG/M metagenome (GOLD analysis project Ga0265293, IMG submission 192505) | Leachate microbial communities from a municipal landfill in Southern Ontario, Canada - Leachate well 138R | ecosystem: Engineered > Solid waste > Landfill > Unclassified | place: Canada...
GTGGTGTCAAAATTAGTAAAGAAAAGCCTCTGCAATCCAGTATTTCCTAGAAGAGGGGAGGCTTCCTCTGATTATGTTGAGCTTATCAAACGATTCGAGAATCAACAAAAATGGCTTAGTAATATCAATGCTGAGATTGTGGACAAAAAGCAACGCACGACAGCAATTAGGCAGTTTTACTATGAAATCTCAAAGGCGAAGGGTTTTACTGAGTTCTCGCATCGGTAGCTAATGATACTGGTTGATTATATGACCCGCTTGTTGATGATACTAGGATTATTTTCAGAGATGGGACAACATTCTAACGTAGTTCTATTTTTTAAATATGTTCTTGTTCATGCATTATTTATCTTCACTCGCTTCCTCTTGGAACAACAATGTGTGTTATACTATGTAATAGGATATTTGGGGGTCGTTGGAACTAAAAATTGACGGCTAGGATGCTTCGATTGAAAAGCTAAGTCGAAGGGTAAATATTCATGAATACAAAGGAATTTGAAAAAGTATACTGGGGATCACTACTGTCCGGTTAACCTTTTTTCATAAGCTAATAACTGACTTATATATAAAGAATTAAGCACTGTTTAGCCTTTTGTCGATATGAAGGAGCCTTTATACTTCATCACAGACCAAACCGAAAGGGGTGTAGTGATGAGCAAAGGCCAAACGGTATTCTCCCAAATCATGGATTTCCTTCCAGGCTATGAGTTTCGAAAGTGTGTTAAACGCTACAATGGTGACTACAGGGTGAAAAACTTCACCTGCTTGAATCAATTTCTGCGCTTCGCATTTGCCCAATTGACTTACAGGGAAAGCTTGAGGGATATTGAATCCTGTTTGAATTCCATGTCCAGACGTTTGTACCATATGGGCTTTCCGTGCAAAGTTTCAAAAAGTACAGTACTTTAGCAGATGCCAATGAGAAGCGTCCCTGGCAGATTTATGCCGATTTTGCCCAAGTCATGATCAATAAAGCCAGGAATCTATATCAAGATGACCTGTTGGCAGTGGAATTGGAAGAAACAATTTATGCATTGGATTCCACAGTTATCGATTTGTGCCTATCCCTGTTCCCTTGGGCTCACTTCCGAAAGGCCAAGGGGGCGGTAAAAATGCACACTTTGTTAGATTTGAGAGGAAACATCCCTACTTTTATCGCTATTACCGAAGGGAAGGTTCACGATGTGAATATTCTTGATGTGTTGGAACTGAGCAAAGAGCCTTCTACATTATGGACCGTGGGTACATAGATTTCGCCAGATTGTATAATTTTACAGAAAAAGGCGCCAGTTTCGTCATAAGGGCAAAGGATAACCTGCGTTTCAGAAGGTTGTATTCCCGAAAAGTAGACAAGCAGTACGGTCTTCGTTGTGACCAAACTATTGTTCTCACCGGACTACATAGCAAGAACGATTACCCCCAGCAACTGAGACGCATTCGCTACTATGATGCTATTAATGGTAAGTACATGACTTTCCTTACCAACAACTTCAATGTTGAAGCCTTTACGATAACAGAATTATATAAATCTCGCTGGCAGATAGAACTGTTTTTCAAGTGGATCAAACAACACCTGAGAATAAAAGTATTCTATGGCACTTCCATGAATGCAGTAAAATCCCAAATCTGGGTGGTCATCACTGTATACGTACTTGTTGCAATCATAAAGAAAAAACTGAAAATAGAGGCTTCTCTCTACACAATTCTACAGATTTTCAGTGTGACGGCATTTGAGCAAATGCCTATAGAGCATATACTTAAAGATTCTATCTCTAGGGAAGTTGATGACTCTGAGAGTAAACAGTTACTGTTCAATGAATTATAACCGGACAGTAGTGATGCAGATTATCTTTGAAAAAATTAAAGATAGACAACACCGTTATGCTTTTCTATCCTTTGAGATTCCAAATAGGTTTTAACATAGAACCTACTTCTACTGTTGGTTCTAGGTAGCCAATAATCTCTTGGGCATTCTTGTATGCCATAGGAGCTTCGTCTAAGGTCGATTTATTGACACTGGTAGAATATACTCCTGCCATCTCAGCTTTGAATTGGGATAAAGATAGCTTGTTTTTTGCCTGAGTGCGAGACATAAGTCTTCCTGCTCCATGAGGAGCTGAGAAGTTCCAAGCTTTATTTCCCTTCCCATAGCCAAGGATTGAACCATCGCGCATATTAAAAGGAATAATTACGGGCTCGTCTAGTGCCGCAGAGATGGCCCCTTTACGGATTATATTATCGTTAAAGTCAATGTAGTTATGGATCGACTCAACTTTCAGATGGCTGTCATCCTCATGGTGAGTACCAATGACTGCCTGGAGAATCGAATTAACAATAACCTTACGGTTTAGTTGAGCATAGTTTTGGGCAACTTTCATATCACGCAAATAGAGGTTGAGTGCATCACCTTCGAGCCAAGCCAAGCTTTTTGGAGCTTCAGGATGTAACTTTGTAGCCATTGTTTGATAAAACTGGGCCACTTTTAAGCCAAAATTTCTTGATCCTGAATGGACTATAAGCCACTGATTTTCTTCATCATCCAAAGCGAGTTCAATGAAATGATTTCCGCCTCCCAGTGTTCCAATAGAACGCATTACTCGTTCATAATCCTGTTTGGTGGCTCGACAAGTTTCTTTAACTCTGCTTAGTTCCTTCTCGTAGATTGCTTTGCGGTGAATAGAGAAGCCTAGAGGGACCTGTGTTCTAGCTATGCTATCAAGTGCCTGTAAATCGGTTATTTTTTCATGTTCGTGCAAACGAATGGCTAACACCCCACAACCAATATCAACACCAATGAGATTGGGAACAATGGTATCTGTCACCCTTGCCGTATAGCCAATAACACATCCCGCTCCAGCATGAACGTCTGGCATAATCCTCACATTGGCTCCTTTTGTCATGGGCTGTTCCAATAAAGTTTTAATCTGGTCAATCGCTCCTTGGTCAACAGAGTCGCTGTAAACAACCGCTGTACCATAGGTTCCTTTTAGTACCATTGTAGCTCCTTAATTATACTTTAATTTCTGTAGAGCGCCTTATGTTTCTCGCTCTCTTTGAATTTATAACCACTACTATTATAAAGAAATAAAACAATTTATTCAATGTGATCACATAATTGACCTCATCATGTGCCATTATGTTCCAATCCTGTAGTTATGTAGAATCCTGTAATAATTGATGTGAAAATTATTTTTTTAGAGGGCTCCTGAGCTGATGTAGCATACGTGATTCAGGTAGAGAAGATTCGTTCTTATTTTGATCAAATTCTTTTCGTCCAGTAAAAAAAGTGACCAAGCGACTATTAAGCAATGAGCTAGGGGATAGCGATCCAGCTATTCATTAGCCATCATGCCTTGAGCATGAATAGAGCGATGTAGGGTAGGGGGTAAATGGTTAAAAGAGATTATCGGCCAAGCCGACACATATGATTCTGTTTCATCTTTGGAGGGTCTATGGCTAAGGGGATGTTCCTCAGTTATATAAGAAATACTTTAGCGACAAATCGGGCGAAAGGGTTATGCTTTTTGAAAAAAGATATGCATCTAAATTCAAGTTTTGTAATACCCAAAAAAAAGGGACATACCAGCGATTCTACATAACATACACACTATCAGACCCATATTTTCGAGAGGTAAATGCTTGTTTCTTTTATATACCTTGTGTTCTGTGTGAGATTTTGTAATACTGTTGTTATGAAAAAGACTTTAATTATTGTTGATTTGCAATATGATTTTATGGAAGGGGGCTCCTTGGCCGTTGCTGGAGCAGATGAAGATTATGTGAAGAGAATTGAAAAGATTCGTCCCTTTTTTGATCAAGTCATCCTAACTGCAGACCATCATCCTCCTAAACATGTCTCCTTTACTACATTTCCTCCGCATTGCGTTGTTGGAACCCATGGTTCTGAGTTAGCCGTAGCTACAGGGGATGTATTGTTACTGAAGGGTAAGAAAGTCGATAAAGAAGAATTTTCAGCTTTTGGTGAAGGAAAGAACATAGAAAAGATCGAAGGAGATGCAGTCTATGTGCTTGGTTTGGCCGGTGATTACTGTGTACGCCAAACATTACTCGATCTTCTTACCTACACCCCGAACAAAAAATTATTTGCAATTATAGATTTAATCTACTCAGTAGATGGGACTCATTATAGTGAACTCGATTATTTTGGGGGCAAAGTTACTTTCGTTACTAGTGAACAACTACAATAGGGGGCTCTATGCCGTACATTCGGACTCAATTTGAACAATTACCAGAAGATGCATCAGCTCAAGCAATTGAAAGTACAGCGGAGGGACTCGAACGCTACCATTTTGAACCCTTCCTTATTTTAGACGCCCCTGATTTTATCCACTGGCGCAAAAAAGATATGTTAGCGGAATATGATCGATTAACAACACTTTCACCAGATGCTCCAGAATTAACTGCAGTGGTAGGCTCTACCCCCTCTCAGGTCGTAGAAAAACAATTGGGGTTGCTTCTCTATCACTATCATTTGTTGTGTCGCTTACGCACTGACGATGCTTCTGCGTGGGATGTGGTTCATGAATTGTATGAAGATGACTAAAATTTAGTCGTCGTCTTTCTCTAACTGTCCTACAACACGAGCATCTGAACTTTTGAGTGGAATTACGCGTCTAATGAAAGGTTGCACCCCATAAAAAGTTTTTTCAAACTCATCTTCACTCTCTTTTAAAGCAGCTTGCCAAGCGGCACCGAAGCCAGGACTATTAATCGTGAGTCGGTCGGCGGCTTGTTGATAGACGTGAAGGCGAGCCACCTCCTTGCGACCTGGCTTTTGAGCATAACCACGTAAACTAATACGAAGATTCTCATTCTGGGACCTTAATTCATTAATCTCTTCTTTGAGCTTACTTAAACCCTCTGATTCCAGATCCATGCGATCGGTTACCATTGATTTTAATCGGGCAATTTCCTGCTTATGGGCCTTCGTTTTGGCCGTGTGCTTAGAGTATTGAACGATGAGTAAGACGAGCATCGGAATAAATCCGATTGCAACACCAATAATGATGTTTTCCATGGAACGCTCCTTTGCCTGCGTTAGTATAGCATGCGAGAAAAAGTGCTTCAATACTCACACTTTTATTGGTGGTCAAGAACCTCACACTTTTATTGGTGGTCAAGAAAACGAGCAGTAACTGCCTCGTATGAATTAGCAATTGAGGCAGGAAGCGTTATCCGACCATCAAACACTGCCATATCTTTAAATCCAGTGCCAGTTAATAAAACACATGCTGAGACATCAGAGCCGTAAAGATCTTTGAGTTTTTCGACATCTTTACGTAAACCAGCCCAGGCACAAGCAGCCGCGGGTTCTACAAATACCCCAGCTTGCCGGGTTAGTTCTAATTGAGCTTCAAGAATTTCAGCATCACTCACTTCAGTTGCCCATGATTGTGTTTCTTTGATATAACGCACAGCCATCCGACCATTGGCCGGAGATGAAACACTAATAGAATCGGCACAGGTAGTTGTTGATACAGAGTGAAAGAGACCTGTTTTCCAAGCTTGGGAAATAGCGTTCGACTTTGTCGATTGGACGCAAATTACTTGGGGTATTTTTTCAATTAAACCAGCGGCATGGAGATCGATGAAACCTTTACAAACTCCAGCATAAATACAACCATCACCTACCGGTACATACACAACGTCAATATCGGCATGCCCTAATTGTAAGAATAATTCTATCGAGACACTTTTTTTTCCCTCAACCGTCATCGGGTTATAAGCAGTATTTCGATTTATGCCCCCAAATTGTTGGGTATAGTAGATAGAAAGAGCAAACGCATCATCATACGAACCTTGTACGGGGACCACGGTCGCACCATACAATACACTTTGCATCAGCTTATTGATTGGAGCGCTCTCGGGCACAAAAAGAATTACCTCTAACCCATAGGCAGCACCCGCACAACTCATAGCTGCTCCGGCATTGCCGGTTGAAGCTAGAGCAATCTTGTTCTCCCCATGAGCTAAAGCTTGAGCCACAATCAGTTGCGAAGCTCGGTCTTTAAAAGAACCCGAAGGGAGGGCACTATCGAGTTTAAACAATAAGTTAGGTAAACCATATTTTTCTTGTAAGCGCTTAGGTTTTACCAAAGGAGTTACTCCAATCGGGAAACTAGCGGAGTGGGGAACTGGGTAGGGGAAAAAGTCATAGAAGGAGAGGTTTGGCTTTGTCTTTAACTTAGCGAGATCTTCCCTGTTCAAGCGAACGATCAGATTGCCTTTGCGAAATTCACCTGCCTTGACAGGTTGCGTGGCACATACCGGACAAACATACTCGATCTTATCGGAAAAGTATTCTTTTTTACACTCATTACAAACATAACTAATACGCATACAGGTCCGCTCCCTCTATGTAAAACGCCGGACTGGTAAGCCCGGCGTTTAGTAGTTCGGTCAGTTATTATAATAAACCTACCTCATTGTTAAACGCAATTATCATCTCATCAATTTTATCAGCATATGCTGGCAATTGTTTCCAATACGAACGGTCATACCACTGTGCATTTATTTCAGCATAGGTTTTGCCTTGTTGCTCGACCCAAGTGTAGTACTTCAAGTTGTGCACTCGCAGCCTCTCATAGTAGCCAAGTTCTTCGACGTTATCAATGCCTTGATGTAAGAGAGCGCCAGCGTGAACTTTTGCTGCATCAATGCTGGTAAAGGGACCTTTTTGGTTCTTTTGCTCGGTGAGGCGTGAAGTATACATAGCTGAACTGTCGGTCAGAACGGTAAATATAACATCATCATCTTCCATTTCGTAGAACTTTGCCATTTTTATGGCACTCAAGATATTACCAATACCACTGATTCCATAGAGATCAAGATCTGCAATTTCTGTTGCAGAAAGACCGGCCTCTTTCAGATAGGCTATTCCCTCTGGTTCATTAAACAAACGGTAGATTTCCATACAATCTTCATCATCGATAGCGGTGATCATGTCAGTATTCTTAACATTATGAATCCATGGAACGTGCTTGTCCCCAATACCTTCAATACGGTGGCCGCCAAACCCATTCCGTAAGAGAGTCGGACACTGGAGGGCTTCACTTGCTGCAATCTTAATTTCAGGATAGGTGTTTTTAAGGTTGTCCCCAGCGGCTAGAGTTCCACCAGAGCCGGTGGCCGAGACATATCCGCGCACATTTTCAGCCTTAATTCCTAACTTTTGTAGTACTTCCAGCATAGCTGAACCAGTAACCGTATAATGCCATAGATAATTTTCAAATTGATCAAATTGGTTAAAAATGACAATGGAAGAACCCCGTTCACGATCCAATTCATGGCACTTGTCGAAAATCTCCTTAACATTCGATTCACAACCTGGGGTAGCTATGACCTCTCCGGCAATCGCCTTGAGCCAATTAAAACGTTCTTGACTCATCTCTTCGGGAAGAATCGCAATAGAAGAACAGCCGAGTAAGGCACTGTTATAAGCTCCTCCGCGGCAATAGTTGCCAGTAGAAGGCCACACCGCCTGCTGATTAATTGCATCGAAATTGCCCGAAATTAAAGCTGGAGCGAGACAAGCATAAGTTGCACCAACTTTATGCCCACCGGTGGGAAACCACTTTCCGACTAAAGCTAAAACACGTGCTTTAACCCCTGTTAACGCTTTGGGGACCTCTATATAGTTTACTCCACCAAAAGTTCCCCCTTTTTCAACAGATTCATTTTTCCAGTTTATCCGAAATAAGTTTTCAGAGTGGACATCCCACAACCCCATCTTACTTAATTCTTTAATCACTTTTTGGGGAGTTTTGGATGGGTCAACCATCTGAGCAAAAGTTGGTAATACAATTTTCTTATCGCGGCAAAGCTTGACATTTCTGGCACGAACTTCTGCGTTAATACGCAGGTTAATCAGATCATACACAGCGCTACCTCCATCGATTTTCATCCGTTAATATGTTAATACAACTTAGCATGGGTTTTGTAGAAAAGTAAATAAGAAAAAAAATTATTTGCATATGAAAGAATTTTAGGATATAAATTGCGTTATTCATAATTATATTGTAAATTAATTATATCTATTAATTTTAGACTTACTTTAAAAACTTAACTTTCTTTGTTGCATATTGTTGCAAAAAAGATTGACTTATAGTGAAACTCCTTTACAATAAGAGGTGGAGCTTTTGCTCGCACGATTCCTGTTTCAAGGAGATGTTGTTGTTATGGGAGATAGTATGCGCCCTGTTCCTTTCGAGGAGCTTATACATAGGATTTTTTCTGAATATCGTCAAAGTCAAACTATTTTTGGGATTCATAAAGATCAATTTTATAAACCAGATCCAGCGAAAAAAATTGAAGTATTTGGTCAAAGTTGTGCAACGCCTATAGGACCTGCTGCCGGTCCACATACCCAACTTGCCCAAAATATTGTAGCAAGTTATTTGGTTGGAGGGCGGTTTATTGAATTAAAGACAGTGCAAAAGTTGGATACTCTCGAAATCGATAAACCCTGTATCGATGCCCGCGATGAAGGGTATAATGTGGAGTGGTCAACTGAATACACCCTACCAAAAGCGTATGATGAATATGCCAAAGCATGGGTGGTCTTGCACCTCGTAGAGAGCTTACTTCATGGTGAACCATTTGAAACACCCTCCTTTATATTCAACATGAGTGTTGGTTATGATTTAGAAGGCATTAAAACGCCGAAAATGCAGACTTTTATAGATTCTTTGATTGATGCGAGCAATGCAGAGACATTTACAAATTGTATTACCTCATTACAAGCGATCTTGAGTGAGGGCTCCTTATTTGAAGGAACTGAGTGGGAAGGGTTTGAGAAAAAGCTTTCCGCGTTACCTAAAAAGATATCACCCCATATTAGTCCATCAGTGACGATTAGTACGATGCATGGTTGCCCACCAGAAGAAATCGAAGCCATTTGCTCGTATATGCTTAAAGAGAAAAAGCTACACACGTTTGTTAAACTAAATCCGACACTTCTTGGTTTTGATCGAGTGCGTACTATTTTAGATGACCTTGGTTACGACTATATTGGATTGAAGCGTGAATCGTTTGAGCATGACTTGCAGTATGCTGATGCCATTACAATGTTGCACCGGTTAGTTGATTTAGCTGCCTCTGAAAAACTTGGATTTGGAGTTAAACTTACTAATACACTCGGTTCGGTAAATGATCAGGGAGTGCTTCCCGGTGCTGAAATGTATATGTCAGGTCGTGCCTTGTTGCCCATGAGTACAGGTGTAGGAGCCCTCTTATCGCAAGAATTCAAAGGAAAGCTCCCTATTTCATATAGTGGTGGCGCAAATGCCATGACAGTGCGCGAGATTTTTGATACTGGAATTCGCCCTATCACTTTAGCAACAGATCTGCTCAAACCAGGCGGGTATGCACGAATGAAAGACATGGTGGAAATCCTAGAACAAGAGAGTACGAGCTGGGAGGCGACTCACGTCGATGTGGATAAACTTGAAAAGCTCGCTACATCTGCTCTAGGACGAGATGAAGTCCATAAGAGTTTTCGAGGCACTGAGACAGTTAGTGTTCCAGGAAAGTTACCATTGCTTGATTGTTATGTTGCCCCGTGCGTTGAAGCGTGTCCCATCCACCAGAACGTACCAGATTATATCTATTTAGTGGGTAAAGGCCGGTATGCGGACGCCTTGGAAATTATTTATGATGACAACGCCTTGCCTAATCTCACTGGTTATATTTGTGATCATCAATGCCAGTATCATTGTACGCGTTTAGACTATGAAGGTACCGTACAAATTAGAGAGATGAAGAAAATTGCTGCTGAAGAAGGTTTTGCTGAATATATTAAACGTTGGGAAAAACCTGAAAGTGCTGCCATAAAAGCGGCCGTAATTGGAGCCGGACCAGCCGGTTTAGCAACAGCCTACTTTTTAGCTCGGGCAGGCTTTGCGGTGACAGTATTTGAGCGTGAAAAGGATGCTGGTGGTGTTACCCGTTACGTAGTCCCTGCTTTCCGCTTCCCCTCTAGTGCATTACAGGCTGACATTGATTTTATTGCCAAACATGGTGTTGAGTTTCAATTTGGCATTGAAAGTTCCTCGGTAACGGTAACCGCCTTACGCCAGGAGGGATACGAACACCTATTTTATGCGATTGGAGCAGAAGTTGATAATGAAATCCCTCTTACAGGAGATCGTAGTCGCGTTCGCCCCTCATTAGCCTTTCTTAATCAATTTAACCGTAACCCAAAGCAATTGACTTTGGGTAAAAAAGTGGTAGTTGTTGGAGGTGGTAATACAGCAATGGACGGAGCTCGAGCGGCAATACGAGTAACAGGAGTAGAAGAGGTCTCTGTTGTGTACCGAAGAACGAAGAAAGAGATGCCTGCTGACTTAGAAGAGTTTCATAATGCTATTTCCGATGGAGTTACATTTCACTTCCTTACCAATCCTGAGACGTATAGAGAAGATGGAACGTTGATCTGTCGTAAGATGAAATTAGGAGAAATTGATGCTTCGGGGCGTCGTAGACCAGTGGCGACTGACGAAACAGTGACTTTGCAGGCAGATACGCTAATCACTGCGATTGGCGAAAAGGTCGACAGCCAAACGCTTTCGTGGTTTGGTGTTCCTCTTGATGAGCAGGGATGGCCAGCAGTAAAGAGTGATACTTTAGAAACAAGCGAAGATGGAGTCTATGTGCTCGGTGATGCCCAAAGTGGCCCTTCTACGGTGGTACGTTGTATTGCTGCCGCTCGCAAAGCGGTCGAAGCAGCCATTGATTCAGTGTTAGGCCCTGAAGAGACTGAACACGATCATGAACATGGGGAGTTCGAGGAGTATAGTGAAGAGGAACTCGTTGCCATTGAGGAGGAAGAAGATGCTTTCTTCGGTGAAATACGAGCCAAGAAAGGGCGCTATCTAGCTCCTGCCAAAACTAGCGATTCCATAAAAGAATTCGCTCGAATTGAAGCGGCACGTTGTCTTGAATGTTCTTATATTTGCAATAAATGTGTCGAAGTTTGTCCAAATCGGGCTAATGTAGCTATTGATATGCGACACCGCAATGATCTTTTTGACAATCCTTACCAAATTATCCACCTTGATGCATTTTGTAACGAATGTGGTAACTGTACTACGTTCTGCCCTTGGGAAGGTTCTCCCTATCTCGATAAAATCACTGTGTTTAGTCGAAAAGATGACTTTGAGAATTCTAAAAATAGTGGTTTTTTCTTAGATGAAGAAAAAATAGTGGTGCGCATTGATGGTGTCATCTCCCACCATCTCTTACAATCTGAAGAAATCCTAAATGACAAAGTACCCGCAGATATTGCGGCTGTGATTGAAGAGATTATTTTAAATCATTCGTATTTATTGGGAGCCGTTGAAGCATAAGGAGGAAGATTTAGCATGGCAATTACAATATTTTCAAATGCACGCGTGGTACAGACGATGCCTCCCTTTTCGGTAGAAGAGGGCCTTGATGTCGTGGTTAAAGATGACATGATCGTTGCGGTTGGAAAAAATGCTGGTTCTTCGTATCCTGGGGCCAACGTATTTGATGCTAATGGCAAGACCATAATTCCTGGCTTGGTCTGTTCCCATCATCATTATTATTCGGGCTTGTCACGTGGGATGCTAGTCCAAGCAGGAGCGCAAAATGATTTTATCCAAGTTCTAAAAGAGTGGTGGTGGCGCCTCGACCGAGCACTTGATGAAGAAGCACTCTATTATAGTAGCTTGATCTGTTCTATTGACGCTATTGCCTCTGGGACGACTACCTGTATTGATCACCATGCTAGCCCCTCGTTTATTAGTGGTTCCCTTGAAACCATTGCCAAAGGGATGCGAGAAGTTGGTGTCCGTGGGGCCACATGTTATGAAGTGACTGATCGTAATGGAGGCTTAGATGAGATCAAAGCCGGTGTTAAAGAGAATATTGCTTTTGCTAAGAGCGTAGATGCTCTGCGCAAGAGTGGTCAAAAACCTTTAGTCGAGGCGATGATCGGTGGTCACGCCCCTTTTACTATCCCCGATGCAGGTTTGGAACTGATGCGGGATGCTTGTGAAAGCACAAAACGGGGTATGCATCTACACGTTGCAGAGGACAAATATGATACGGTCCACTCCCATCACTGGTATAATAAAGATATTATCGCCCGGCTCGATGCCTTCGATCTCCTTGCTGATAACACCTTGCTTGTCCATGGGTTGTGGTTAAACGAGGGGGAGATTGAATTAATAAATGAGCGTAAGAGTTTCTTAGCCCATAATCCCCGTAGCAATATGAATAACCATGTTGGTTATTGTCAGGGATTAGGTCAACTTGAGAACACCGTGCTCGGTACTGATGGCTGTGGTGGAAACATGTTTGAAGAGCTTAAAATAGCTTTCTTTAAACATAAAGACGAAGGTGGTCCATGGTGGCCTAGTGATTTTGTCACCATGCTTAGCCGCGGTAATAAAATATTGGAGCGCTATTTCGGGGAACAGTTTGGTCGTATTGCACCTGGCTATAAAGCCGACTTGACCATTTTAGATTACCAGAGTCCAACGCCGTGGGTTGGTGATAATGCTGCCACCCATTTAGTGTGGGGAACCAGTAGTAATTGTGTAGATTCGGTGATGGTTGAAGGCAATATGATTTTAAAACACCGCAATTTTAGTTTTGATATTCAAGAAATTTACGCTAAAGCAGCCGAGGTCGCTCAGCGAGTTTGGAAAAAAGTAGACAAATTATAGCATAGCCCCAGTTTTGGGGATAAGGAAATGTAAGGAGAAAAGCATGAGTATGCACGAAAAGATTAGAAAGAAAGCGGCTGAGTACCGTCAGTACACTGCCGAAAACCTCTCTAAGTTGGTCAAGGTTAAGTCGTACAGTAGCAAAGAAGAAGATGTATGCCGTCTCATTGTTACGATGTTAGAAGAGGCAGGCTTTGATGAAGTACGTATCGATGGATTAGGAAGTGTGATTGGTCGAGTTGGCAATGGCCCCAAAAAGTTAGCTTTCGATGCTCATGTAGATACCGTTGAAGTTGGTAATTTAGATAACTGGGATTTTGATCCATTTAGCGGTGAAATTAAAGATGGTAAAGTTTTTGGACGCGGTTCTTCAGATCAGAAAGGGGGCGCAGCCTCTATGATTACAGCTGGCCGGATTCTAAAAGAACTTGGCTATGGTGGAGAATATACAGTCTATTTCACCTTTACGGTTATGGAAGAAGATTGTGATGGAATGTGCTGGAAATATTTGATCGAGGAAGAGAATTTCAAACCAGATTTAGTTGTTTCAACAGAACCCACTAGTTGCCAACTCTACCGTGGACACCGTGGACGGATGGAAATTCGAGTAATTCTAAGGGGCATTTCGTGTCATGGTAGCGCTCCTGAGCGGGGTGTGAATGCCTCCTATAAGGCTGCAAGAGCTGCCTTAGCTATTGAGCAGCTAAACAAAGATCTCTTGCCTGATGAAGAAAAATTCCTTGGCAAAGGGACTATTACTGTCTCTCAAATAGATGCCCATGGCCCCTCCCAATGTGCAGTAGCCGATTATGCTATGCTCTATTGTGACCGTCGGCTGACATGGGGTGAAGACGCTGAACTTGCTATGCGCCAGGTGCGTGAATATATTGCCAAGGCCACTGGGGATGATCCAAAAGATATCGTCGTCGAAATGCCGATGTACGAAAAAGTAGGTTGGACAAAGAAAGATTACCATCAAGAACTCTATTTCCCAACTTGGAAGATTGATGAAGATCACTACTTAGTCCAATCTGGTGTAGAAGCCCATAAAGCCCTTTTTGGGAAGAAACCAGTTATTGATAAATGGACTTTTAGTACGAACCTCGTGGCAACCACTGGGCGGCATAAAATTCCTGCAATAGGTTTTGGCCCTGGTGATGAATCCCAAGCTCATGCTCCGAATGAAATTAACAGAATTGATGATCTCGAGATATGCGCTGCATTCTATGCCATGCTACCCTATAGTTTGGAAGGAAAAAACTAGAAAACGAGCCCAATTCGTAGTATACTGAAGCAACTGAGGTACCTTGGCACAATCCTTGTGCCAAGTACCATCCCCGCCATGGTTTCCTCTCCCATCATGGATGGGTCTTCTCCGAGGAGAGGGTCCACGGGTTGTAACCCGGCGGTGTCTTGTAGAACGATCGGGAGGGTCGCTAATAGTGGAGAAACCAAGCGGTGCTTTGTGGGGTAGAACTCAAGATGTTGGGTGTGCAAACATACCTATCTTCAAAGCAATTCGATGGTATCCTCTTGAATCTTTTGACCGAGGCCTCTACATGGCCTCGTTACATCATTCTTACCTAAGGGGTTGTCATGCATGATCATAGTATATTGTTAAAAAACATTTTCTGTTTAATGACCGATTCGGCCAAGCCAACTATATCTGGTGCCGATATGCTCATCAGTGAAGGGAAGGTTACTCATATTGCAGTCGACGGGGGCTTACGAACGGGTGAGGCCACCCGAGTAATCGATTGTTCTTCACATGTGGTAGTTCCTGGCTTTGTAAATACCCATCACCATTTCTACCAAACATTGACCAGAAATCATCCGGCAGTTCAAAATGCCGAGCTGTTTGATTGGTTGCGATTTTTATATAATGTGTGGAAATACATAGATGCTGACGGGGTCTATTATTCCTCGTTACTTGCTATGGGAGAGCTTTTAAAGACAGGGTGTACCGCAACTACAGATCACCATTATCTCTATCCACGTGGATATGTTGGTGATTTGATGGCGACCCAATTTAGTGCGGCTGACACTTTAGGTATGCGCTTTAGTCCGACGCGCGGATCGATGTCCTTAAGTCAAAAAGATGGGGGATTACCCCCCGATTCGGTAGTTCAGACGGCCGATGAGATCTTAGAAGATAGCGAGCGGGTCATTGAAATGTATCACGATCCATCACCAATGGCGATGCATAAGATAGTTTTAGCTCCATGTAGTCCCTTTAGTGTGACAAAAGAACTCATGCGTGATAGTGCCCGCTTAGCCCGTAAATACGGGGTGCGTTTACATACCCACTTAGCAGAAACAAGAGATGAAAATGATTTTTGCATTGAAATGTATGGTAAGCGTCCAGTAGCCCTGATGCAAGAATGTGAACTGATTGGACCGGATGTGTCTTACGCTCATGGTATTCATTTTAATGATGATGAATTGAACATACTGAAGGAAACCGGCTCTTCAATAGCTCATTGCCCCTCTTCGAATATGCGTCTCGGATCAGGTATTTGTCGAGTACAGGAGATGTTGGCAATGGGAATACCGGTTGGAATCGCTGTCGATGGTTCTGCTTCGAATGATTCTTCCGATATGCTGGGAGAGATTCGCAATGCCCTCTTGTTACAACGGGTTGAAAAAGGAGCTAATGCTCTTACGACTCGGCAAGCTTTCAAGATGGCCAGTGAATATGGTGCTCAGATACTCAATTTTTCAAATGTTGGAAAATTGGAAGAAAATTGGGCTGCCGATGTTGCAATCTTTAATGTGCACACCTTGCCCTATGCTGGATCGTTATCAGATCCAGTTGCCGCACTCCTATTTTGCGGTTGTGATCACACAACAGATTACACTATTGTCAATGGACAAGTGGTAGTCGATAAACGACAATTGGTTGGTATTGATGAAGAAGAATTGGTTTGTAAGGCCAATGCAATTAGTCAAGAAATGCTCGCTAAGGCCGAGCGTAAGGAGGAGGTATGATTACCGAATTCATTCGAGCAACATCACCACAGGAATCCTTGGAAGCAATACAAAAAGCTGGAGATGGTACGGTGTTTCTTGCTGGGGGAACGGAAATTCAGCGATTGGGTTCTGCGGTTGCCTGTACGAAAGTTGTTTCTCTTACACAGTTGCAACTTTCCACTATTGAAGAAAAGGATGAGATTGTCTCTATTGGGGCTCTCGTAACTTTTCAAGAGGCTTTAGAGAGTGATCTTGTGCCTGAATATATAAAAGAAGCCTTGCGCTATTGTGGATCTCGCACGAGAAGAAATATGGCTACTATCGGAGGCAATATTGCGTTGGCGCGTGATGATTCTTATTTGTTTCCGACTTTAATTGCTGCTAAAGCGCGCTTGATCTTAGGTGATATCGCCAATGATGGCAAATACACAGAGGAAAATATCCCTATTCGGGAATACCATTCTTTCAGAGAACATTTTGCCGGCAGTTTAATCTTGGGTATTGTACTCAATAAACCCAACCGTTTTGTAGCTTCAAGGCGTTACGCACGCACTGTTCAAAGCCCAGCTGCCGTAACAATCTCTTTTGGTGCTGATACTTCAAGTGGATCTCCACACGATATTCGCATCTGTGCTGCAATTAAAGGAAGTGGGGTAGTGCGGTTGTTGGCCGTGGAAAACGGCGTATTAAATGGACAATACCATGCCCCAGAGGATGCGGCAACGCAAGCCGCTCTTGATATAGCATTTGTTGATGACATTACAGGAAGCGCAGCCTACAAGAAATACTTGTTGGGAACTGCTGTTTCTGAACTTTATCGGGCATGTCTAGAAACTCTTAGTGTAGGAGGTGCCGTATGATTTTGAAATGTATAGTCAATGGGAAATCGATATCCCAGACCATAGAACCTGGCGAAACTCTACGAACTTTGTTAGTAAGATTAGGTCACTTTGCCGTCCGCGACAGCGATGACGGAGAAGGATTTGCTGGAAGTGACACTGTTTTGGTGAACGATATTCCTATCTATGCTAATTTGATGCTTGCCGCTGAGGCGGAAGGAACCACTATTCGTACTCCCGACTCTTTGGCACAAGGAAGAGAGTTAACTCCTATTCAAGAGGCTATGATTGATGCTGGAATTGTACAGTCCGCTTATAATGCTCCAGCTGCAGCGCTTTTGTTGACGTGGTTGTTAGAACACAATCCCAATCCTTCAAGAGCAGAGATCCAAGATGCTCTTTCAGGTCTCCTTATTCGAGATGCAGGATATGAACACTATTATCTTGCCGTTGAATTAGCCAAAGAGAAGATGGCTACTGGCAAGTATAGTTCTTCCATTGCTCCCGAATTTCGAGATCATCTTTCGTATATTGGGAAAGTAAAGCCAAAAGTAGATGGTCGGCAATTAGTTGCAGGGTGGAAATCGTTTGTTGAAGACCGCGCAGATGCGGATGCTTGCTCCTTGGTTATGCTCCGCAGTCCCTATGCGCATGCTTTTATCACCAAGATCGATATCAAAGAAGCTCAAGCAATGCCAGGTGTTGTTACTATTATTACCGCAGCTAACTGCCCTGATGTCTTCTATATGTCTGCTGGGCAAGGTAATCCTGAACCATCTCCCTATGATCGTCGTTTGTTTAACTGGAAGGTGCGCCATGTTGGGGATCGAGTAGCAGCTATCGTTGCTGAAACAGAAGCTCAAGCCTTAGCAGCTAAAGCCAAAATTGTGGTAGAATACGAAGTTTTGCCTCCAATTTTCACCGTTGAAGAGGCTATGGCGGATGGTGCTCCAGTTGTTCAAAATGGAGCTGCTGAATACTTAAGTGGTGCACCTGCGGGCTTAGCTGAGTATAATCAAGGGGTAGACCCCCGAGAAGGGAAGATCATCTATCCGTTCCCGTTGCATGCCGATAACCGGCGTAATGTGGCAGCAGCTGCCCACGGCGCTATTGGAGATGTTGATAAGGGGTTTGCTGAAGCTTCTGTAGTGTTGGAGCGAACGTATCAGACGAGTCAAATTCAGTGTACTCCTTTAGAACCCCATATCGTCTATACAAAGATAGACAATGACCGTTTGGTGGTGCACGCCTCAACACAGGTACCTTTCCACGTGCGCCGGATTGTAGCACGAGTCTGTGGGATCGAAGAGAATAAAATCCATGTAATTAAAGAAAAGGTAGGTGGTGGCTACGGTTCAAAACAAGATATCTTAGTTGAAGATGTGGCTGGTTATGCGACTTGGATTACGAGAAAGCCAATTCTCTATCGTAATACGCGGGAAGAGGAATTTATCGCCAATAGTACCCGCCATCCCATGCGGATTACGGTAAAAATGGGGGCTAATAAAGAGGGAAAGCTTACTGCAATTTATATGGATGTGAGAGCAAATACAGGACCGTACGGGAATCATTGTCTCACTGTTCCTATGAATGCGTGTTCGAAAACTTTACCGTTGCTCAATTGCCCGAACATGAAGTTCGATGTGACTACCTATTATACTAATATTCCCCCTACCGGAGCCTACCAAGGATATGGAGCGCCAAAAGGTTCTTACGCCCTGATGACCTGTTTAGCTGAAATGGCTGAGGCTATCGATATCGATGCTTTAGAAATGGCTAAAATAAACCATGTCGAGCGGGGCTTTATGCTCGAGATTTTAAAAAGTCTAGGTGAAGGACGCGAGGGAACCGTTGTCCCAGTGGGCAGTTGTGGTTTGCGTAAGGCTCTTGATCAAGGGGCAAGCATGATTGATTGGGGCAAAAAAGAAGTTTCAGATGATCCTGATTGGAAAATCGGGAAAGGCTTTGCCATGATTCAACAAGGGTCAGGATTGCCTGGCCTTGATCACTCAATGTGTGATGTTGTAATGAATACTGATGGAACTTTCATGATTCACAGCGGGGGCAGCGATTTAGGTACAGGTTTAGATACAATCAGTGTTAAATGTGTGAGTGAGGTTATGTGTGTCGAAATGGATAAGGTTTCCATTCTTTCCGGCGATACCGATAACACTATGTTTGACACCGGAGCTTATGCTTCCAGTGGGACCTATTTCTCGGGTAATGCTACGTTAAAGGCAGCTCTAGATCTGAAGAAAAAAGTGTTAGCTGAAGCGGCACTCCAGATGGATGAAAAGGTCAGTGACCTTGAGCTTTTCGCACCCGGCATAGTGAAATCAAAAAAATCTGGTAAAGAGTTATCTTATGCCACATTGATTCATACTGCTGTTTCTGGCGTTGGGCGCGGGCAATTAGTTGGCTATGGTACTTTTGCCACAGAGAATGCTGCTATTCCATATGGTGCCCATTTTGCCCAAGTTGCTGTCAATGTAAAAACGGGAGCGGTTAAAGTACAAAAGTTCTATGCGTTACAAGATGCTGGTACTCCTATTAATCCCGAATTGGCCCTCTGCCAAATGTATGGTGCAGCCCAAAAATCTATTGGACATACCCTCTATGAGGATATGGTCTTAGATGCTAATGGGGTGTGCTTGGCCGCCGACTTTACCCGTTATGGAGTCCCCATGATGAGTGAGGCCCCCGATGATTTTAAGGCTATTTTGATTGATGAAGATGATGAGTTTGGCCCCTATGGAGCAAAATCGATCAGTGAAATTGCGACCAATGGCGCCGCACCAGCGATTGCAAATGCAATTCATGATGCAGTGGGTGTCTGGATTCGCTCTTGGCCTTTTACGGCAGAGAAAATACTTCGAGCCATGGGAAAATTTACTTAATTCTCTTGTGATTAGTGATATTGGGCTCTCCTTTTGGAGAGCCTTCACTGCAACAAACCGCAACAAATTCTCTAGACTATATATACCTCTCATGTTATAATTTCCTTGTATATACGAAAATATTTAAAGAAACCAAATGGAGGTTTTATGAAAGACACGGCCACCATCAAAAAAATGATTGCAGAATTGAAGAAATTAAAAACAGAAGATATGTATCTCAGTGATTTCTTCCACACCTGGAAAGAGAGTGATGATGAACTTGCAGCGACTTTCGCTGTAGCCGAAATTCTGCGCGCGATGCGAGAACAGAATATATCAGCTAAAGTGTTCGATAGTGGATTAGGAATCTCTATCTTTCGCGACAATTCAACTAGAACACGTTTTAGTTTTGCCAGTGCCTGTAATATGTTAGGTCTTGAAGTACAAGATTTGGATGAGGAATCAAGTCAGATCGCCCATGGCGAGACGGTTCGTGAGACGGCCAATATGGTCTCATTTATGGCTGATGTGATAGGGATTCGAGATGATATGTACATTGGTAAAGGCCATGCCTATATGAAAGAGGTATCTGATGCCGTGCAAGAAGGATATGAAGATGGGGTCTTAGAACAACGCCCCTCTTTGGTTAATTTGCAGTGTGATATTGATCATCCTACCCAAGTTATGGCCGATATGCTTCACTTAATTAACCACTTCGGTGGTGTAGAAAACCTCAAGGGCAAGAAAGTAGCGATGACCTGGGCTTATAGTCCTTCTTACGGAAAACCTCTTTCGGTTCCGCAAGGCGTCATCGGACTATTTACCCGTTTTGGTATGGATGTCGTGTTAGCCCACCCTGAAGGGTATAACGTCATGGGTGAAGTTGAAGATATTGCCAAAGAGCATGTTAAGAAATCGGGTGGGTCCTACAAACGAGTCAACAGTATGGCTGAAGCGTTTGAAGATGCCGATATCGTCTATCCTAAGAGTTGGGCTCCTTTTGCCGTTATGGAAGAGCGCACCCAAATGGTGAGTGAAGGACGTTTTGATGACTTAAAGGAACTTGAAGAGCGGTGTCTATTAAACAATGCAAAATTCAAGGATTGGGAATGTACCGAAGAACTTATGGCCAAAACCAAGGATGGAAAGGCTTTGTACCTGCACTGTCTCCCGGCCGATATCACCGGGTTGAGTTGTAAGGAGGGTGAAGTTGAAGCATCAGTCTTCGAACGTTACCGCGTACCGCTCTACAAAGAAGCCTCTTATAAACCCTATATTATTGCGGCTATGATTTTCTTATCAAGGTTTAAGAACCCAGCTGCCAAGCTAGATCAGTTGCTTGAAGCGGCTCAAAAAAGAGTCAATTAAATGAAATGAAGGTAGTCCCGGCAGTGCCGGGATTATCTTTAGAACCAGAATCGATGCATCATGGTTGGTCTAAAGTTATAGCTCGGAAATCTCATATATGAACTTACCATTCCAGAAAAACGAACTAGCATAATAATAGTAGCTATGAGGGCTAAAGCGGAGATTACCAACCCAATAATTGAGAGTACTTTACCCGAATGAGCTAGTGAGTTCTCTCCACGACGGGCCGACATGGAAACTTGATATAATCCGATAACTCCAAGGATTATTCCTACTAGACCACCAACACCGAATAGCTGAAAAGGAGAAATCACCGCAACGATTCCCAAAACCAACGCAGCAATAGCATGACCATCAGCTTTAGGTGGAGAAGATCCGGTATTAGCCATTATTTCATCTTTTCTTTCAGTTTCTTGTGTATCCATATTTCCCTCCAGAAAATCTTTATCTTTCATGTGAAATGTAATACTAAGTTTTCAAGGAGACAAGTGCCGGGTTAAAAACTTGCCTCCCTCTTCAAGCAATGGTATTCTAGTAAAAGGAGGCCTCTTATGAAAAAAGATGCAATAAAACAGCTTATCGATGTAGCAGCTGCAAGAGGTGAACCTGATTTGGTTATTAAAAGTGCCCAAATCGTAGATGTCTTTAGTGGAAAAATTTTAGAAGGTGATGTTGCTATTATTGATGGACGTATTGCTGGTATTGGCTCTTATAGTGGAAAAAAGACGTTTGATGCCAAAGGAGCTTTCCTGTTACCAGGTTTTATTGATGGCCATGTCCATATCGAATCATCTTATACCGATCCTCCATCTTTTGCGCGTCTGCTACTTCCGTGTGGAACTACCACAGTGATTGCCGATCCCCATGAAATATGTAATGTGAGTGGGCTCGATGGATTTGATTATATGGTCGAATCATCCCTTTCTTTGCCGCTATCAATATTTTTCATGCTTCCTTCTTGTGTTCCTTCTTCACCCTTTGAAAATTCTGGAGCTGTGCTCTTAGCCGATTCTCTCGCAAAGCGGATGGATCTTCCCCAAGTGTTGGGGTTAGGGGAGATGATGGACATGGAGGGGACGATTGGGGCAGATCCAGCTGTTGTCGATAAACTGGCACTGGCAAAAAAATGGAGGAAATTGATCGATGGCCATGCTCCTGGAGTACATGGTCATAATTTGAACGCCTACGCAGCCGCTGGTATCCATACCGATCATGAGTGTACCACCCCCTCAGAATTACAAGAGCGGATTGAGCGGGGGATGTACGTGTTATTGCGGGAAGGTTCTGCTACGCGTGATTTATTGAACTTACTGCCGGGCGTAACACCCGCTAATGCTCATATGTGCCTGTTTTGTACCGATGATCGACAGCCGCAATCAATCTTGGAAGAGGGACACATCGACAATCATTTGCGTCTCGCTGTCGATTTTGGCTTAGATCCTATAATTGCCATTAGAATGGCAACGCTACATGCAGCTAACTGTTACGGCTTACACGACCGCGGTGCCATAGCGCCAGGCAGACGGGCTGATTTAGTGTTAGTGAACAACCTCAAAGAGTTTGCTGTGCAGAATGTTTTTGTTGCCGGTCAATTATATAAAGAAGAGCAATCTTTTAAACCGACTCCAATCCCATCTAAGGTAGCGACTAAGATTACTATTGGTGACTTTCATCGCGATAGGTTTAAGTTACGACTTACTTCCCCTCAGGTCCGGGTTATTGAAATAATTGCAGGGGCGGTAGTTACTAACATGGCTAAGAAGGAAGTCCTCCTCGATAATAAGGGATATTATCGTCATGATCCGAGTCAGGATATTCTCAAACTGGCAGTCGTTGAACGCCACAAAGGGACTGGCAATGTAGCCTTAGCCCTTATAACAGGATACGGCCTCAAGCATGGAGCAGTAGCTACCACCATCGCCCATGATGCTCATAATATCATTGTCGCTGGTGATAATGATGCCGATATGGCCGCTGCAGTTGAAAGTTTAGTTACCTTGGGGGGTGGCATTGTCATGGTTCGTGATGGAGAGCTCCTTGACTCATTAGCTTTACCCATAGCCGGGTTAATGACCAATAAAGGGGCCCTTTATGTCAATGAGAAATTAAAAAATATGCACCAAATTGCCTTGGAAGAATTGGGAATTCCTGAGAATATCGACCCCTTCATGACCCTGAGTTTTATGGCTTTACCGGTTATCCCACACCTCAAGGTGACAGATATGGGATTGTTTGATGTCGACTCTTTCTCTTTCGTCTCATTAGAACTCTAGAACGTAAAAGAGAGCCACTTCTGTTTGAAGTGGCCCTTATGTAAGCAACCTAGACTATTAACCTAAAATTAATTTTAACAGTAAAAGAACACCAATAATAACCATCATGGGAGTGATTTCTTTAGCTTTCTTGGTCAAAAGCTTTAAGATAATCCAGCTCAGGGCACCAAACATAATACCGTTGGCGATTGAATAGGTGGTTACCATAATTAAAATGGTCAAGAAGGCAGGGATTGCTTCTGTGCCATCTTCAAAGTCAATGTCTTTGACTGGTGTGATCATGAACAATCCAACTAAGATTAACGTTGGAGCAGTAGCTGCTCCAGGAATTGAGATGAATAATGGTGAGAGGAAGAGGGAGATGAGGAATAAGATTGCAACAACAAGGCTGGTTAATCCTGTTTTTCCTCCTTCTGTAACACCCGCAGAACTTTCAACATAGGTTGTTACTGTGGAAGTTCCAAGCATAGCTCCCACTGTGGTTCCAATAGCATCAGCAAACAAAGCTTCTTTACATCGAGGAATTGAACCATCTTCATTAATAATCTCTGCTTTAGTGGCACAACCAATCAAAGTCCCAACTGTATCGAACATGTCGACAAAGAGGAAGGTGAAAACAATAACAATCATGTCGATGGTAAAGATACCTTTGAAATCAAACTGTAAAAAGGTAGGCTTTAGAGAAGGAGGTAAGAAGCTTCCGCCGGCCCATGTGGTAACACCCAAAGGAATACCGACAAGTGCAGTTGCTACAATTCCGATTAACAAAGCACCGCGAACCTTCCAAGCTACAAGAGTTCCAGTAATGACGAGACCGATCAGGGCAACAAGAGCAGTACCTTTGGTAATATCACCAAGTTCTACTAAAGTAGCTCCGCCTACGACGATACCAGAATTCTGTAAGCCAATGAAGGCAATGAAAAGTCCAATACCAACACTAATTGCTTTTTTCACATTTGAAGGAATTGAGTTGACAATTGCTTCACGGATGTTGAAAGCGGTCAACAGAATAAAGATTATTCCTTCAATGAAAACAGCCGTTAATGCTTGCTGCCAGGTATAGCCCATGCCAATGACAACAGTATAAGCAAAAAACGCGTTCAATCCCATTCCAGGAGCTAACGCAAAAGGCAAGTTAGCTAGGAAAGCCATCACTAAAGTAGCAATTGCTGCCGATAGTGCCGTAGCAGTAAAGACAGCCCCAAAATCCATTCCAGCATCTGAAAGAATTAAGGGGTTTACGATGAGGATGTAGGCCATCGTTAAGAATGTTGTTACACCCGCCAAGACCTCGGTGCGAACAGTCGTCTTGTTCGCAGAGAGCTTAAATAGTTTCTCCATTTTTCGACTCCTTTGCAGTGGTTACTTCAACGAATTCATTCTAACCCGCTGAATGGCACTTTGTACAGGAAAATATAAGTTTTAGCAAGGATAATGGCCAAAATAAGGGCTTTGTGGCCTAGTATTCGCAGTATTTGAAATGAAACCAATATATAAGGTTTGATAAAACCTCAGCTCTGATTTATAAAGTAAATTTTACACCCTGTAAGGTATATTTTCTCTATATCCCCTATAGGGTATATGTACATAATTTACCTTGTAGGGTATGCTAGAGGAAGGAGAGAGTCGATGAACTATTATATTCGCAACCCTTATCAGATCAGCGCAGTGCTAAAAAATTTGAGGCTGGAGTGCGCCCTTACCCAAAAAGAGGTTTCAAAGAGAACAGGAGTACTTCCTAAAACTATTTCAGCCATAGAGAATGGAAATATTACCTTTAAAATGGAGACATTTATGCGTCTGTTAAGTGCGTACCGACAAATAATGGTATTAAAAAACATTGAAGAGCCAAGCTCCGATCTGTTTACGGTTGATTAGTGATGGTATGAAAAAGAGCGAGTTAGCGCTCGATTATAATAAATAATGAGCCGTTTTTTGGGGAATTCTACATCGTAACAACACTACTGCATCAACGATACATCTTGGGTCAAGCATAAGAAAGTCGGCCAATGTCCTGAATTTTCTTTTAACTCATTCGCGTAACCACCAAGCGTTGACCATGTTGAAATGTTTCCATGGGTGTTTCATATAAGGAGGAGAGGAGGGTGTTGGTCAGTGCCTCCTCCATCGGACCG
>Ga0265293_10004319_pt1 | contig 25171 bp, 21 predicted proteins | sample Munlanlewell138R_FD_192505 | JGI IMG/M metagenome (GOLD analysis project Ga0265293, IMG submission 192505) | Leachate microbial communities from a municipal landfill in Southern Ontario, Canada - Leachate well 138R | ecosystem: Engineered > Solid waste > Landfill > Unclassified | place: Canada...
CGGGGTGCGCAGCCGCGACATCACCGCCAGATTCTGGGCGATGGACTCGCTGATGCCCCGCTCCTCCGAATCGATGCCCGGGTAGGCGCCGGGGGTGTCGATCAGGGTCAGCACCGGCATTTTGAAACGCTCGGCCATCTCCATCAGGCGCAGCGCCTTGCGATAGCCCTCCGGCTTGGGCATGCCGAAATTGCGATAGACTTTCTCGTTGACACCGCGCCCCTTCTCTTCGCCGATCACCATCACCGGGCGGCCATCGAGTCGGGCGACACCACCGACGATGGCCTTGTCGTCGCCAAAGTGGCGGTCGCCATGGAGTTCGTCGAATTCCTCGAACACCCGGCTGATGTAATCGAGGGCATAGGGTCGCTGCGGGTGACGCGCCACCTTGACCACCTGCCAGGGGGTCAGATCGGTATAAATGCTTTCGGTCAGGCGGCGGGACTTGTCCCGCAGTTTGCTGATTTCATCGGAGATATTCAGCTCATTGTCGTTACCGACCAATTGGAGCTCTTCGATCTTAGCTTCGAGTTCGGCGATCGGTTGCTCAAAATCGAGATAGTTCAAGTTCATGCCGGGAGAAATCCTGTTGCCCACTGTGATCGTTGCAAACGGCAGAGTATACGATACCTCCGTCGTCCAAGCCTAGGACGTATCATCCCCGGGTTGGCCGCGCAGCGCTGCTCGAGGACACCGCCAGCGCGGTGGCAGCCCCTGTCGGTTGAGCCGGCAACGGCGGTCGCCACAGGCGGAACGGCAAGGCGCAGGGCTCGCCGGCCACTGACAGAGCGCCCCCGTTGTACTCCGCCAACAGGCCCTGGAAAGCGGCCCCGCTTGTGGAGGGACGCCGGCCGCGGTAATTGACGAAGGCGTTGGGCATATGGCTTCCTCGGTCGTTTATGTTATATCCAGCCAGGCAACCCCTGGCAGTCGATTTAAAATCGCCATCCGCCAAATTGCAAGTAGCCGGGACGCCGCCCCCGGGTAATCGCGCTATATCGAGGCGCTTGTTCTGGCGGACATCTGGCGATTCATAGTCCGGCGCGACCAGCGGATTGGACCGCCAGGGCCCGCTGGTATAAGTTTCCTGTTGACCGCGCTCGCCATCCACCGACGGAGAACACCATGCACTTGCCACCAGCGATACGCTACCGGGCCGCCCTCCTCCCCGGTGTCATTCTCGGTCTCGCGCTGTCGCTGCTGGCCGGATGCTTCGGATTTTCAGCCGCATCGGTCGAGCGCGACCGCGCCCTTACCCGCCCCGGCGACTATACCCTCGACCAGGATCACGCCGCGCTGCTGTTCAAAGTCCGCCACATGGGTCTTGCGCCCTACGTCGGCCGTTTCAATCGCTTTGCCGTCGAGCTCGACTACGATCCGCAGCAGCCGGCAGAAACCCGCCTGCGAGCGGTGATCGACACCGCCAGCATCGACGTCAACCACGCCGATTTCAGCCGGGCCCTGGCGGGGCCCGGCTGGTTCGACAGCGCCAGATACCCCGAGGCCACCTTCGTGTCCACCGCCGTGACCTGGACGGATGACCACCACGCCCGGGTCACCGGTGATTTCACCCTCCTCGGAATCACCGCGCCGCTGACCCTCGACGCGGTCTTCCACGGCGCCACCCGCCATGTCATCACCGGCACCTACACCCTCGGCTTCAGCGGCAGCGCACGCCTCAACAGGTCCGACTGGGGACTCGACAACCATATCCCGGTGGTGGACGATGAAGTCGCCATCGAAATCCACGTCGAACTACAGCGCCGGCGCTGACCACAGAAAGGAACCCGTCATGCATTATCTGCAACTCACCATCGCCATCATCGCCGAAGTGATCGCCACCACAGCCCTCAAGGCGAGCGACGGTTTCAGCCGCCCGCTGCTGTCGATTCTGGTGGTAGCCGGCTACGGCCTGGCGTTTTACTACCTGTCGCTGGTGCTGCACACCCTGCCCGTGGGCGTCACCTACGCGATCTGGTCCGGCGCCGGCATCGTGCTGATCACCCTGGTGGCCGCCGTGACGTTCCGCCAGATCCCCGACCTGCCGGCGCTCATCGGCATGGCGCTGATCATCACCGGAGTCGCGGTAATGAACCTGTTTTCGAAAACCGTGGCCCAGTGAACGGCCACCTGAACCGCTATTGCGCGGCCCCCTCATCCCCGCGCCGGCCGCACCGCCTGCAGAGCCGGTACTGGCGATGCGCCGCTATCGGTGGTACTCCAGGCGCACGGCGCCAAGGCCGTAGTTCTCCCGCAGCTTGTGCAGCAGTTCGTCTTCCGGCTTTATCGCCCAGTCGGCACCGAGGCGAATGTCGCCTTCGGCATCGCCGGTGCGGTAGTGAACGGTGATCGGGCAGCTGCCGGCGCGATAAGGCTCCAGAGTCCGCGCCAGGCTTTCCACCGAGCTGACATCGAACCGCTCCCGGGGAACGTCCAGGGTAATGCCGCGAATATAGCTCTGCCTCGCTTCATACAGGGTTTGAACACTGTCGGCACGCATCTTCAGCCCGCCGCTGTAGTCGTCCTCGCTGATCGCGCCAGCGATCACCAGCAGCGCATCCTTGGTGATCTTGTCGCGGTATTCACGGTATTTATCGGCGAAAATGGCCACCTCGAGACGACCGGAGCGGTCGTCGAGGACGACAAAGGCCATGTTGTCACCCTTCTTGTTTCTCATCGCCCGCATGCTCACCACCAGCCCCGCCACCAATTGGTTGTCTCGGGACGGCTTGAGGCGGTTGATACGGTCGGGGACAAAAAATGCCAGTTCCTCGAGGTACTCATCAACAGGGTGGCCGGTGAGGTAGAGGCCCAGGGTTTCCTTCTCCCCCTGCAGCCGTTGCTTGATGGTGAAGCGGCGCACCGAACTGAAGCCGTGGTAGCCGATTTCCGGGGCGCTGGCGGCGACGGTGTCGCCGAACAGATCAGCCATGCCGCTCTCGTTGTTGCGCGACTGCTGGTCGGCGAGCTTGATGGCCTCTTCCATGGCCGCCAGCATCACCGCCCGGCCAAAGCTCGGGTCGCCCTCGGGGCCGATGCTGTCCAATGCGCCGGCATGGATCAGCGCCTCCAGCGCGCGCTTGTTGACCTTGCGCAGGTCGACCTGGGCACAGAAATCGAACAGGTCGCGGAACGGCTTGCCCTTGGCGCGGGCGTTGATGATGCTGTCGACCGGGCCCTCCCCCAGCCCCTTGATGGCGCCGAGGCCGTAGATGATCTCGCCGTCGGGCGACACGGTGAAGGCATACTGACCGCGATTGACATCCGGCGGGGTAATGGCCAGGCCCATGGCCCGGCATTCCTCCACCAGGGTCACCACCTTGTCGGTACTCTGCATGTCGGCGGACAACACCGCGGCCATGAACTCCGCCGGGTAGTGGTGTTTCAGCCAGGCAGTCTGATAGGCGAGCAGCGCGTAGGCCGCGGAGTGGGATTTGTTGAAGCCGTAGCCGGCGAATTTTTCCATCAGGTCGAAAATGTTGCTGGCCAGATCCTCGTCGATACCGCCCGCGCCCGCGCCGGTCATGAAGATTTCCCGCTGCTTGGCCATCTCCTCGGGTTTTTTCTTGCCCATCGCCCGGCGCAGCAGATCGGCGCCGCCGAGTGTGTAGCCACCCAGCACCTGGGCGATCTGCATCACCTGCTCCTGGTAGAGGATGATGCCGTAGGTAGGCTCCAGCACCGGCTTGAGCAGCGGGTGCTGGTACTGCGGATGGGGATAGGCGACCTCGGCGCGGCCGTGCTTGCGATTGATGAAGTCGTCGACCATGCCCGATTGCAGCGGGCCGGGGCGGAACAGCGCCACCAGGGCCACGATGTCCTCGAAACAGTCCGGCTGCAGGCGCTTGATCAGATCCTTCATGCCACGGGATTCGAGCTGAAAGACGGCGGTGGTCTCGGCGCGCTGCATCAGCTCATAGGACGCCTTGTCGTCGAGCGGAATCAGGTTGATGTCTATCGGATCGTCGCCGCGCTTGGCGTTGATCATCTTCACCGCCCAGTCGATGATGGTGAGGGTGCGCAGGCCGAGGAAGTCGAACTTCACCAGGCCCACCTGCTCCACGTCGTCCTTGTCGAACTGGGTGACCAGGCCGCCGCCGGTCTCGTCGCAGTACAGCGGCGCGAAATCGGTCAGGGTGGTCGGGGCGATCACCACGCCGCCCGCGTGCTTGCCGACGTTGCGCGTGATCCCCTCGAGTTGCAGGGCCATCTCCCAGATTTCCTGGGCCTCCTCGTCCTGCTCCAGGAATTCGCGCAACACCTCTTCCTGCTCGCGGGCCTTGTCGAGGGTCATGCCGATTTCCATGGGAATCATCTTCGACAGCTTGTCGGCCAGGCCGTAGGATTTGCCCTGTACCCGCGCCACGTCGCGCACCACCGCCTTGGCGGCCATGGTGCCGAAGGTGATGATCTGGGACACCGCGTCGCGGCCGTAGCGATCGGCCACATAGGCGATCACCCGGTCGCGGTTGTCCATGCAGAAATCGATATCGAAGTCGGGCATCGACACCCGTTCCGGGTTGAGAAAGCGCTCGAACAGCAGGTCGTAGGCGAGCGGGTCGAGGTCGGTGATCTCCAGCGCATAGGCGACCAGGGAGCCGGCGCCGGAGCCCCGCCCCGGGCCCACCGGGATCTGGTTCTGCTTGGCCCAGCGGATAAAATCCATGACGATGAGGAAGTAGCCCGGGAACCCCATCTGAATGATGATGTCCAGCTCGAAGCGCAACCGTTCCTCGTAGACTTTCACCTTCGCATCGCGGTTTTCGACCCCCTCCGGCAGGATCACCCTGAACCGCTTATTCAGGCCCGAGAAGGCCTCTTCGCGAAAGAAGTCATCGAGGGTCTTGCCTTCCGGCACCGGATATTCCGGCAAGAAATACTCGCCCAGTTGCAGATCGAGGTTGCAGCGGCGGGCGATCGCCACCGTGTTGGCCAGCGCCTCGGGGATGTCGGCGAACAGCGCTGCCATCTCCTCCGGCGTACGCAGGTACTGCTCGCGGCTGTAGCGCCGTTCGCGGCGCGGATCGTCAAGGGTGCGGCTCTCGCCGATGCAGACCCGGGCTTCGTGAGCCTCGAACTGCTCCTCCTTCAGGAAACAGACGTCGTTGGTCGCCACCACCGGGCACTGGCAGCGGGCGGCGAGGGCCACTGCGGCATGCAGGTAATCCTCCTCGTCCACGCGCCCGGTCCGGGTCAGTTCCAGATAAAAGCGCTCGGGAAAATCCGCCATCCACCCCGCCAGCAGTTCCTCGGCGAGGCCCTCCTTGCCGGCCAGCAACGCCTGCCCCACATCGCCCAGGCGGCCCCCGGACAGGGCGATCAGCCCCGCAGAGCGTTCGGTTATCCATTCCCGGCGGATCGTCGGCCGGCCCTGTACCTGACCCTCCTGGTAGCCCTGGGAGATCAGCGCCGTCAGGTTGCGATAACCGGTGTTGTCCTGCGCCAGCAGGGTGATGGTCGAGGCCTGGCCGTCGCTGGCCACCAATTGGAAATCCGCGCCACAGATGGGCTTGACCCCGGCTCCCAGCGCAGCCTTGTAAAACTTCACCAGGGCAAAGAAGTTGCACACGTCGGTGATCGCCACCGCCGGCATGCCCTGGGCGGCAACGGCCTTGATCAGAGGCTTGATACGAACGATGCCGTCCACCAGGGAATATTCGGTATGGACGCGGAGATGGACGAAGCGGGGGTCGGCGGACATGGGACTCACTGCGAGAATGGGGGTTGAACAAGCAAGGCGGAGAGATTAACACCGGCGGGGCAGCGCCACCAGCCTTGACAGGCCCACCATCCGGAGCACCTCCGCACCGAGGCTGTATGCCGCAAGAAAGCCCGGAAGCGCTGCCGCCGGGGAGCGCGGATGCGGCGCCGGCTACAACGCCAGGGCGCTCTGCTCCCCGTCCTTGCGGATCGGCTTGAATGAACGGCGGTGGATCGGGCAGGGACCGAGCCTGTCCAGAGCCTCCAGGTGAAAGGCCGTGCCATAGCCCTTGTGCCCGGCAAAGCCGTAGCCGGGGTAGAGTTCGTCGAGCGCCGCCATTTCCCTGTCGCGGGTCACCTTGGCGAGGATTGCCGCGGCGCTGATGGCCGGCACCCGGCTATCGCCCTTGACGATGGCCTGGGCGCGATAGCGCCATTTGGGCAGGCGGTTGCCATCGACGGCGACGAACTCCGGATCGACCCCGAGGCCGGCGACGGCGCGGGTCATGGCAAGGAGGGTGGCCTGGAGAATGTTCAGTGAATCGATTTCCGCCACCGTCGCCCGGCCGACGCAGAACGCCAGGGCCCGTTCGATGATCAGGGGGTACAGCGCCTCGCGCCTCTTTTCGCTGAGAACCTTGGAATCGGCAAGCCCCGGAATGGGCCGCGCCGGATCGAGAATCACCGCCGCGGTCACCACATCGCCGGCCAGCGGACCCCGGCCCACCTCGTCGACGCCGGCGAGCAGCCTCACCGCTGGCAGCGCCAGGGGGTTCATGCCCGCCCCCCAAGGCGATCCCTGATCATCTGCGCCAGCGCCGCCGCCGCGGTGCGGCTGGCATCGCGGCGCAACTCGCCGTGCAGCGCGGTGAAGGTGGCTGCGAGGTCACTGCGCAGTGCCTCGTCGCGCAGGTGACGGAGGACTTCGGCGCCCAGGCGGTCCACTGTCGCGGCGTCCTGAACGAGCTCCGGCACCAGGGTTTTGCCGGCAATCAGGTTGGGCAGGGAGATCCACGGCGTTCTCACCAGCCTGGACAGCAGCCAGTGGGAGACACCGCCCAGGCGATAGGCGACGACCATGGGTTTCTTGAGCAGCATGGCTTCGAGCGCGGTGGTTCCGGAGGTCAGCAGCACGGCGTCGGCGGCCTCCATGACGCCATGGGAGTTGCCCTTGACCAGGGTGACGGGGAGCGCTGCGCGCCCGGCAAGCAGCTGTTCGAGCTGGGCGTGGCGCTCGGCATTGGCCGAGGGGATCACGAACCGCAGCTCCGGCTCCCTGGCCAGCAGCCACTCCACCACCTCGAGAAACAGCGGCCCCATCAACGCCACCTCGCTGCCGCGACTGCCGGGCATGATCGCCAGCAACGGCCCCTGGAGGCTGAGGCCGAGTTGGCGGCGGGCCCTGTGGGGGTCCGGCACCAGGGGGATTTCATCGGCCAACGGATGGCCGACAAAGGTGACAGGTACTCCATGCTGCTGGTAAAAGGCACTTTCGAAGGGCAACAGGGTCAGCATGTGGTCCACCGCGCGAGCGATTTTCTTCACCCTGCCCTGGCGCCAGGCCCACACCGAAGGGCTGACATAATGGGCGGTCAGGATGCCCCGGCGGCGCAGCTTCAGCTCCAGCCCCAGGTTGAAATCCGGCGAATCGATGCCCAGCACCAGAGTCGCGCCGCTGGCGACGAAGTGCCGGAACAGGTCGCGGCGGATGCGCAGCAGCTCCGGCAGCCGCTTCAGCGGCTCGACCAGCCCCATCACCGCCAGGCGTTCCTGGGCATGGAGCGAGTGAAAGCCCTGGGCGAGCATCCGTTCACCGCCGATACCCTCGAACACCGCGTCGGGGAAATATTCCCGCAGCGCCGGCATCAGTGCCGCGCCGAGCCGATCGCCCGACGCCTCGCCGGCGACGATCCCTATGCGGATGGCAGAGGCCATCGATCTACGCCCTCCCCGGCCCGCGCAATCAGCGCACGATGCCGCGCGTCGAGGCTTCGAGGAAAGCGCTCAGCGCATCGATGACACCGGTCTCGTCCTCCAGCCCGGCGAGAGCGGCGACGGCTTCCTCGAGCTTCAGCCCCTTGCGGTAGATGATCTTGTAGGCGCGGTTCAGAACGGCCACCTGGTCCGCCGAGAACCCCCGCCGCTTCAGGCCTTCGCCGTTGATGGTGCGGGCCGCGGCGGGGTTGCCGGCGACCATCATGTAGGGCGGCACGTCCTGGGTCAGGAAGGTGGAGGCACCGGCAAAGCTGTGGGCTCCGATGCTGACGAACTGGTGCACCAGCACATAGCCCGAAAGGATCGCCCAGTCGCCCACCGTCACATGGCCGGCAAGGGAGGCATTATTGACCAGAACGCAATGATCGCCGACCAGGCAGTCATGGCCGACATGGACGTAGGCCATCAGCAGGTTATGGTCGCCGATGACGGTTTCGCCGCGGTCCTGGACGGTGCCCCGGTGGATGGTGACACCTTCGCGGATGGTGTTGTGGTCACCGATCACCAGGCGCGTCGGCTCACCCCGGTATTTGAGATCCGGGGTGTCCTCACCGACGGTGGAGAACTGGAAGATACGGTTATCGGCACCGATCACCGTCGGCCCTTTGATAACCACGTGGGAACTGACCACGGTGTTGTCGCCGATCTCGACGTCGGGACCGATGATGCTCCAAGGCCCGATTTCGACATTGGCGCCGATCTTTGCAGAGGGGTCGATAATCGCCCGCGGATCGATCAACGCAGCCATCTCCTAGCGCATCTCCTGGAGTGCACACAGCAGTTGGGCCTCACAGGCCAGTTGCTCGTCAACCGTGGCGCGACAATTGAACCGCCAGATATTCCGTTTCACCGAATCGATCTCGGCGTGCAGCATCAGCCGGTCGCCGGGCACGACCTGGCGCTTGAAACGGACGCCGTCGACACCGGCGAAGAGGTACAGCACATCGTCCTCGGCGCGCTTGTTGACAGTGGCGAAGCCCAGCACGCCAGCGGTCTGGGCCATCGCCTCGATGATCATCACCCCGGGAAAGATCGGCACCTTGGGGAAGTGGCCGTTGAACACCTCTTCATTGGCAGTGATATTTTTATAGGCGATGATACGCTCGCCGGGGACGATCTCCACCACCCTGTCCACCAGCAGGAATGGGTAGCGGTGTGGCAGGAGCTCTTTGATCTGACTGATATCCATTGATTTCCCTCAAAATATCGCTGCGTACTCTAGCGTTTGTGCTGTTTTTCCAGATCCTGAACACGCCGGGCCAAATCGTCGAGCTGGCCAAAACGGATGGCGTTCCTGCGCCAGACCCTGTTGTCGTCGAAAGGCGTGCCCGACGAATAGGTGCCGGGCTTGCCGATGGAGCGGGTGATCATGCTGCGCGCCGTCACCGTCACCCCATCACATAATTCGATATGCCCGACCAGACCGGCGCCGCCGGCGAGAACACAGTGGCGCCCGACCACCGTGCTGCCGGCTATGGCGGCACAGCCGGCCAGGGCGCTGTAGTCGCCGATGCGCACGTTATGGGCAATCTGCACCAGGTTGTCGATGATCACCCCGTTGCCGATCACCGTATCGCCAAGCGCTCCCCGGTCGATGGTGGTGGACGCGCCGATCTCCACGTCATCGCCGATCTCCACACCGCCCAACTGGTGGATCTTGACCCAGCGCCCACCATCGTTGGCAAAACCGAAACCGTCGGCGCCAATCACTGTGCCGCTGTGGATCACCGCCCGCCGGCCGATGCTCACACCGTGATAGACAGTGACGTTGGGATGCAGCAGGCAGCCATCGCCAATCAGGGTATCGGCACCGATGAAACAGCCTGCCCCCACCACCGCTCCCGAACCGATCCGTGCACCGGCCTCAATTACCGCGTGGGGGCCGATGACAGCGGTCGGATCGAGCACCGCGTCGATCGCCACCACCGCCGATGGATGAACCCCGGCAGCGGCTGTCGGCAGCGCTCCGAACAAGCTGGATACCCGCGCGTAGGCCAGGTAGGGATTGGGATGCACCAGGGCATTACCGCGATAACCAGCGGCCTCGGCGGGCGACAAGATGACCGCCGAGGCGCGGGTGTCCTGCAACTGCTGGCGATAGGCGCGGCTGGCGAGAAAAGCGAGCTCCCCCTCCTTCGCATCCCGGAGAGTGTTGAGGCGGCGGATGACCACCCCGGGATCGCCCTGCAAATCGGCGTTCAGGTACTCGGCCAGTTCTCGCAGGGCAAATGGGCTAGTCATCCGGGTCAGGAAACTGTGATGAAAACCGGGCCAGGCCCTGGTTACTTGGTTTTCTGGTTGAGCCGTTCGGTCAACTTGCCGGTCAGGTTGATCTGCGGCTCGGCCAGCAGCACCGCCTCGGAACGGAGCAGAAGGGTGACGTTCTCCTGCTTGACCAGTTCCTCGAGAGCTTCCTGCGCCTTGGGCTGCAGCTCCTTGATGATCCGGTTCTGCAGGTTGCGCACTTCGCCTTCGAGCTTGCGGGCGGTGAGTTCGATATCGGCGCGCAGATACTCCATTCTCTTCTGGAATTCCGCCGCCTCATCCTGCGACCAGGTCAGGCGCTTGGATTCGGCTTCCTTCTGGAGGGCGTTGAGATCGGCAGCGGTACTGTCGTACTTGGCCTGCAGGGCCGCGTATTCCGACTGTGCCTGGAGTTCACTTTGCCGCTTCTGGGCCACTTCCGAACTGAAAATGGCAGCACCGAGATCGACGACCGCGATTTTGGTTTCGGCCAGGGCCGAACCAGTCATCAGGCTGGCCAATACAAAAAACAGAACAGGTTTTAGTTTACGCACACAAGATCTCCGTTGGTTGTTGATTTACTTTTATCCAGTTGCAGATCAGAAAGTCTGCCCCAAAGAGAACTGGAAAAACTCTTCGTCATCGTCATCGGCGGCATTGAGCGCTTTGCCGAGGCTGATGGTGATGGGGCCGAAACCACTGAGCCAGGTACCGCCGACACCGACAGCGTAACGCAGTTCGCCGAGATCCGGTTTGAAACAGTTTGTTTGCGTGGCGCTGCATTCGGTATCGAAGACATTACCGGCATCCAGGAAGAACGCCGCCTGTACCGAACGCTGATCCTTCAGGAACGGTAGCGGAAAGATAAGCTCCGCGCCCAACTCCACCAGCACGTTGCCGCCGAACGGATCCGGATCGTCCACCGGTATCGGTGTCGAGCCGTCATCACACAGGGCGCCATCGGGAATGCCGGCGCGCTGCCCGGGGCAGTAGTTAGCCGGCGTGTCCTGCGGACCCAGCGTGTTGCGCTTGAAGCCGCGGACGGAACCGAAACCACCGCCGTAGTAGTTCTTGAAGAACGGCAACCGGTTGGTGCTGCCGAAGGCCTCGCCATAACCCAGATCGGTGCGCAGTTTCAGCGTCAGGCTGTCGGTGAGGGGGCGATAGTATTGTCCGGCATAGGACAGCCGGTAATATTCCACATCGCTGCCCGGTATCGCCACGTCGAGACTGACCCGCTGGTTGGTGCCGCGGGTCGCGAAGATGCCGCGGTTGAGCGTGGAGCGCACCCAGTTGGTGTTGAAGGTGAAGATATTGTACGCATCTCCGTTATCATTGACGAAGTCCTCGATCTCCCGGGAGGTGAAGGAGCCGAGATCGATACTCAGGTTTTCGTAGTTGAAGCCGAAGCCGAGGCTGGAAATTTCCGACAGCGGATAGCCAAAGTTGATCCCGCTGCCGAAGCTGTCGGTGGTGTAGTTGGCGAGGTTGAATCTGCCGTAGTCCGTGGACCGGTAGAAGACGTTGAACCCGGCGCTCACCCCATCGCTGTTGAAGTAGGGGTCGGTATAGGAAAACTGCAGGTTGGTCTGGTAGGTGCTGCGGTTGAGACCGATGCCCACCTTGTTGCCCGTGCCGAGGAAATTGTTCTCCTGAAGGTTGGCGCCAAGCACGAGACCGGTGCCCTGGGCAAAGCCGATACTGGCGCCGATGCTGCCGGAGGGCTGTTCCTCGACGCTGTAGAAGACGTCCACCTGGTCGGTGGTGCCGGGCACTTCGCGAGTCTCCACGTCGACACTCTTGAAAAAGCCGAGCCGCTCGAGCCGCACCTTGGACTGGTCGATCAGCGCTGTCGAAGCGGAGCCGCCCTCCATCTGGCGCATCTCGCGACGCAATACTTCATCGGTGGTCTTGGTATTGCCACGGAATTCGATGCGGCGCACATAGGCGCGCTTGCCGGGGTTGATGAAGAACGTCACCTTGGCGGTCTTGTTCTCGTCATCCACTTCCGGAAAGCCCTCGACCTCGGCAAAGGTATAGCCGTCGTTGCCAAAGCGCCGGGAAATCCGCTCGTTGGTGCTGGTCATCAGTTGCTGGGAGAAGGTATCGCCCTCCTTGAGGAGGATCAGCCGGCGCACCTCCGGCTCGGGTACCACCAGATCGCCCGCCAGGGCCACTTCACTGATGGTGTAGACGTCGCCTTCGCTGATGTTGACCGAAATGAACACCGCCTGCTTGTCCGGGCTGATGGAGACCTGGGTGGAATCGATGTCGAATTTCAGATAGCCGCGGTCGAGATACCAGGACTGCAGGCGCTCGAGATCGCCGCTGAGTTTTTCCCGGGCGTACTTGTCGTTGCCGCGCAGCCAGGAAAACCAGCCGGTGGTGCCGGATTCGAACAGATCGAGCAGTTCCTCCTGCTTGAAGGCCTTGGCGCCAATGATATTGATATGCTTGATCTTGGCGACATCGCCTTCGCTGACATTGACCTTGATCGCCACCCGGTTGCGGGGCAGTTCCTCGACCTCGGTCTTGACCACCGCGCCGTAGCGCCCCTGGGCCACATACTGGCGCTGCAGTTCCTGGGTCATCCCTTCGAGGATGGTCTGGCGAAAAATCTGGCCTTCAGCAAGGCCGTTGTCGCGCAGCGCCTTCATCAGGTCGTCGGTCTTGATGGCCTTGTTGCCCTCGAACGTAATCTCCGCCACCGCCGGGCGCTCCTTGACGGCGATGATCAGCACCTGACCCTCGCGGGCGACCTGGATGTCATCGAAGTAGCCGGAGCGGAACAGGGTGCGGGTGATCTCTTTGAAGGAGTTGTCGTCGACCAGGTCGCCGACGTTGACCGGCATCGACGCAAACACCGTGCCGGCACTGACGCGCTGGAGGCCTTCGAGGCGTATGTCCGCAACCTGGAAAACCTCGGCAACGGCAAGGGATGTCGACAGGCTCAAGGCCAACAGCAGAAAAATACGCTTCATAACAGATCTGGTTCGCGGTTTGTTGTTGTCGGGGGACTGGATTGGCATCCGGGCCTATAGCCTCATCACGTCATTGTAAAGAGCCAGCACCATCAGACCAAGAACCATGAAAAGCCCGACGCGATAGCCGGCCATCTGGATCCTGTCCGAGACTGGACTCCCTTTCACTGCCTCGATCACGTAATAGAGCAAGTGACCACCATCCAGCACGGGGACCGGCAGGAGATTGAGAACCCCGAGACTGACACTCAGCAACGCCAGGAACCCCAGGTAGGAGGCCAGGCCGTGCTGGGCGGAAGCGCCCGCCACTTTAGCAATGGTTATAGGGCCGCTCAAGTGTTTGGGCGAAATAAGTCCGGTGACCATTTTCTTGATGGAATCGAGCACCAGGACCGTGGTTTTCCAGGTTCGCCCAGCGGCGGCACCGAGGGCTTCGAGCGGCCCGTATTCGATCGCCCGGAGCATATCCTGCGGCCACTCCGGCAGTTTCACCGTCATCCCGACCTGGCCGATCTGCGAGCCATCCGCCTGCACTACGGCCCGCGGCGTGACGTGCAGCGCCAGGGTCTCGTCACCCCTGGCCACGTCGATCGCCAGGGGTTGTTCCGCGCGGGCGCGCACATGCTCCACCCAATCGACCCAACTGGCAATGGCCACGCCATCCACCCGCAGGATGCGATCTCCCGGCTCGAGGCCGGCGTTGGCGGCGGGCTCACCGGCAATGACCTGCTCCACCACCGGCGGAATATCCGGACGGTAGAGCCCGATGCCGATACTGGCGATGGGATCGGGGCTGTCGGCATCCACCTGCCAGCCATCGAGTTCGGCCGCCGTTTCGTAGAGCAGGGAGGAATCCGGGTACTTGGCCGTGAAGGTGATGGTGCCCTGCTCGCCGAGACGGCGCAGCAACTGCTCTCCCAGGGCCTGCAAGGTGGGCGTCGGCTCGCCGTCGACGGCGACGATCTCCTGGCCGGCCTCGAGCTTGGCGCGGGCCGCCACCGAGCCCTCGTCGACCGTGCCGATGATCGGCACCACCCCCTGCACACCGAGCAGATAGACGATCCAGAACGCCACCACCGCCAGCAGGAAATTGGCCAGAGGCCCGGCCGCCACCACCGCCATGCGCTGCCACACCGTCTTGCCGTTGAACGCCTGCCCGGCGTCCTCTTCCGCCACCGGCGCTTCGCGCTCATCGAGCATCTTCACGTAGCCGCCGAGAGGCAGCGCGGCGATCATGTACTCGGTGCCCTGGCGGTCGTGCCAGCGCACCAGCGCCGGGCCGAAGCCGATGGAGAAACGCAGCACCTTGACGCCACAACGCCGGGCGACCCAGAAGTGGCCGTACTCGTGGATGGTCACCAACACGCCCAGGGCAACGAGCGTGAAGAAAATCATTTGCAGGGTATCGATCAAGGTTGCATCGCCTCGCTCTGTCGTGCGGCCAGCTCCCGCGCCAGCCGATCCGCGTATTGGACGGCTTCAAGCTCCCCGGGTTCACCCGGATCCCAGACATTGAGCACGTGTTCGACCACCTTTGCAATATCGGTGAAGTGCAGACGTCCCTCGAGGAACGCCGTGACCGCGACTTCGTTGGCGGCGTTGAGGGCGGCGGGATAGTCCCGGCCGCTGCGAGCAGCGCTGGCGGCAAGGCCGAGACAGGGAAAGCGCTGCAGATCCGGGGTTTCGAAATCGAGCCTGGCGATGGCGATCAGGTCGAGGGGGCGGACCCCGGCGTCGATGCGCTCCGGCCAGGCCAGGGCATGGGCGATGGGCGTGCGCATGTCCGGGTTGCCGAGTTGGGCCAGCACCGAGCCGTCGACATAGGCCACCAGCGAATGGATGACGCTCTGCGGGTGGATCACCACCTCTACCATGTGCTCCGCCACGGCGAACAGCCAGCAGGCCTCGATCAACTCCAGCCCCTTGTTCATCATGGTCGCGGAATCGACCGAGATCTTGCGGCCCATCGCCCAGTTGGGATGGGCGCAGGCTTCATCGGGCGTGACCCGGGCAAGACTGCCGAGGTCGCGGGTGCGGAACGGGCCGCCGGACGCCGAGAGCAGGATACGGCTGACGCCGGCTTCGGCCGTTCCCCGGTATCCGGCGGGCAGGCACTGGAAAATGGCGTTGTGCTCACTGTCGATCGGCAGCAGGGTCGCCCCACCCTGGCGCACCGCCTCCATGAACAGATCGCCGGCCATTACCAGCGATTCCTTGTTGGCAAGCAGCACCTTCTTGCCGGCACGGGCCGCGGCCAGCGTCGGCAACAGGCCCGCGGCGCCGACGATGGCCGCCATCACCGTCTCTGCATCCGGATGGGACGCCACTTCGACCAGCGCGTCCTCGCCCCACAGCACCCGGCAATCCGCCGGCACCATGGTTGCCAGTCTTTCCGCCGCCGCTCGCGACGCAGTCACCGCATAGCGCGGCTGGAAGCGCCGGCATTGTTCCGCCAACACCTCGATACGGCTGTTGCCGGTCAGGGCAAAAACCTTGTAGCGGTCCGGATGGCGCGCGACGACGTCGAGGGTGCTGGCGCCGACCGAGCCCGAGGCGCCGAGAACCGTGATCATTTCGGCCATGAATCCCCCGCGATCAGCAACAGATAAAGCAGAGTGAACACCGGCAATGCCGCACTGAGACTGTCGATGCGATCGAGAATACCGCCGTGGCCGGGCAGGATCGTGCCGCTGTCCTTCACTCCCCGATGGCGCTTGACCATGCTCTCCACCAGATCGCCGAGCACCGAGGCCAGCGCGGTGACTGCCACCACCAGGGACCATTGCCACCACTCGGGCTGGTGGGCCGGGCTGAACGCCAGGAACAGCGCGGCCAGAACCAGCACCGCGACCAGCCCTCCGGCCAGCCCTTCGATGGTCTTGCCGGGGCTGACGTCGGGCGCCAGCTTGTGGCGCCCGATGGCGCGGCCGGTGAAGAAAGCGCCGATATCGGCGGCGGCAACCACCAGCACCACCAGCAGGATCAGCACGCGCCCGCCCTCGATATGGCCCAGCACCGTCAGCGCCAGCCAGGCCGGCACCAGAACCGCAAGCCCCATCAGCAGACGCACGGCGACACTGCCCCACAGCAGCGCGCTGCTGGGATAGCCCTGGACCCAGAGCAGGGCCAGAGCCCACCACAGGCAGCCGATCAGCAACACCGGGCGGATGACCCCAGGGGCCGCTTCAGCAGCCCCGAAACCCGCGAAGTGATACAGGCCGGCGAGCAGCAGGACCACCGCCAGCAGACAGGCCACCCGGGCCGTGGGCGCGGCAACGCCCGCCAGTCGCGACCACTCCCAGGCCCCCACCGCAATCACCGCGGCGGCAAACAGTGCAAACCCCAAGGCGCCGAGGCCAAACAAGGCCCCCAGGAACAGGGCCGCGAGCACCAGGGCAGTGGCTATGCGCTGTTTAAGCACCGCGGTTCTCCAGCCCGCCTGGCCGGGACGCGACGGAAGACTGCCCGAAGCGGCGCTGGCGCTGGTAGTACTCGTCGACCGCCAGGTCGAAGGCTGCGCCATCGAAATCCGGCCAGTACACAGGGGCGAAATAGAGCTCGGTATAGGCCATCTGCCACAACAGGAAGTTACTGATCCGCTGCTCGCCGGCAGTGCGGATACACAGGTCGGGCTCCGGCAGGTCGGCGGTCTCCAGTTGTCCGGCCAGCGCCTGTTCGTCGATATCCTCCGGGCGCAGATTGCCGGCGCGCACCCGGCTGGCGAGCTTTTGCGCGGCGCTGGCGATCTCCCAGCGGCCGCCGTAATCGACGGCCAGCACCAGGGTGCGGCTGCCGCCGCGGGTGCGCGTTTCGGCATCGCTGATCAGCTTCTGCAAGCGCGCACTGAACCGGGAGCGCTGGCCAACCACGCGCAGCCGGATGTTGCGCTCGCACAGCTGGCCGACTTCCGACTTGAGATACGAGGCGAACAGCGACATCAGCCCGCGCACTTCAGGTGGCGGGCGCGACCAGTTTTCGCTGCTGAAGGCGAACAGAGTCAGCACGTCGATGGAGTGACGGGCACAGCCATCGAGCACTTCGCGAACGCGCTCGGCACCTTCCTGGTGGCCGGCGATTCCGGAAAGGCCGCGCTGCCGGGCCCAACGGTTATTGCCATCCATGATGATGGCGACATGGCGCAACGGATGGCCATTGAACTGGGTCGCAATCGCTTGCGTCATACTTGCCCCGCGTCGGTGAGAAGGTAAAAACCGGCCCCGGGCCTCAGATTTCCATCAGGTCTGCTTCTTTATCGGCCAGCGCAGCTTCGACCTTGGCAATGAAAGCATCGGTGATTTTCTGGATATCGTCCTGGGCCCGACGCTCCTCATCCTCGGAGATATCCTTGGCCTTGAGAAGCTCCTTGAGGTCGGACAGCACATCGCGGCGAATGTTGCGCACCGAAACCCGGGCGTTTTCCGCCTCGGCCTTGGCCTGGCGGATGTAGCCCTTGCGGGTCTCCTCGGTGAGCGGCGGCATGGGGATGCGGATGACGGTGCCCGCAGTGGACGGGTTCAGCCCCAGGTCCGACTTGAGGATGGCCTTTTCGACGGCGGGGACGACGCTCTTTTCCCAGGGCGTCACCGTCAGGGTGCGCGCGTCGCTGACGCCGATGTTGGCCACCTGGCTGAGCGGGGTATCGCTGCCGTAATAGGACACCATGATGTTCTCCAGCAGGCTCGGGTGGGCCCTGCCGGTGCGGATCTTGTTGAACGCGTGAACCAGGGCCTCGACACTCTTGGCCATGCGCTCCTTGGCGTCGACTTTCAAATCTTCGATCATCACTCTTCCTCGATCAGGGTGCCTTCGCTACCGCCCATGACGATATTGAGCAGGGCACCGGGCTTGGACATGCGGAACACGCGGACGGGCATGCGGCTTTCGCGGCACAGGCAGATCGCGGTGAGATCCATCACCCCGAGCTTCTTGTCCAGCGCTTCGTCATAGCTTAGATGGGTGTAGAGGGTGGCTTCCGGGTCCACTTTCGGGTCGGCGGAATAAACGCCGTCCACCTTGGTCGCCTTGAGCACCAGTTCGGCGCCCACTTCGATGCCGCGCAGGCAGGCCGCGGAATCCGTGGTAAAGAACGGATTGCCGGTGCCGGCGGCAAAGATCACCACCTCGCCGTTGGCCAGATTGCGGATCGCATTGCGGCGGTCGTAATGCTCGACCACGCCGCTCATCGGAATGGCGGACATCACCCGCGCAGAAATATTGGTGCGCACCAGGGCATCGCGCATGGCCAGGGCGTTCATCACCGTCGCCAGCATGCCCATGTGATCGCCGGTGACCCGGTCCATGCCCGCCGCGTGGAGGGCGGCTCCGCGGAACAGGTTGCCGCCACCGATCACCAGTCCCACCTGAACGCCAATACCCACCAGCTGGCCGATTTCGAGGGCCATCCTGTCCAGCACCCGGGGATCGATGCCAAACCCTTCCGCGCCCATCAGCTCTTCGCCGCTGAGTTTGAGGAGGATGCGTTTGAACTTCTTGTCCTTCGCGCTACTGGTCTCGGCCATGACTCTCCACCTGAAAGGTCAACATGAATTGCGGGCGGAGCCCGTGGGAGCCCCGCCCTGGTTGGACACTACTTGGATGCGTTGACCTGCGCAGCCACTTCGGCGGCGAAGTCGGCTTTCTCCACGACGATGCCCTCGCCCACTTCGAAACGCACGAAGGACAGGATATCAGCCCCGGCTTTTTTCGCCAGCTCCCCAACCTTGATCTCGGGGTCCTTGACGAAGGACTGCTCGACCAGGCTGCATTCCTTGAGAAACTTGCCGATCCGGCCAACCATCATCTTCTCGACGATCTCGGCGGGCTTGCCGGCCATGTCGGGCTGGGCGCGGATGATTTCCTTCTCCTTCTCCACCACGTCGGCGGGCATGTCTTCCGGCTTGTTGACCTGGGGGTTGGCTGCGGCCACGTGCATGGCCACATCCCGGGCCAGTTCGGCCTCGCCGGCGGACAGTGCGGTGAGCACCGCGATACGGCCGGTGCTGTGGACATAGCCACCCACTACCGGAGCCTCGACCTTGCTGATCCGGCGCACCGAGATGTTCTCGCCGATCTTCTGCACCAGTGCTTCACGGGCCGCTTCGAGTTCGCCGGCCATCACCGCCGCGACGTCGTCCTGGCGCTCGCTGAAGGCCTTGTCCAGCACACTCTGGACAAAGGCGCGGAAGTTGTCGTCGCGGGCGACGAAGTCGGTTTCGGAGTTGACCTCGACCACCACGCCGAAACTGTTGTCATCGGCGATCTTCACCGCCACCGCGCCGTCGGCGGCGGTGCGGCCGGCTTTTTTGGCCGCCTTCATGCCGCTGGACTTGCGCAGATCCTCGATCGCCTTCTCGATATCACCGGCGGCTTCCACCAGTGCTTTCTTGCACTCCATCATGCCAAGGCCGGTGCGCTCGCGCAGTTCTTTCACAAGGGAAGCAGTAACCTCTGCCATCGATCATTCCTCAATGATAGTTTGGTTGGAAAAAAGGGGGCATAGCCCCCTTTTAAGTAGTGCGCGACTCGTGCCCGAGTCGTCGCGGGCTGTTTGGGTCAGTTCGAAGCCGCGCTCTGCGCTGCGAGCCGCCGTCGGCGCCTCGCAGCGACTTGCCCGCCAACGATTTTCAAACAGCCTGTCAGGCCTGTTCGGCTACGCCTTCACCGGACGCGGCCTTGTTCACTTCGACGAATTCGTTCCTGGTGGACACGGCGTTGCCCTGGCTCTTGCCTTCGAGCACCGCGTCCGCGGCGGCGGTCAGATACAGCTTGACCGCGCGGATCGCGTCGTCGTTGCCGGGGATCACGAAATCGACACCGGCGGGATCACTGTTGGTGTCGACGATGCCGATGACCGGGATGCCCAGTTTGTTGGCTTCCTGGATGGCGATGCGCTCGTGGTCGACATCGATCACGAACAAGGCGTCGGGCAGGCCGCCCATGTCCTTGATGCCGCCGATGGAACGCTCAAGCTTCTCCATCATCCGGCTGCGCATCAGCGCCTCCTTCTTGGTGAGCTTCTGGAAGGTGCCGTCCTGGCTCTGGGCTTCCAGCTCTTTCAGGCGCTTGATGGAGACCCGAATGGTCTTGTAGTTGGTCAGCATGCCGCCCAGCCAGCGCTGGCTGACATAGGGCATGCCGGCGCGCTGCGCCTGCTCGATGATCATCTTCTGGGCTGCGCGCTTGGTGCCGACGAACAGAATCTTGTTGCCCCGGGCGGCCAGCTTGCGCACTTCTTCCAGCGCCTCGTTGAAGGCGGGAACGGTGTGCTCGAGGTTGATGATATGGATCTTGTTGCGGGCACCGAAGATATACTTGCCCATCTTGGGGTTCCAGAACCGGGTTTGGTGTCCAAAGTGGACGCCGGCCTGCAACATTTCACTCATGCTGACTGCTGTCATGCTCTTTACCTGTTTCAACGGGATACCTGCGCGCGGCGCGGTTCCCAAGGGTTAGTCCTCCACAGACCCCGACGAAAAACCCTCCGGCAAGAACCGGTAAGGGCACCCATTTCGCCGTGACGGCCTGTGTGTGTGGTTGTCCCCGTGGGCTCACTCCCACCGGGGGCGCGATTTATACCACAAAACCCCGGGCGTGTCGCCAATTATTCCCCTGGTCGGCACCTGCGGCGGCTGCACCCCCGCCCCGCTTTTGGGTACAATGGTGGTCTTTTATACAAGGATCAGGGCCATGGCTGTTCGACTCAAGACTCCCGATGAAATCGTCAAGATGCGCGTCGCCGGCAAACTCGCCGCCGAGGTGCTCGACATGATCGGCCCCCACGTGGTGCCCGGCGTCACCACCGCCGAACTCGACAGCATCTGCCATGACTATATCGTCAACGACCAGCAGGCCATTCCCGCGCCGCTGAACTACAAGGGCTTTCCCAAATCGATCTGCACCTCCGTCAACCATGTGGTGTGCCACGGCATTCCCTCGGAGAAAAAGGTGCTCAAGTCCGGCGACATCATCAACATCGACATCACCGTCATCAAGGATGGCTACTACGGCGATACCAGCAAGATGTTCTGCGTGGGCGAGGTGCCCGAACACGCCAGCCGGCTGATCCGCGTCACCCAGGAATGCCTCTATATCGGCATGGCGATGGTGCGCCCGGGGATGCGCCTCGGGGATATCGGCCACGCCATCCAGAAACACGCCGAGAGCAACTACTACTCCGTGGTCCGCGATTACTGCGGCCACGGCATCGGCAACGAGTTCCACGAGGAGCCCCAGGTGCTCCACTTCGGTCAGCCCGGCACCGGCCTGGTACTCAAGGAAGGCATGACCTTCACCATCGAGCCGATGGTCAACGCCGGCCGCCACCAGACCAAGCTCAAAAGTGATGGCTGGACCGTCGAGACCCGCGATGGGCGCTTGTCGGCCCAGTGGGAGCACACCCTCGCGGTGACCGCCGACGGCCTGGAAGTGCTCACCGCCCGCGCCGAAGAAACCTTCCCCTGGATCAAATAGCCCCTATGGAACTCCACCGTCAGATCCTGCTTTTTTTCGACGAACAGCGCTTTTCCCGGCGCCTCGCCGAAGGCGACTCGCTGACGGTCTTCAAGGACGCGATCACCGCCGCCAACGCCCATCTCGACAGCCGCTTTCTCGAGGGCGAACAGGTCAGCACCCTGATCTACGAGCGAGCCGCCTTCATCGACCGCATCCTGATCCACGCCTGGAACCGTTTCGAGTGGGACGATAACATCGCCCTGCTCGCCGTGGGCGGCTACGGCCGCGGCGAACTGCATCCGCATTCCGATATCGACCTGCTGATCCTGCTGAAAAAATCCAACACCAAGCCCTACCGCGACAGCATCGAGCGCTTTCTCACCTTCCTCTGGGACATCCAGCTCAAAATCGGCCAGAGCGTGCGCTCCATCAGCCAGTGCGTCGATGAAGCCAAGGCCGACATCACCGTGGCCACCAACCTGATGGAATCCCGGACCCTCACCGGCAATCCCGGACTGCGCCAGGTGATGGTCCAGAAAACCGGGCCGGCCAAGATCTGGCCATCGGCGGACTTCTTCCGCGCCAAATGGGACGAGCAGATCGATCGCCACCGCAAGCACGGCTACACCGAGTACAACCTCGAGCCCAACGTCAAAGAGGCCCCTGGCGGACTCAGGGACATCCAGATGATCAGGTGGGTGGCGTGCCGCCACTTCCAGGTCAACGCCCTGTCCGAACTGATGGGCAAGGGCTTCATCAACGAGGAAGAACTCGACCTGCTGCGCAGTGGCGAAGAGTTCCTGTGGAAGGTCCGCTACGGTCTCCATCTGCTCGCGACGCGCCCCGAGGAACGCCTGCTGTTTGATTTCCAGCGCAAGCTCGCCATCCAGTTCGGCTACAAGGACACCGACCGGCGCCTGGCGGTCGAGCAGTTCATGCACCGCTACTACCGGGTGGTGCTGTCGATGCGCGAACTCAACGACGTGCTGCTCCAGTATCTCGACGAAGTCATCCTGCGCAAGGACAAGGCGCGGCGGGTGCGCGGCATCAATGCCCGTTTCCAGGTCCGCGACGACTATATCGAGACCGTCGACGACAAGGTGTTCGAACGCCACCCCTCGGCCTTGCTGGAGCTGTTCGTGCTGCTCGGCGAAGACCCCTCGATCCAGGGCATCCGCGCCGCCACCATTCGCCAGTTGCAACTGCACCGCTACCTGATCGACGACCACTTCCGCGCCTCCCCGGAAAACCGCGCGCTGTTCATGCGCCTGTTCAGCTGTCCCGGCAAGCTGGCCCTGCAGTTGCAGCGCATGACCCGCTACGGCATCCTCGGCCGCTACCTCCCGGAGTTCGGCCGCATCGTCGGCCAGCCCCAGCACGACCTCTTCCATATCTACCCGGTCGATGTCCACACCCTGCAGGTAATCCGCAATATGCGCCGCCTCGACCGGCCGGAAGGCAGCGAGCAGTTCCCGGTGGCCGCGCATACCTACAAGAATCTGCAGAAACCCGAGTTGCTGTTCATCGCCGGCCTCTATCACGACATCGCCAAGGGTCGCGGCGGCGACCACTCCGCCCTGGGAGCTGTCGACGTGGTCGATTTCGCCGAGCGCCACGGCCTGCCGGGCCAGGAAGTGCGGCTGCTCAAGTGGCTGGTCGAAAAACACCTGCTGATGTCATCGGTATCCCAGCGGGAAGATATCTCCGACCCCGACGTGATCCAGCACTTCGCCACCGTGGTCGGCGACCAGATCCACCTCGACTACCTGTTCCTGCTCACCGTGTGCGATATCCGCGGCACCAACCCCACCCTGTGGAACAGCTGGCGGGCCTCGCTGCTGCGCACCCTTTATCTCGAAACCAAGCGGGCCCTGCAACGCGGCCTCGAGAACCCCGCCAAGCGCAGCGAATGGGTGGCCGGCGCCCGCCAGGAAGCACTCAGCATTCTCGCCGCCGAGGGCATCGACGAGGCCACCGCGCTCGGCATCTGGACCGATGTCGACGAAGAGTTCTTCCTCCGCGAGCGCGCCGCGGTCATCGCGCGCTGGACGCGGGCCATCCACGACGCCTCCGGCAGCCAGCAGCCGGTGATCATCATCGACGAAGCGGGCCTCGAACAGGCGGTGGCGACGCGGATCTTCATCCACACCACCGGCTTCAACAATGTCTTCCCCATCACCGCGGCGACGCTCGACCAACTGTCTCTCGATATCCAGGACGCCCGCCTCCACACCGCCAGCAACGGCCACAGCTTCGACGTGTTCTATGTGCTCAGCGACGATGGCAACCCCCTCGGCGAGGACAGCGAGCGCATCCAGCAGATTTCCCGCACTCTCACCGGCGCACTGCTCTCGCCGAGCAGCAGCACCTTCACGGTGAGCCGGCGCACGCCGTTGCAACTCAAGCACTTCAACCTCAAGACCCGCACCTACCTGCACAACGACACCGGCCGCTGCCTCACCGCGCTGGAAGTGGTCACGCCCGACCGGCCGGGGCTGCTCGCCCACTTGGGGCGCATCTTCATGCGCTTTGGCCTGCGGCTGCACAGCGCCAAGATCGCCACTCTCGGCGAGCGGGTCGAAGACGTGTTCTATATCACCGACCTCGACTACCAGCCGCTGTCCGACCCCAACTTCTGCCGGCAACTGCAGGACGCGATCAGCAACGAACTGGATGCCCGCAACGCCGAGGATTCCGTCGGCGAGGCCCAGCGCAGACAGCGCTAGCTGTCCACCCATCACAACAACGCCACTTCGCCGACCGGAACACAGCACGCGATGAATCATCACCTCGACAAACTGCAGCCCTACCCTTTCGAACGCATCCGCGCGCTGCTCGCCGATCTCGCCCCGGCGGCGGGCCTGCCCGCCATCAATTTCGCGATGGGCGAACCCCGCCATCCGGCGCCGCGCTTCGTGCTCGACACCCTGGCGCGGGAACTGGGCGGCATGTCCAGCTACCCCGCGACCCGCGGTCTCGACAGCCTCCGCCAGGCGATCTGCGACTGGCTGGCGGCGCGTTTTGCCATCCCCCGCGGGCAGCTCGACCCCGGCCGCCATGTGCTGCCGGTCAACGGCACTCGCGAGGCCCTGTTCGCTTTTACCCAACTGATCGTCGACGACTCCGCCGACGCCCTGGTCGCGTTCCCCAACCCCTTCTACCAGATCTATGAAGGCGCGGCGCTGCTGGCGGGGGCCCGGCCCTATTTCCTCAACTGCACCGCCGGCAATGGATTTGCCCCGGATTTCAGCGCCGTGCCGGCCGCGATATGGAAGCGCTGCCAGTTGCTCTATATCTGCACCCCGGGCAATCCGACCGGCAGCGTCCTGCCGATGGCCACCCTGAAACAATTGATCGAACTCGCCGACGAACACGATTTCGTGCTCGCCAGCGATGAGTGCTATTCGGAGATCTACCCCGACGAGCACAACCCGCCGCCCGGCTTGCTGCAAGCCTGCAGCGAACTCGGGCGCACCGATTTCGCCCGCTGCGTGGTGTTCCACAGCCTGTCGAAGCGTTCTAACCTGCCGGGGCTGCGCTCCGGCTTCGTCGCCGGCGACGAAGCCATCCTCGAAAAATTCCTGCTCTACCGCACCTACCACGGCTGCGCAATGTCGCTGCCGATCCAGCAGGCCAGCATCGCCGCCTGGTGCGATGAGGGTCACGTACTCGAGAACCGGGAAAAATACCGGGCAAAATTCCACGCGGTCACGGACATCCTCGCCCCGGTGCTCGCCGTCGCGCAACCTGACGCCGGTTTCTACCTGTGGCCCCGGACACCGGTCAGCGACACCGACTTT
>Ga0265293_10004320_pt1 | contig 25170 bp, 25 predicted proteins | sample Munlanlewell138R_FD_192505 | JGI IMG/M metagenome (GOLD analysis project Ga0265293, IMG submission 192505) | Leachate microbial communities from a municipal landfill in Southern Ontario, Canada - Leachate well 138R | ecosystem: Engineered > Solid waste > Landfill > Unclassified | place: Canada...
TTTGAAAGTATATATCTCAGCAGTAAATTTGTTTACCCCCATTTTTACTGCCGATCTTCCCATGAAATTCTGAAATGCCAGCAGTGGAATTTGACGCCAGTACTCACCATTGAAGGCATATATCTGTCCATCCCGATAACAGAGTCCGAGTCCAAGACTATCCATAGCCTCTATTAATTTCTCAGTGCAGGTATATATGTAGTGCCTCAGGGTTGGTTTCTTATTTTTATCATCTTTACCAAAATCGGCCTCACTCTTGAAATCCACTACTTCGAGCTTTTTGTAGATATACTCCGGAATCTCGGAATGTTTAAGTTTTACCTCACATCTCGGTTTAACCTTTTTCCCATCCGTTGTTTTCTTGAATCTGTTCAACTCCTGATCCAGAAGATCCACTATATCCTTTTTTACACTGTCGCTCATTTGGGATCTCCTTTCTTTTTATTGTAGTTGCTCTTGAGAAGTGCTATGATGTCCGACTTGCGATAGTAGCATCTGCCTTTCACCCTTGAATATGGAATCACCCCATTCAGGCGCCATCTTTGAAGTGTTCTTTGTGTAATCTTCAGTTTTTTTGATACCTCATCAGCATCTGCCCAGTCAGGCCATTCCAAATAATCTTTTTCTTTCATGTTATTTAAATTTAGATTCGAAAATTTGAATGCATACAAATATAAGTGTGAAAAGAGGCATGCTGAAAATTTAGGTTACTACAAATTTTCAGCTTAGGTTACTACAAGGTTACTACAAATACGACTATTTATAGATTGTTAACAGTTTTCCGACTGGTGGTTGATCAAAAAAACCACCTGAATTTCTCATTGTGATATAAGAGAAAAACAGGTGGTAGTCAAATGTTAAGACTGATTTATCTATGAAAAACGCAATTATGAATATAGTTTGATGTTTTCCTTTATTTTCTTTGATAAAGAAGGTAATAACTCTTTAAAAAAATCTGCCACTACTTCCAGATCCTTTATATCTTTTTCATCCTTATAATTGATCTCCATTCTTATCCTGATATTTTGGAGATTTCTGCCAGTGATAACTTTAATTACTTTCGCTACTAAAATCTTGGCTGTATTATTAAAATTTACACCTAATTCCTTCAGTATTAAAACAATTGCTTTTGTCTGTTGAGAACAGGTTAATGCACCAAAGGTTGTGGTTTCATCCCTATCTGATACTAAATCCGCCTCTTTAAGCTGCTTTATATATTTATCTTCTATAAAATCTGAAAGCAGACTTAGCATAACTCGTTGTTCTTTTGCTATATCAAAATTGTACCTGTCAGACAAATAACAAATTATCTCCTTTACAGTTAAGTCCAGAGCATCATCACCGGTATTAATATCTTCAACTGTAATTAATGCTTCATTAACATTACTTGAGTTTACTCTTATCTTATCAAAAATCTCGTATGCCATGTTAAAAGCTTTAAGCCACCAATTGTAGTCTTTGCTCAGTTTATAGTTACTTTTATCATGGTAGTTTTTATTATCTATGTCTGTCAGAAACATACATAGTTTGTTTTTTGGGTAATCTTCCTTATAACTGCAAATTAATTTATTTATATTGTTTAATGTGTTTTCATCAACTACTTTTGGACTATACCCTTTTAACTTTGGATAGTTGGTGTATGTATTATCTCCATGCACTAAGTAATTGTATGCAAAAATAAAAGTGTCATCAAGTAAAATTGTGTTCAGTATCTCTAATCGCACCAGAGCAGCTATATTAGGATCAACTTCACCTTCTATTAATTCAAAATTTTCTTTTGAAATGTCACCATTACAATTTTTTGATTCAGCCTCATACCTGGCGTCAGCATAAAGGTAGCGATTTAAATACTTAAATGTTTTAATTTTGTCTCTCCTTAATGGGTACAAATCATAGATAGTTTTTTTTACTAAATCATAATAACGAAAAGTATGCTTTTCATTTTGAAGGCATTCTTTGCTTCTCATAACTATTAATTTAAATAAAAAAAGTATTACAAACCAGGAAAAATACCCGATTTCATCTGTTAATAATTTGTCTTGTTATTGATTATATGGTTTTTCACAAATATACTAAAAATTTGCGATATGTGAACAAATTAAAATGAATAAAAATGGCTGTCAGGGCTGTTTTCAGCTGATTTTTAATAGGATGCGATTGTTTCTCTGAGATAGAAATTAGTTGTTAATATTAGTTGGTTATTTATTCACTATTTTATATAAACTAGTTTTCGCTCAGAAAAATGTGAGCTTCACAAAATATATGTGTGTTAGAATTTATATATGTGAAGCTCTATTTCTATAATTTGCACAAAATATGCAAATTTCTTATATACAATCTTGTTTTAAATAGATATAATATCTATTATTGCATAATATATGTATCTTTCATCCACACATAATAACTACAGAATATGATCCTCGAATTTAAAATAGCAAATTTCCTGTCATTCAAAGATGAAGTCGTTTTTAGCTTTGAAGCAACTAAAGACAACTCTTTTGAAGAATATCAGGTTGTTGAAGTAGCTCCAGGTATAAGAGTTCTAAAGATTGCGATAGTATATGGGGCAAATGCTTCCGGTAAAAGTAATCTGATTAATGCTTTTGATTTTTTGAAACAATTCTGGTTTACCACCAAAGATAATAAAGACGAGAAAACCGGTACTATACCATTTTTACTGGATCAGGAGACGCCACATAAACCGTCGAAATTTTCTCTAACATTCTATGTAAATGAGACTAAGTATATCTACACATTAGAATTAGATAGAAAAAGAGTCTGTTTAGAAAAAATTGACTTTTATCCTGGGACTCAGCCTGCTAATCTGTTTATTAGGCAATTAAAAGGATCTGTATCTGAAATAACATTCAATTCTAGTTGGGTGAAAATAAGTAAAACAGCAAAAGATGAAATAGTGCTCAGGTGTTTACCAAATATGTCTGTACTAGCTGCTTATAATCAGGTTAATATCTCTATACCTGAGATTGAAGAAGTGATAAAATGGATGAAAGCTCAGTTCATTAAGCCTGTATCACCAAACACTCGATTAGATTATATGGCAAAAAGAAGATTAGAAAAGGGAGTAGATGATTTAAATAGCATTTTAAATTATTTAAACAAAGCAGACTTTAACATTACCAATATCAGTACGGAGGAGGTAGAAGAGGAAATACCGGATAATATATTTGATCTAATAATAAAAAGGACCGAGATATCTGATAAAGAGGAATATGAAAGAATGAAGAAAGAGAGAACCTATAAGATACCGGATACATTTTTTGAGCATAAAGTGATTAACAATGCTGGAAATACCGAGGTCTATAAGTTGCCGATTAGATTGCAGTCAGATGGTACAAAACGTACTTTTGGTTTATCAAGCGTGATTATTAATGCTATTGAAAAAAACGCTTTCCTTGCAATTGATGAGATTGAGTCTTCTCTTCATCCAAAATTAGTTGAATTTATTTTAGAAGATTTTTTAAAGCATCAGGGTAGGTCGCAACTTTTGATTACAACTCATTATGATGGATTATTAGAGCAAGATGATTTATTAAGGAAAGATAGTATATGGTTCACGAGTAAAAAAGATGATGGGTCAACAGATCTATACTCATTAACTGAGTTTAAAGGTCTTAATAGGATTAGTTCATTGTTAAAAGCATATCAGGGGGGTAGATTTGGAGCTGTTCCTGATTTATGATTAAATTGTTTTGAAGTTAAAATGGGTGGTAGAAGACAAAATACAAGAGATTTAAAACCTGGAATATATATTATTGGAGAGGGTATTACAGAACAATACTATTTCAGTCACTTAAGAGAATTATATAAATTAAACTGCAAGATAAGACCTCGCTTGTTCAAAATTACAAGTATAAAGGAGATGGAAACAAAAATTGAAGACTTGTTAAGTGGCGATGTTTTTATTATCTGTGTGTTTGATGCTGATGTTTCGCAGTATAATGCTGTAGAAAGAGAAAGACTTGAAAACTTGTATAAAAATTATGGTGAACATGAAAATGTTCCGTCAAAGAATTATGTTCTGACAATAAATTAAACATAGCAATTGAGAGAGCAAAACGGTGCAATGATAAAAGTGGTTCTTATAGTAATCTATATAAGGCTTTCAAAATTTTAATTGAAAATAAAAGAAGTTGATATAAATCTTTACCGATCATATAAGTAAACATGTATCTAATGACCTTGAATTATTTAATATTTACAATGTTGACCCATGTTGCCTGAACAATCAACCCCCCATTTCGTTTTATTATTTGCCACGTGATTCGTTGTAAATGAGATAACTAATCGCAGCTAAATATTATAATTATGAAACCAATTTGGAATGGGGCTATTGGGTTCGGACTGGTGAATATTCCGGTAAAACTGTACTCGGCAACGGAGAGCAGTACGCTCGATCTGGATATGCTGGATAAAAAAGATCTGACGATTCAGGATTTCACCATTCGCAATGCGCTGGATCGTATTGCTAAAAAGGGTGATATCTTTTCTCCTGCTTCGTCATTGCTCATAACTACTACGCAGCCATCGGGATGGTTTTCATCGCCACGACGTATCCAGGCTACTATGCTGTTATGGTCAAAATAATCATCCTGGTCGCCATAGGCAAAATCGCGCCTTATATCGAGCAGCTGATCAATTATCCATTGTTGTCCTTCACGTGGATTGGGTCCCTCAATTCCATAGTAGTCGCCAAAGAATATACAGGGGTATCCATCTTTTCAACTCTTCACGTACATCGGGGTGTTTGAAATCGATATCGTTGTAGAGGAGGTAGTCGAAGTTGCCAAATTGTTGGCCGACCGACTTATTGGTTCTGATATCACTTCTTTCCTGTCTTCGGGGTTAACTTCCACCACGGTGAAGGTCTGCAGCTCATCTCCCCCGCCTTTGTGATTGAGCACAACATCGGCATATACGCCTATTCCTTGCTCGTGCAGGGCATCTATAGCCTGATGAAGCTCCTCTTTTGTGCCATATTTTGTGCGTACAGTCCCTTTCTGGTCAAACTCCCCCAGGTCGTAAAGATCATACGCTCCGTATCCCACATCGTTGGAGCCTGTTCCTTTTATACAGGGTGGTATCCATAATGCGGTTATACCTATCTCTTTGAGTCGCTCCGCATCACCTTTTAGTCTGTTCCACAAGCTTCCGTCATCTGAAAGAAACCATTCGAAGTATTGAAACATTATTCCATTTATACGCATATTTTTTGCTTTTAGTTTGATTGTTTATCTATTACTGAATCCCTTATTGGATTCTTCAAATTAATTGACTCTGATAGACTTATTAAAAACAGACAACTAAAAGGTTTGGTTTTCCATCTATCTTCTGCATTATAGATTATTATATATTGTTGTGAATTAGATTGATACAATTGGCGGTTAATATTGTTATAAGAGTAGTAGGGGATTGCGTGTGTTTGATCATACATCGATCAAGAAAATAAACTATGGTTCTCCTGTTACAATAATTACTGAAGAGGGTTATAAAGTGGTGTGCAAACGGGTTGTTTTCTGCACTGGCTTTGAGACATTCAGGATGTTCAAAAAAAGATATGCTAATATAATAAGTACTTTCGCCTGTGTGAGCGAGCAGAATATTAACCTGTATGATGAGTTGAAGGATATATTGATCTGGGATACCGATTTGCCATATATTTATATGCGTACTACTGATGACAGGCGTCTGCTGGTGGGTGGTGAGGATGTGCCTTTCAGAAATGGTGAGATTCGTGATAAGATAAAGGACCGGAAAGCAGTGAGGCTTCAGGAGAAATTGAGGAGGTTGTTCCCGACTATCTATTTTAAGGAGGATTATAATTGGACGGGTGCTTTTGGTACAACTAAAGATGGTTTGCCTTACATTGGTGAGCATCCTGATTTTAAAAATGCAATTTTTGTACTGGGACTGGGTGGTAATGGTATCACTTTCTCTGTTCTATAATACTCCATACTAACGGTAAACAGCCCATTTTAACCAAAACTACTTGACCAACCGTTTTTCCCGATTTGTTAGAATTATATAATTCTGCAACCTGTTGATAAATACAGCTTATTAGCAAAAATTTCAACCTGTTGTGGTTTTTTATGCCTTTCTCTGTTAATAAAATAATTATATATCGATATGTAAAAATAAAATATTACATTTGCAGATTCTATTGGGTTATAAATAATTATTAAATCCAGCTTCCATATTTAATCAATAAGATATATGAATTATAGAAGTTATCTGGCACAAGATGTACGTCACCTGGAGGTGAAATTTAAAGATGGTACCAAGACTAACTTGAAGACGTCGTCCAACAATAAAATTGTTGTGATGAAGGTTATACCCCGGGCAAAGAATCCTTTCGTTGTATCGGTTTACGAGAATTACTCAAACGGAATTACAGCTGCTGAGCTGGCTGAAAAGTGTGGTTATGAGTGTTTCAGGACTTTCCAGCGTCACTTTAAGAAGCATTTTGGTGACACAACTTATAGCTGGATCTTTAAGACTAAAATGGAGGATGTTTCTTCTCTGGTCTTAAATACAGATCTGCAGATGTCGGAAATCGCAAAAAAGTTCAAATTTAAAAGTCCCGCTCACCTGACTAACGCTTATAAGAGACAGTTTGGAGTTTGTCCCCAGAAACACCGTGAACAGGAGGGTTTGAGCTGACAGGCTAACTGCTTCCTGCATAGTATCCTGCCGAATTCCTCCCATCTGTCGATGTGAGGTAAACCCAGAAGTGCAATTTATCTCTGTTGCTGCTTATTATGTCGCTAAGATTAATCTCTGCATTACCATTTTGACGCAGAGCGCAGTCTATAAAGCTTTTTGCCTTCGATATAGTTTCATTAAGACAGATAAAATTCACCTTGTCAACTGCTCCTTCCCTGTGGGAGCTGCTGTTAAACTCTCCATCCCATTTGAATGATGCTGTGGCCGATTCAATATCGCAGCTCATTGTCACGCCCGGAAGTGACTCAAGTTCTCCCTCTGCAATCTTTATCCTGCTGTAGTCAATACTGTAGTCGGGATACTCACCCTGTATAGCATTCTTCAGGATTTGGGATACCGTTTTCCTGTATGCATTTGCCTGATTGCTGAAACTTCGTTTTAATGCTTTATTGAGAGGTGATGCCGCACTGTTGGCAAGTCCAAACCTCATTCTCGATGCCAGCTGTTTCTCAGTTCTCGGATCTTTGGGCACGACATATTTTTTAAATACCTGTTTTCCGGTTTTAGTAACATAGGCAATAATTGGTCCTATCTTCCCGGAAATACCCAAACTGTTAATATCGATTTTTCCCATTTCGTTAGATTTTCGTTATCCTGCAATATAACTAAATTTGGACACTTTTTCAAACATTTTTCCCATTTAGAACCTGTCTGAACAGCTGTTTTTTTAACGAAAAATGGAAGATGTTCATTCTCTCGTGATAAATACAGATATGCATATGGCAGAAATTGCCACTAAGCTAAGCTTTAACAGTCCCGCCCACCTAACCAACACTTATAAGAAATATTTTGGGGTCTGTCCACTCAAACATAGGGATAAGGAACGAAGGATTCCAACCAGGTTTATAAATCAACCACAGTAATCACTCTATATTATAGGTACATAGTCCGTACCAACATCAATATTTAACCATGTTGCATTGATGTTGCATTGATGTTACATTGATGTTGTTACGGCCCAGGTATAGACAATTCATTGTTTATCTTTAAATAAAATGAACGATTTAACGGTTATATTGGTTTAAGAATGCAGTTTTTGGCAGCGAAAATGGATTAAGGTTATACTCATACTCATTTTATGATTTCCTGCCGAGTGCGAATAATATCCATACTGCCGATAATATGGCGGACTATACCGCGAGAAGAGGGGCACCTGCATTTATAATGGAGAATGCGTTCAGTCCCACTTCATCAGACGACAGCAGTGCATCTGGTGGTGATGTTGTAGCATGGGCTTACTTCTATTTTGAAAAGGTGAAACGTTATGGTGATGTGCCATGGATTGGAAAGGCGCTTGATGTTGAGGATCCCGATCTGTATAAACCTCGTGATCCGAGAACGCTGGTGATGGATTCGGTGCTGGCCGACCTGAACTTTGCTTGTGAGAATATTATATTACTCCGCCTGCAACTACTCCTCCTTATCCTGCAATACCGGTGAGCGAGACTTATGGCGGACAGCCTAATCCATATAAGCTGAGAGAGGGTGATCATGGTGAGATCATCTGGCTGCACAATATAAAGAGGAAATGGGAGGATAAGAACTACTATTACCCAATTCCTGAAACTCATATTTTGACAAATCCTAACTTAACACAAAACCCGGGATGGTAATGAATTTTTTGACAGGAATATAATTTGAACCAGGTTTAGAAATCTTAGGTAATAATTTTAGAAATCTAATGTAATAATACTGCAAACAGGTAAAGTTATTACTGAAAGATTGGAGAAGCAACTTTTTTAGAGAAAAGGTTGCTTCTTTTCTGTAATGATCAGTTTGTTAGTTTGCTGAAATTAATAACTTTGTAGAATTAACAAAGCTCCTAAAGCGAATTGTTTAGTGCCGCCTTATTGTAAAAATGATGAATAACATGAGAAAAATAATGACACTTATCGTGATTATGATAGCTGCTTTTTCTTGTAAACAGCAAGTACGGAATGAAAATATTGTAGATTTAAATAATATGATTATCAGAATCTCAGAAATAGAAATCGACCCCAATTACCTTGATGAGTATTTATCAATTCTGAAAGAGGAAGCTCAAGCTTCAGTTAGGCTGGAGACAGGAGTAATATCAATTTATCCTATGTATCAGAAGGAGAATCCTACCGAAATCAGGATTTTGGAAATATATTCAAGCAAAGAAGCTTATGAAGCTCATTTACAAACACCACACTTCAAATATTATAAAACCAATACACTAAATATGGTTAAGTCATTGAGGCTGGTAGATATGGAAGCTATAGATCCTGAAGCTATGCCTATGATTTTTAGAAAAGTGAAGTGAAGTACCGTTTTTTCTTCAAGAGTATAAGTTGTTATCTCACGAATTCATCACTAAATATATCCACCAATGCACGGCTGATTATCAAATCTTGTTCAACCATTGCAAAATCAGTCCATGGAACGAACTCATTCCAAGCCATTATTGAAGCTCTGTCTATCATAATTCATCTACTTCTATGTCAATATTCATGTTTACTCTCCATCGGTTACTCTCCGCATCATCCAATGCAGGATGTTCGGAACTCATAAGCACAGCATTAAAATACCTATTTCTTTTTTTCAGTATATTATACAATATGTCAGACTTATCCTGCTCAAACAAGATAAATTCCAGCAAATATCCCAACCGTTGCATAGCTGTAGTTGTGGTGTATGGAAGAACACTTCCTATTTTTGACATATCGATAACATCCACCAATTCAGCAAGAACTGTGGTAGCCCTTTGATAACCTCCAATATTTGATGCAAACTGGATAATATCCACCGCTGTCAGTTCTGCCGATGAGTAGTTTATTCGTCCCATTTCAGCATTACGACTTTCTATTAGTTCAATAGGTATCTGCTGACGGTAATTCCAATCCAATAGTTTGTTTTTATTTGAAGTTCTTGGCCTTGGTCCTATAGTTACAATTTGAGTAATCATGGCTCTCTGGTGAGATGCACCATATATTGCAGCTGCTGAAAGCAACCCTACATAATAAGGCTTACCAAGATATTCCATCAGTTCATTGATGTAATAAATTGGTGGTACTACTCCCTTTAACTGGTATTGGGTGGGGATGATTACATAAAAACCTTTATATACATTTTGAATCCTCTTAGACAATGTAAGTCTATTGATGTCTGTTTTAAGAGTTTTCTCAGAACGTTCATGAAACACACTTCGGATTTGTTGGAAAGAGAAGGTGGTTATCCCTCTTTGTTCCTGTTCCTTTATCCAATCATTTAAACTCATATTCGGTGTATTTGTTGTTGTTTTTATTTCACTCTTTATGATTTCTTCTAAGTCGTTCTAATTTGACTTCAAAACTGTCAGATCTGATATAACCCATCTGTCTTTGGTTTATATTTATTTCCTGCATAAGACCTAAAGCAACAAGATCCTGCAAATCTTTTCGAGTGGTTTTACTTGATACACTGAAAATATTTGATAATTCTTTAGCAGTAAAAATAGTTTTAGGTTTCTCTGTAATTGTTTTCAGAATTTGTGCCTGTCTCTCGTTTATTTCTGAAATTTCTTTAAAGTAGAGCAAATCGTTCTGTTCACTAATTTTTCTCTGTAAGTATTTTTTCAGTTCCTCAAAAGCCTTTTGCATTGCTTCCAGATTGTACTGGAGAAAATATGTCAGATCGTTTTCATCATACTCTGTATAAAGAAATGCTAATTCATACTTTCTTTTGCTATGATAAATGATTCTTGAAATGCCTCTCTATTTCTCAACGACTACCTCTAATTGCTTCTCTAATTTTGCCGATTTTTTCTCTGCTTTCTTCTCAATATTCCCAATGTTTTGATTCAAGTTTTTTTCTCTCCACTGGATTGGACTGCAATTCATCTTCTGAGTGAATGCTCTTCCGAATACTGATAATGAGCTGAATCCGGATAGTTCTGCAATGTTTGTAATGTTTAAATCGGGACGCGAAAGGAGCAGTCGCTTACTCTCCTCAATTCTGTAACGCATAACAAACTGATAGAAGCTTTCGCCATAGCCCTCGTTGAAGAGACGTGACAGATAACTGCGATTGAGGGGTAGTATTTTGAGTGCATCGCTCAGCTTAAACTCCTTGCGCAAATAGGGCTTCTCTGTTTCCATCCACTGCACGAGTTTTGCTTTGTAGCCGGGGAGTCGGTCGGTAAACGACTTATTAATAATGGTATCATTTTCCTGTGTAATCTGAACTGTCTTCTCATTCATTCCATCTTTGAAGTGGTTTTCGGGGTAGGGACTTTTCCAGAACAGTACCCGGTAGAATCCATATAGGAAAAAGACCAGGAATATGATGTTGTGCATGAGGCCGGTTCTTACATCGTTGCCGAAAACTACTATCAGACAGGAGATTGTGATCATTAAATTGGCGTAGATATAATCACTAAGCCACTTGATATCGATATTTTCCATTGATGCAAAATTGTTCTCGCACCATTCTATATAGCCCTTACGGTACTTGAGCATGACTGCTATCCCGAAAATGGGGTAGGCAAGGATCAGTATAATCAGGAAGATATAGGATCTGCTGGACTCAAGCAGGGAAAAATTAGTAGTTTCATTTTCACTATTGCAATCAATTTTTATTGAAAAATTTATTCACAAATGTATGTCTATTTTCTCTATGATACAATATAAATGTAAAAATGACAATTTAAATGTGTTGATTAACAGTGAAATAAAGGGGTGCTGAGGTGACCATTTTTTACTTCATGCAAAAAAATTTACTTATTGTATAGTGGTTTTTTTTACTCATAGTAGATATGTTTTTACCTTATGCAAATACAAATATTATTGCATATTTCGGAAATATCTACCTTTGCGATGTGAAAATTTGATGTCTATTTTCACATTTAATACTGTCTGTATTATATAATAATGTATCGTTTTTAATAAACTTGTATTTATATGATGTTTAAAAGTTTAACGCTGCTTAATTTGATTTTGTCTCTGGTTCTTTTATTAACACTAATCAGTTTTATTTTTGTTATTGTCTTGAATAAGAGGTTGTTGAAGCCAAGTAATTTGATGATCTATTTCACTAAGCAGTTAGTTAACAGGTTAAATGGGAGTCTTGAAGTTCAATACTCATCTGAAGGCGACGTTATTTACAGTATGAAACTGCCTCTGGAAAAAGAGATTAAGGTTAATCAGAATGAATATATAAGAATACACCGACCGGTAATAAATGAAATTGCTGAAGAGAGTGTATCTGAAATGAAAATTGATACAGAGTTTCTTGATCGAATTACCACAATTATATATAGAGAGATCTTAAATACCGAAAACCTGATAGAGGTTATCTCTTCGGAACTGTGCCTGAGCTCATCACAGCTTAACAGAAGGATAAAACTGATGACAGGTATGACTACTTCTAATTTTATCCTTAAAACGAGACTGAACAGGGCAAGAAAGCAGTTGTCGGTTACTCAGAAACAGATAGGCGAAGTGGCCATGGATTGCGGTTTCAACGATTTTGCTTATTTCTCCCGCTCCTTTAAAAAGGAGTTCGGAATGACCCCCTCGTCGTTTCAGCGCTTAAATAATTCTTTGAATTAATATTAGTGTTACTTATGTTTAATAAAACATAAGAGAGTTCGCTGGTGACGAACAAAGAGAACATATATTTGGTTTTATATATGTAAATGAGTTGGTTACCGGGGTTTCTCATGTATATCACTATCAATTGCAAACGATTTAATAATTAAGGGTCAATTTAATAATTAAGGTTCATGAAAGAAAATGACAGTAGTAAGAGCAAATCTGAAAAACAGCATGGTGTTTTTAAAGTTACTAACCCTATTCCTCAATTCACAAAAGCGAAATTTTTATCTGAAATGGGAAAAGAGACCTCGGTATTTGTTCGTTTCTCAACGGTTCAGGGGAGTAGGGGGTCAACTGATATGCCTCGTGATATGCGTGGCTTTGCTGTAAAATTTTACACAGAGGATGGTATTTATGATTTAGTGGGAAATAATATTGCTCCTTTTTTTATTAATGATGCTATAAAATTTCCCGACTTTGTTCACGCAGTGAAGCCTGAGCCCCGTAATGAGATACCTCAGGCTGCTTCGGCACATGATACATTCTGGGATTTTGTTTCCACATCACCGGAAACATTTCATGCTGTTTTTTGGCTGATGAGCGACCGCTGCATACCGCGTAGTTTAAGAATGATTGAGGGTTTTGGTACTCATACATTCAGGTTTATAAATGATAGTGATGAGTCTTTTTTCGTTAAATTTTGTATGAGAAAAGCCTTCCCTGCAAAAGCGGATCATTGGTAAAAGAATTCAATTAACAAGGTTAAAAAATGAGTATGGAGAATAACGACTATAATATTACAATCTGCCCGCAAAACTTAGGGAGTGCAGAGAGAATAATCTCGATTGTGGCAGGAGCGTTGATTTTTTCAAGAGCTGGAAGCGGGAGTAACAAGCTGCTAAAGGCAGTTGTTGGCGGTGCCCTGCTCTATAGGGGTATTAAAGGTGTTTGCCCTGTTTACAAAACTATAGGTATGAACACTTCAACGAACTCTAAATCTGTTCTTGTTGAAGCTGATGTTACTGTAAACAGACCACGGGATGAGGTGTATGCCTTCTGGCGTCAGATCGAAAATCTTCCTCAGTTTATGAATCATCTTGAATCGGTGCGTGCGCTAAGTTATTATCATTCTGTATGGAAAGCAAAAATCCCCGGTGGTTTCGGAACTATAGAGTGGAAATGTGAGATCACTACTGACGTGCCGGGTGAGTATATTAAATGGAAGAGTATGCCTGATTCGCAGGTTGAAAATACGGGACTCGTAAGATTTATCGATCTGGATGATGATAGTACGCTGATCAGGGTGAATATCTCATACAAGGCTCCGGCAGGAAAACTGGGCTCAGGGGTGGCTAAGCTTTTCACTCCTTCGCTGGAGAAAATTATTCGTGATGATATAAAAAACTTCAAACGTGTTATTGAGGCAATCTGATTGTCGGATCGACTGTAAAAAATATGACTGTCTGAATGTATATTATTAACTGATTGTCTGTAAAAATATGACTGTCTGTAAAGTGTTCTGGAGGATACCGAAAAAGGAACAATGGTGAGGGATGTGGCTATAATAATTGCTTCTCAGAAGGTGGAGCATTATGAGATAGCAACATATGGAAGTTTGGCTGCTCTGGCAAAGACGTTGGGACTGTATGAGGCAGCTAACGTTCTTGAGGAGACTTTGCTTGAAGAGAAATCTACTGATTTGTCTCTTACTGATCTGGCAGTGACGGCTGTAAATAAAGAGGCGAAAGCTGAGTAGAGAACCTTAACTGAGAGAATGTTCTTTTTGATGCGACTTTCATGCGTATTAGAAAGAACATTTTTTTTTATAAACTGAATTTATGAAGACAAAACAGCCTGAGAAAATAAGACCAAAACAGGAGCAGAGACGTCCCGGTACGACACTGATATTGATAAGAGTTGTTGTTAATGATAGGAATCATTGTTAATGTTAGGAGTCATTGATAATAACGTTATGAATCATTGATTATGACAGGAAACGTTTTTGAAGTCAGTAATCGTTTATAATGATTTTAAACTGAAATGAAGATGTTTCGAGACTTCAGTATTAGTATGACTTAAAAATGATGTATAGTCACTTTTAATAGTCCCACTTCAATCTGCTGAAGTCCCGAAATGTTTTATATTTATATTAACTTATAATCAATAATATTATTGCCTCCGGGTGAGTTATATACCTCTTCCAGGTTGCATAATATCATGACTTCCCTGCCTAGCGCATCTTTATTTTCATTCAGATTAAGCCGATTTTTTGCATCACTTCCGACTCCAAATTTAACAGGCAGCATTTTTGTAATATCTTCTTCCGTTGGGATATCTGCAAGAACTATACTTTCCGTTGAATTTGTTTTTACATATGTGTTACTTAACTCATAGGTTTCGCTATTATAATAATCAGCAAATCCAACGATGTATCCTTTTACCCATACTTCTGTATCTCCCTGATTTGAAATAGCCTCGGCAACGGAATAGGGAAAGTCTGATGTGCCATCACCTGTATATGATTTATCGCTCTCGGCAGGTATGGTTGCTTCGGTGTCGTCAGGCTCTACTTCGTGGATAGTCTCTTCTGAAATATCTTCCCATGGTGATATCGTGATGCCGCCGGGTATAACTACCACCGTTTTGGGTGTCAGCTTGTAACTGCAGATTATTCTTTTATTTGGTAATAGCTCTGATATATCAGGCTTAAGGGTGTAGATGTTTCCATTGGGTGTCTGTACAACTGTCTCTGCATCTGAGAGGTTCCATCCGGGAATCATAATTGCTGTTGCGGTTATCCTGTTTTCTAATGAATCATAATTTATTACTGGTTTGATTGTGTCCCCTGATATCTCTGAGGGGGTTACTGTTCCATCTTTCAGATTCATAACTCCTTTTGTGACTGCGTTGATAATGTTTATCTCAACTCCTTCGAGTGAGATATCCTCCGAAGCAGTGATGTTGAGACAGAACTGTGAAAGTGAGTGTGTGAAATGTAAATCTACTTCGGGGTTATCTCTGTTGTAACCGGTTGCTTTTGCATATAGAATATCGATTGCTGAGTGTGGTGATTGTTGTGAGATATCGACTGATAAACTGAAATCGTTTACTCCGATATACCCGGTATCTGTATAGGGGTAATAGGCGGTAAAATCGAGCATTTCTTTGGTGTCGGGATACTTAATAGCTGTTTCTGCAGCCTCAAAATTGGCTATGCTGCCATCACTCTTATTTATATATTTAATGTTTTTATAGTTGTTGTAGATTGATGAATCTGACAGATTCTCTCCGTTGCTGATTGCGAAAACTCCTATTGCATCACCCGATTCCCACTTGTCGTCCGACATCCGGGTTGATGGCCGGATTGTTGTAATAAAGGTTGCTTCTACATCTTCTCTGTTTTCACCGTAAAGATCCAATCCTTTTTCTTCACAGGAGGATAAGCCTGCAGTTAAAATTAATCCTAGCGCTAAAGCTGAATTTCTTACATTGCATTTGAAAGAATTTAGTCTTAACATTTGAAATAAATTTAAAATAGTTAATAAAATAGATAAGAAGTTGTCCAATATGTTAGATTGGGCAACAAAAAATAGCTTTATCGAGAAGCTATATAAATTGTTAACTTAAAATTATAAATAGTTTGAGTAAAGTGCAAATTTATAGGTCGTTTGTAGTCCCAAAAAAGAGAATGACAAGTTTCAGACTGGTGTAGCTAAGAACAATTAGAAGTGATTTTTTATAGCAAATTTAAACATTTTTTGTACATTTGATGTTCAAACATCATTACCTCGTTGGTTGAATGCCATGGGTACTGTATACTGATGCTATAAAACTATAAAAATGACAAAAACAGCTTTGATTACCGGAATCACGGGACAGGACGGATCGTATCTTGCGGAGTTTCTTCTGGAGAAAGGGTATGAGGTGCATGGACTTATGCGCAGATCTTCTTCTTTTAACACAGGGAGGATTGAACATCTTTACCTGGATGAGTGGGTGAGGGATATGCATCAGAAGCGACTGATCAATCTGCATTATGCTGATATGACTGATTCGAGCTCTCTTATACGTGTGATTCAGACAGTTAAGCCTGATGAAATTTATAACCTTGCTGCACAGAGTCATGTAAAGGTGAGTTTTGATGTGCCGGAATATACTGCCGAAGTGGATGCAGTGGGTACGCTGAGACTGCTGGAGGCGGTTCGTATTCTCGGCCTGGAAAAGAAAACCCGTATTTATCAGGCATCAACGTCTGAGTTGTTTGGCCTTGTTCAGGAGGTTCCCCAAAGAGAAACTACTCCTTTTTATCCGCGAAGTCCTTACGGGGTTGCTAAGCTTTATGGCTTCTGGATTACGAAGAACTACAGGGAGTCGTACGGTATGTACGCTGTTAACGGTATTCTGTTTAATCATGAGAGTGAAAGGAGAGGGGAGACTTTCGTTACTCGTAAGATAACTATTGCTGCTGCACGTATTGCACAGGGGATGCAGGATAAACTTTATCTGGGCAATCTTGATGCTAAGCGTGACTGGGGATATGCCAGGGATTATGTTGAGTGTATGTGGCTGATTCTGCAGCATCCTGAACCTGAAGATTTCGTGATTGCAACGGGTGAGATGCACTCTGTTCGTGAATTTTGTACTCTTGCTTTTGCTGAAGCAGGTATTAATCTGCGCTGGGAAGGTGAGGGTGTGAATGAAAAGGGTATTGATGCTGATACAGGTCGTATTATTGTTGAAGTGGATCCTAAGTACTTCCGCCCGGCAGAGGTTGAACAGTTGCTGGGTGATCCTACTAAAGCACGCACTCTACTTGGCTGGAATCCAACTAAAACTCCTTTCAAAGAGCTTGTGAAAATTATGGTGCAGCATGATATGCGTTTTGTTAAAAAACTTAAGTTGAAAAGTGATATCGATCTGGAGGTTAACGGGAATAAATGAATTGAAAACTGATTCATTGGAATGAATATCCTTTATGTTTCTACACTATGTTCAGACAGACTAATAAAAGAGTTGTTTGATGCCGGATATAAGCCAATACAGGCAATACAGAAGTTTAACAAATTGCTAGTTAACGGATTGGCAGAGAACGGATGTGATCTTTATGCACTTACTGAAATTCCTAAAACTGTAGGTCCAAGGTTTCTTAAAAGAAAAAGGGAGACCGAAAATGGTATTGCCTTTACTTACTGCAGGAAGATTGATATCAAGCTGTTTTACAACCTCTATATGTTCTTGTCGGGTTTCTTTCTGACTCTCCGATGGGGGTTGAAGCATCGTGATCAATCTGTTGCTATTATGGATGTGCTGCAGACTGAGTTCTGTTCAGGTGCTCTATACGCTTGCAAGTTCCTCAGAATTAAAACTGTTGCTGTTGTTACTGATTTGCCGGGACTGCCGGGGATGCTGGCCGGAACCAGGAGAACTTTTATTCACCGCTTTGTAGAGAAAGCGATTAACAGGTATGCTAACAGCTTCGATGCATATATCCTTTTGACAGAGCAGATGAATGAGGTTGTGAACCTGAAAGGCAGGCCTTATATGATAATGGAGGGACTTGTTGATGTGAACATGGCTGATGCGGGCGCAACTGTTAATGGTGATGGCAGAAAGATTGTGATTTATGCCGGGGGACTCTACGAGGAGTATGGTATTAAGTATCTTATTGATGGTTTCAAGATGCTGGATGACAAGGATGTTGAGCTGCATCTGTTTGGTCACGGTCCCATGGTAAACGAAATAGAGGAAGAGATTAAGAGGGATGGTCGCATCCGCTTCTTCGGGATAGTACACAATAGTAAGGTGGTGGAAGCGGAGCTGCAGGCCACATTGCTGGTTAATCCCAGGCCTACTGTTGAGGATTTCACAAAATACTCATTCCCATCTAAGAATATGGAGTATATGGTATCAGGTACTCCGGTTTTAACAACTAATCTGCCGGGAATGCCAAAGGAGTATCACGACTATGTATATCTTCTTGAGGATGAGTCGGCTCAAGGTGTCAGTCAGGTATTGAAAAAGCTGCTTGTTGATACTCCTGCTTCTGAGCTTAAAGATAAAGGATTGAGTGCAAAACAGTTTGTGTTAAAGAATAAAAATAATATATTTCAATCAAAAAGAGTTATAGATTTTATAAAACAACAAAATGTCGGAATTCACTAATAAAACACTTCTTATAACCGGAGGTACAGGTTCCTTTGGTAATGCTGTTCTGGACAGGTTTCTTGATACGGATATAGGAGAGATTCGTATCTTCAGCAGGGATGAAAAGAAACAGGATGATATGCGTCACAGGATTCAGAACGCAAAAGTGAAGTTTTACATTGGGGATGTACGTGATAAACGCTCTGTTGACACTGCAATGCGTGGTGTTGATTATGTTTTTCATGCTGCAGCTCTTAAGCAGGTGCCATCGTGCGAGTTTTTTCCAATGCAGGCTGTGAGAACAAATGTTATAGGTACAGAGAATGTGCTTGATTCGGCTATCGAATTTGGAGTTAAGCGTGTGGTGGTGCTTAGCACTGATAAGGCTGCTTACCCTATAAACGCTATGGGAATAAGCAAGGCGATGATGGAGAAGGTGGCAATTGCAATTGCACGCTCTCTGGGTAAGGATGCAACCACAACTATCTGCTGTACGCGTTATGGTAATGTGATGGCTAGCAGGGGTTCGGTTATTCCGCTTTGGGTTGAACAGATAAAATCTGGAAATCCTATCACGATTACTGATCCAAATATGACCCGCTATATGATGACGCTGCAGGATGCGGTGGATCTTGTGCTTTATGCCTTTAAAAATGGTGAGAATGGAGATCTGTTTGTTCAGAAAGCTCCTGCGGTTACACTATCAATTCTTGCTGATACTCTTCTGGAGCTTTATAATGCGAATAATGAAATAAAGATAATTGGTACCCGTCACGGCGAGAAGCTGTATGAAACGCTTGTTACACGCGAAGAGATGGCCAAATCGGTGGATATGGGCAACTATTTCAGAGTGCCGGCTGATGATCGTGACCTGAACTATGATAAGTTCTTTATCGAGGGACAGGAGGATGTCTCTAATGTGGAGGACTATCATTCTCATAATACTTATCGACTGAACAGTGAGGAGATGAAAGAGTTGCTCCTCAAGCTCCCGGAAATAAGGGAGGATTTGCAGAAATAGTAATGATTTTTTATTATTCGATGTTTTACTAAATTGTTTATCGGCTCTACTAATTCATTCTCTTCTAAACAACATAGTAAAAGCAATGACGAATTATAAAAACCTAAACAATAAATTATGAATATACTGATTACCGGAGCGAACGGTTTCATAGGGAAGAATCTTGTTGCAGAACTGAGCAGTTCAAGACCTGATTATACTTTGCTTAGGTATGATATGGAGACTGATCCTGCTCTTCTTGATGATTTCTGCAGAGAGGCTAACTTTGTATTCCATCTTGCCGGTGTGAATCGTCCAAAGGAACAGAGCGAATTCATGGAGGGTAATTTCGGATTCACTTCTAAGCTTCTGGATTGTCTTAAGAAATATAATAACAGTTGTCCAATAATGTTGGCATCATCTATTCAGGCAGAACTGGATAATCCTTACGGAGCCTCAAAAAAGGCAGGGGAGGATCTTCTGTTTGATTATGGAAGGGAGAACGGTGCTGATGTGCTGATTTATCGCTTTCCTAATGTGTTTGGGAAGTGGTGCCGACCAAACTATAATAGTGCTGTTGCAACATTCTGTAATAATATTGCTAATAATCTGCCAATTAAGGTGAACGACCCGAGCGTTATGATGACTCTGGTATATATCGATGATGTGGTTAATGAGCTTATATCTGCATTGGAGGGTAACCCCAACAGAGAGGGAGAGTTTTGTAAAGTGGCTGTGGAGCATCGTATTACCTTGGGTGAGATTGTAGATCATATCTACTCGTTCAGGGAGAGCAGGAACTCGCTGCAGTTGCCCAACCTGTCTGATCCTCTCGTAAAGAAGCTATATTCTACATATCTTAGCTATTTGCCTGTTGATGGATTCTCGTATCCCCTGAAGATGAATGTGGATAACAGAGGTTCGTTTACAGAGTTTCTTAAAACGCCCGACAGAGGGCAGGTATCGATAAACATCTCCAAACCGGGTATCACAAAAGGTCAGCACTGGCATCATACCAAAAATGAGAAGTTTCTTGTGGTTAGCGGAAGGGGAGTGATCCGATTTCGTAAGATTGGTGAAGAGAAGGTTTATGAGTATTTTGTTTCGGGTGACAAACTGGAAGTGGTTGATATACCCGTTGGATATACTCATAATATCGAGAATCTGGGTGATGAGGATATGGTAACGGTGATGTGGGTGAATGAGGTATTTGATGCTGAGAGGCCGGATACTTATTTCCTGCCGGTATAGATCAGTCTGACAAACCTGTAGTCTGATTTTGCTGACAGGAAACAGTTCAGAAACAGTGTCAGTAACGATTTCAGAACGGTTATTGAAACTGCCTCAGAAATAGCAGGTGAACATTTAATAGAATTATGAAATAATCAGAAACTAAATATATTCCTAAAGTGAAAAAATTAAAAGTATTGACAGTTGTAGGCACACGTCCTGAAATAATCAGGCTCAGCTGTGTGCTGCAGAAACTTGATACATCAGAAGCAATAGAGCATGTTCTGGTGCATACCGGTCAGAATTACGACTATGAACTTAACGAGGTGTTCTTCGAGGATCTGGGTTTGCGTAAGCCCGACTATTTCCTGAATGCTGCCGGTAAAAATGCTACTGAGACTGCAGGGCAGATACTTATAAATATTGATCCTGTGCTTGAGAAGGAGCAGCCTGATGCTTTTCTTGTGCTGGGTGATACAAACTCATGTCTTTGTGCTATTGCAGCGAAAAAACGTCATATACCAATATTCCATATGGAGGCGGGTAATCGTTGTTTCGACCAGCGTGTGCCGGAGGAGAGCAACCGCAGGATTGTGGATCATACTGCTGATATCAATCTTACTTACAGTGATATTGCCCGTGAGTATCTGCTGGCTGAGGGGTTGAGGCCCGACAGGGTGATAAAGACGGGTAGTCCGATGTATGAGGTGCTGATGAATTATCTTCCAAAGATTAATGCTTCAAATATACTGGAGACTTTAGGTCTCGAAAAGGATAAGTTTTTTGTTGTTTCTGCTCATCGTGAGGAGAATATCTCTTCTGAGAAAAACTTCTTTAATCTTGTTGAGATTCTTAATACTATTGCAGAAAAATATGACTTCCCGGTGATTGTCTCTACTCATCCTCGCACAAGGAATATGATTGAGAAGAAGGGGGTAACGTTTCATGAGAATGTGAGATTGATGAAGCCGATGGGATTGAGCGACTACAATAAGTTGCAGATGAATGCTTATGCTGTGTTGTCTGATAGTGGTACAATTTCGGAGGAGTCGTCTATTCTTAACTTCCGCGCGCTTAATATTCGTGAGGCTCACGAGCGTCCGGAAGCAATGGAGGAGGCGTCGGTTATGATGGTGGGACTTAATCCTGAACGTGTTTTACAAGGTATTACGCAGCTGAAGTATCAGAATGTGGGTGCGCGTGACCGTTTCCCGATTGGTCAGCCTAATAATGTGTTCTTCCGTCCTGTTGCCGACTACAGCATGCCTAATGTGAGTGATAAGGTGGTGAGAATTATAATATCTTATACTGATTACATAAAAAGAGTGGTTTGGGGGGAGTAATTCATATAGTTAGTTGTTTAATATAAAAAACTAAATTATGGCTTGCTGAGGAACGGCGATGGTCCTGTTGTTATGCTGCGTGCCGATATGGATGCACTCCCGGTGACAGAGGCTACCGGTCTGCCCTATGCAAGCAAAATTGAGGGCGTATCTCATGTTTGCGGACATGATTTGCACGTTGCATGGCTGATGGGGGCATCGAGACTATTCTCTGAGCTGACTTAATCAAGCTCTTTCAAAAGGTCTCGCCAATCGAGTGCTTCTGTGTACATATCAATACCTCCCTCGGGAGTTGAAGGCCACTGATCTCTTGGCTTATCCCAATAGAGTTCAATTCCGTTGCCATCAGGATCATTAAGATATATCGCTTCTGAAACACCATGATCACTTGCACCAGTAAGTGGATAATCAGCCTCTAAGAGTCGCTTGAAGATCATCGCCAGATCTTTTCTCTCCGGAAACAGAATTGCCACGTGATAGAGTCCTGCCGAATTTGCAGGTGCAGGCGCGCCTCCCTTGCTTTGCCATGTTGAGGCCTATATGGTGGTGGTAGCCTCCGGCTGATAAGAAAGCGGCCTGACTACCATAATTCATTGTGACCTCAAATCCAAGGAGTCCGCTATAAAATTCAATAGCCCTATCGAGGTCGGATACTTTAAGATGTACATGCCCAATGCGTGTTTGAGCCAATTACACCCTCTCCTTTTACTCCAACTATTGTATGCCCTAATAATTGTTATAATTCAATTATTTTTCTAATTTTGAGGCTTATACTTATTATCATCATGAAATCTTTGAAAAATCTAATTATCGCTTTATCAATTAGCTTGATATCGTGGGGATCTGTTTACGCCCAAGACACCCAAAGTAACGAAAATGGTGAGGAGTCAGTACAAATAGTACTTGCCGACACTGTAGGAATTAACATTCAAAACAAAAATTTTGTCTACGTTGCTAAAAAAATGAAAGGTGAGATCACTCTGGATGGTGTTCTTGATGAGGAGGACTGGCTGAATGCCAATCAGATGGAAAACTTCAGGCTGGTAACTCCGGTTGACAGTGGCTACCCATATCAGAAGTCGACAGGGATGATAACCTACGATGATAAGGCTCTCTATATTGCAACAATCTTCTATGACACTATACCGGGTAAAAGGATCATGGAGTCGTTCAGAAGAGATTACAGATTTAATTATAATGATAACTTACTAACGGTATTTGATACCTTCAGGGATCAGACCAATGCCTACACTTTTGGTAGCTCTCCCTCAGGTGCTATCTGGGATGGTATTGTAACCGGATCGGAGACAAACCTTAACTGGGACAGCAAAATTGAGGTGGAGGTTAAGAATTATCCCGATAAATGGATCACCGAAATAAAGGTTCCGTTCAGATCACTCCGATATCCCAAAGACAGCAAGGTGTGGTATGTGAATTTTGGTCGCCTCGACCTCAAAACCAATCAGAAGTCGGCCTGGGCCCCCGTTCCCCGTCAGTTCCCCCACGCTTCTCCAGCATATACGGGGGTACTTATCTTTGATGAGCCTTTGCCTGAGCCTCGACTCAACTTCTCTCTTATTCCCTATGTTCTGGGTGGATATCACCGTGATTTTGAGGCTAATGAAGAGGCGGGTTACCGTAAAAGCTTTGGTTTTGATGCCAAGATAGGGTTCACTACTTCAACTAATCTGGATCTTACTTATAATCCCGATTTTGCACAGGTGGAGGTGGATCAGCAGCAGATGAATCTTGATCGTTTCGAGCTCTTCTTCCCCGAAAAGCGCCAGTTCTTCCTTGAGAATCAGGACCTGTTTTCAGAATATGGTCAGTATGATATTACACCTTTCTTCTCCAGAAGGATCGGTCTGGATGCGCCTGTTCTTGGTGGTGCCAGGTTTACAGGCAAGATTGGGAATGATTTCAGGTTGGGGTTCATGCATATGGTTACCGATCAGACCAGCATGATGCCTACCCGTAATTATTCTGTCCTCTCAATGCAGCAGAAGATATTCTCTCGCTCAAACATCAGCTTTATGTTTGTTAATAAGGAGTACTCCGGCAGTGATCAGTTCAACCGCGTTGCTGCTCTGGATTACAATATGGCAAGCAATAATAATGTGTGGACCGGTAAGTTCTTCTATCATCGATCTTTCAGACCGGGTAATCCTGATAAACAGTATGCCCAGGGTGCATATATCAACTATAACAAGAGGAATATTAAGCTAGAGCTCAGACAAGCGGCTGTGGGTAAGAATTTCCTTGCGGAAACAGGTTATGTAAGACGAAACAACTATATCTTGTTCAATCCTGAAGCGCAATATACTTTCGTGCCAAATAAGCTTGTAGTGGCTCATGGTCCCTTTATCGATATGGAGGCATACTATTCACATGAATATGAGAAGCTTGATCATGTGTATGAGGCAGGTTATTTTGTGAATTTCGATGGAAATACAACTGTAACAACAGGTATTTCTGATAACTATGTTAAGCTGATGGAGGATTTTGATCCAACGCATGTGAGTAATGTATACCTCCCTGCCGGCAGTGAATATGATTTCCTTTTATGGTTTGGCAGGATAGAAACCAGTCCCCGCCGCCCTCTTAACGGAACACTGCAATATTCAAAAGGTGAATTCTTCAATGGACATGGCGATATGATTGAGACCAACATTGCATACAGATATCAGCCCTATATCAATTTCTCTTTAAACACTGTTTATACTAATCTAAGGCTTCCTCAGCCATTTACAAATCAGCAGTTCTGGCTGGTTGGTCCCAAGCTCGATATCACCTTCTCGCCAAAGGTTTATCTAACCACATTTGTTCAGTACAACGAGCAGGTCAACAACACCAACGTTAATATCAGACTGCAGTGGCGCTACAAGCCTGTGTCGGATCTTTTCATAGTATATACCGACAACTATTTCGCCGATACACGTGATGTTCGCAACAGGGCGCTTGTTCTGAAGCTTACATACTGGTGGAATTAGGGATTAGGGTTGAACCTGTTGTTTGTGGAACAATCTTAATGGTAAGATAAAATATAAATATTTGTGGAACAATACTAAATCTAAATTATACTATTATTAATTTTATTTGAATCAATTTAAAAAAATGAGACTACTATTTATTGCAGTTGCTGCACTCTTGGTTTCCTGTGGATTAGGAAAAAATG
>Ga0265293_10004322_pt1 | contig 25169 bp, 20 predicted proteins | sample Munlanlewell138R_FD_192505 | JGI IMG/M metagenome (GOLD analysis project Ga0265293, IMG submission 192505) | Leachate microbial communities from a municipal landfill in Southern Ontario, Canada - Leachate well 138R | ecosystem: Engineered > Solid waste > Landfill > Unclassified | place: Canada...
GGATATTAAGATACAAGATTTAGAAATGAAAAGGGCACAATTACAGTATGAGCAAAACCGAAGTGATGCAAGAGATTTTAAGGAGCAAGCTGAGGAATATGAGAATTTTGAAGAGAGCATAAAGAGCCAGCTAAGAGGAGAAGCAATTCCCATTATAGAAAGCGAACTATTAGCTCTAGGAGTATTGGACAGGCAAGCAAATCTAGCAAGACAAATATCTATTTGGAATAAAGAAATAAAAGAAAATGAGATAAAGTACAATGTGGAAAAAGCCTACTTTGATTTATTACAAAGTGAAAAGGATATGGAAATAGCAAAAGAAGGTTTAGAGCTAACCAATAGACAATACAATCAAAACAGGAAAATGTTTGAACTAGGAAATATTTCTTATCAGCAGCTTTTATCCGTAGAACTTGCAGTAGCCCAATCACAATCAGGTCTTGATATGGCTACAGTAGGGTATGAACTTCAAAAGATGAGCTTTAATAATACATTAGGCTTTTCTTTAGGCCAGAAAGTAAAATTAGCAGATAAAATAGAGTATAAGGTTTATGATGAAATAGACTTAGAAGAAGCTATAACGACAGCATTTGAAAATAGTGTGATGCTAAAAGTATCTAAGGAAAACTACGAACTTTCTGAGCTTACGTTTAAAGCAGTAAGAGCAAAGCACTCTACTCCAAATCAATACAAGTACAGAGAACAAGAAATAGCAGTAGAACAAGCTGCTAAAAGCCTAGATACAGTCAAGAACGGAGTGGAGATGTCAGTGAGATCTGCCTACTATAGTTTGATTTCTGCAGAAAAGCAAATTAAGACCTTTGAAAAGGCAGTAGAAAATGCTGAAAAGGCGTATGAATTAGCTGAACTAAGCTATAATCTAGGTCAAAACACTTCAAATGACGTGACTAGAGCAAGAATAGATATACAGGATGCTAAGAAAAATCTTTCAAAACAAATACACTTATATAATCTAGCAATATTAGATTTTAATTATAGTATAGGCTTAGGGAAAAACACAATATGATAAAAGGGTTGAAATAAGACCTTCTAATAAAGATTATTAAAGGTGCAAAACAAATAAGTACCCCTATTGATAGGGGTACTTTGATGCTATAGATATAATTATGCTATAATCAAGTAAGGTAGAATTATATAATTGCAAAAAAACAACTTATATATGGAGCTGATTTTGTGAAAATAAATAGAAAACGTTTTAGCCTCGGAAAAAATAAAGTCATTGGTGCTTTGGTGGCTTCCCTTTTGGTAACTTCTTCTCTATCAACTATTGTATATGCATTAGACTCAAATATAATTAATGCATACAGTGATATTGATATAAATGCTGAAACCCCTGACTCTGTAGAACTTGTAGCAGAACCTCTAATTTCTCATGCAGGTGGAAGAGTAAAGGGAAAAGCATATACAAATTCTAAAGAAGCCCTAGATAAAAGCTATAATAATGGATATAAGTTTATAGAACTTGACTTTGAATGGACAAGTGATGGAAACCTAGCTCTTATCCATGACTGGGAAGGATATGTTACTAGCGCATTTAGTGTAGAATCTAAAATATACAGTAGTGAAGAATTTAAAAGCTTTAGTATGATAGATAACCTGACTCAAATGACCATAGATGACCTTGCAGAGTGGCTTTATGATCATGATGACATATATATAGTTACTGATGTAAAGAAGCACAATCTAGAAGCCCTAAGACTAATAAAAGAGAGATATCCAGATTTGACACCTCAGATTATTCCACAAATATATAAATTTGATCAATTCGCACCTACCAAAGAGTTAGGCTTTGAAAGTATTATATTGACCTTATATATGTCAAACTACACAGATAGTGAGCTAATCGATTTCGTAAGAGAACATGAGATTTTAGCCATAACTATGCCAATTAGTAGAGCGAGGACGGAACTTCCTAAAAAGCTTAAGGAAGAAAATATATTTGTATATGCTCATACAATAAATAACAATCAGCTAAAGCATGACCTAGAATTAAATGGGGTTGATGGGTTTTATACCGATGATTTGTTACCTTCAGGTGGTGGCGATCCTATAGACGAGGCAAAAGAGCTAAACTTAGTCACCGAGAAAATTTCAAGTAATTATGATAAAGATATTACTAGAGAAGAACTTTGTGAATTGACGGTAAAGCTATACCAAGCATTGTCTGGAAAGGAAGCAGTATTACCAGAAACAAATAAATTTAGGGATACAAATAATCCAGAAATATTAAGGGCAACTGTATTAGGAATTGTTAATGGAGTTAATGATTCTAAATTTTTGCCAAATATTAAAGTTACTAGAGAAGAAATGGTTACTATGCTTTATAGAACATTAAATGCAGTAGATTCTTCCTTAGTAACTGAAAACAATGAGGTTACCTTTGCTGACAAAGAAGAAATATCTAAATGGGCTTTGGATGCTGTAGGGTTTATGAATAAAAATGGAATTCTATTTGGTGTCGGATACAGCAGGGTTGAACCTAAAGGAAATACTACTAGGGAGCAGGCTATTTTATTAGTAAGAAGAACCTATGACAAATTTAGAATAGATTAATAAAAATTGGTCATAAAGCAAAAAAGCGACTGGAACAAATCTAATATTATTAACGTCTAATGCAGTAATATATATTGGATAGGCTATCTTACCCAAAATCCATATATTTTATCGAAATTAGAAGGATTTAGTCATTTTTTAAAGAATATATAATCTATAAAATTTAAAGGGAGGGTGATATATTAATGAATAGAAGAAGAGCAGGACAATTAAGAAAACTTTCACTTGTATTAGCTATATTATTTATCCTTACAAGCACAACAGCATTTGCACAAGGTTTTAAAGATGTCCCTAGCACCCACTGGGCCAAAGACTATATAGAAAAGTCAGCTAAAGCAGGTATCATCACAGGAGATGAAAAAGGAAATTTTAACCCTAGCGGAAATGTTACAAAGCAACAGGCAATTGTAATGGTAGCTAGAATGATGGGTATAGATGCAACTAAAACTGCACAAGCAAAACAAACACATCAAGCCTTATTAACAGAACAAAAAATTCCAACATGGGCTCAGGATGGTGTAGCAATAGCCTTGTCAGCAGGAATAGTGACTGAAAATGAAGTAAAAGGCTTCTATCTAAACAATAAAGAGACAGATGCTCAGAGAGTAGAAGTAGCTCGTTGGTTAACAAAGGCTATGGGGCTTGAAGAAGAGGCAAAGAAACCTCTAGTAATAAAGCTTTCATTTAAGGACGTAGATTTTATAAATGTAGAGGATCAAAGATTTGTATATATGATGATAAATAAAAACATTATCAACCCTGATGGAGATGCACAAGGAAGGTTCAATCCTACACTACCTATTATAAGAGCTGAAGTGGCCAAAATGCTTTCTATAGGCCATGATTATATGGTGGCAAATCTTTTATTGAACAGGCCCATAAATAATGGAGTAGTAGTCAAAACCCAAACTATAACAGGTACTATTACAGATATAACCAGAGCAAGTAATCAAATATATATTGTAGTTCTAAACAAAATAGGTGATAAGGTTGCTTACATAGTAAATGATAGTACTAATGTAAAGCTTGATGGGAAAAAAATAGAATATAGTGAGCTTATGGTGGGCTTTAAGTTTACAGCAGAGGTTACAGCAGATAGCAAGGTTGTATCCTTAGATGCAGAAGGAATAAATGAAGAGTTTAAAGGTATAGTAAGATCTACCATTACAACTAGTCCTCAAATGCTAACTATAGAGTATATTACTGACGAAAAAGAAAAAACAACTGAAAGAAAAGCCTTCTACCTTGACCCTAATGTAGATATTACCTTAGATGGAGAAGAAGTGTTTTTCAAGGATATAAAATCTGGAGATTCTGCTGAAATCATAGTGAAAAACAGCAAGATAACTGAAATAAAAGCTAAGAGTAAATATTTAAAGATTACTGGAATCATTAAAGAAGTCAAATTGACTTCAAGTGAATATTCCTTAGTAGTTGAAGACAATGAAAAAGTAGCATTTGAATACCCTATAGATAAAGACGTATCCATATATAGAAATAAGAGCAAGTCAAAGGTTACAGACCTTAGAAATGGGGATGAAGTGACTATTGATGTAGAAGATGGAATAATTACTGACATAGAAGCTAAGATAGTTAAAAAAGAAGGAGAAGGCACTATAGTATCCATACTTCAAGCTAAAAAACCTGAAATCACTATAATGAATAACAAGGGAGAAAAGGAGACTTACTACCTTGGACTAGGAGCAACCATAAGACTAGATAAGGAAAGAGCAGAACTTTATGATTTAAAGGTTGGATATTATGTTGATGTTACAATAGAAGGTGACGAGATAGTTTCACTTTACGCCATAACTAGACAGAAGAATCAAATCATCATAGGAAACATAAGCAGTATAACAACAAAGCATAGTATCATTACACTAACAGTAGATGATGAAGATAATACTTCTTCTGAAAGAACAATAGTATATTCTGGAGATACTGCATTCATAGATTTATATGGAAATGTAGTACGTGAAAGCAGATTAGATGTTGGAGATGAAGTTATCATCATAGGTGATTATAATGATACCTTCATAGAAGCAAAAAGCATTATAGTTCCTTATGAAAAATAAATAATATGTTTATTAGAAACCTAAGGCGTGGGATACCAAGTCTTAGGTTTTTTCTTGTGACAAAGGGATGATTGTGTTGCCATGAAGGATTTAGTATATTATAATTCTATTATATGAAAAAGTATATCTAATTTAGAGGGATGGTAGCTATGAATATCATAAGAAAACACAGAATACAAATACTTGAAAGCTCAATCTTGCTAGTTTTGTTTTTAATAAAGGTTTTAGTCTACAACAAATTGATTGAAAACGGAAATGTAAGTATAAAAATAAGCTTCATAAGCCTGGCGTATTTTCTTCTAGTCATTGCATTGGCCAACCTATTATCAGTCAAAAGGCGTGGCATTGTGTTTTTTCTAGCTTATTCTGCCATATCCTTAGTAATGTTTGCAGATGCAGCATATTTTAAATATTTTAACCAGCTTACCTCTGTAGTTGTATTGAAGCAATTTAGCCAGCTAACTACAGTAGGCGAAAGTATAGCCTATATACTAGAGCCAATTAATTTTCTTTTAGTTGCAGATATTTTACCCTTGATTTTCTACTACGTATTTATTCATAAAAACAGGTTTTCGAATGTGAAAAACCCTTTAGATAAAAAACAGTCCATTGGCTTCACTGTAGTTGCATTAGCTATAGTTATTTTATCAGTTGCTTCTGTAAATACTTTTGGTGACAATATTAATCTATATAAACAGGAGTTTTTCACCTATCATATAGCCGATATATATAATACCTTTTTTTCAACCTATGAAGCTGAAGACATAGACCAACTATTAAAGGAATCAATAGAAAAGATATCTAATAAAGAAAAGAATCTATTTGGTCTAGCAAAGGGAAAAAATGTAATTACAATTCAAGTAGAGGGATTGCAAAACTTTGTCATTAATAGGGATTATAACGGTGAGGAAATAACACCTAACTTAAATAAACTAATAAAAGAAAACAGTATATATTTTGATAGATATTATCAACAGCTAGGTAGAGGCAATACATCAGATGCTGAGTTTGTATCTCATAATTCACTATATCCTGCCATGGATGGGCAGTCTTACCTAATGTACTATGATAATACCTACTATGGACTACCTTGGATACTAAAAGACAAAGGCTATTCTACAGCAGCTTTTCATGGATATAAGGCAGCCTTTTGGAGCAGAGATAAGGCTTATCCATACCAGGGATTTGATAAATTCTATAGTGGTGATGCACATTATAAAATAAATGAGCCTGTCATAGGTCTAGGAATAAATGATAGTGAGTTTTACACACAATCAATTGATTTTATTAAATCTATGCAGGAGCCATACTATGCGTTTTTAGTCACTCTATCTAGCCATCATCCATTTGATATGCCCCAAATATATAAAAATATTATAATAGAAGAGAAGCATGAGGGCACCTTGTTTGGAAACTATATTCAATCTATTAATTATGCAGATGCTGCTTTAGGAGAATTTATAGAGCATTTAAAGGAAGAAGGACTTTATGAAAACACCATAATAAATATATATGGAGATCATTTTGGTCTGTCTTCCATAGATGAAGAAAACATAAAAAATATGACAGAATACCTAGGCTATGAATATGACTTTGATGAAATGCTGAAAGTACCCTTGATAGTTCATTTACCTGATTCAGGTATAAGCCAAAAAATAAGTATAACAGGTGGGCAGATGGATTTTCTTCCCACAGTACTAAATCTCTTAGGCATTGAAAACAAAAAAGGCATTATGTTAGGACAAGACCTAATAAATGCAGTGGAAGGCTTTGTTGCTCAGCAGACATATATGCTCAAGGGCTCCTATATAAAAGATGATTTTGTTTTTTCTATGTCTAGAGATGGAATATTTAAGAATAGTAGAGCTTGGAATATAAATACTAGACAGCCTGTAGAGCTTGAAAGCTGCAGGGAAGATTATGAAAGAGCCATTAAAGAGATTAACGAATCCAATAATATTCTTAGGAATGATCTGTTGAAGAAGTATTTTCCTAATCGGAGACAGGAGTCCAGTGAAGAAGGACCTAGTAGGAAAAATATTTCGCCAGAAAAGCAGATTTTTTATGCAGGTACTGAGGAGGCAATATACAAAGGCTATGAAAATGGATATAAGTTTATTGAGATAGATTTTCAATGGACAAATGGCGAAAACCTAGTCTTTACTTATCTTACCCAGATGTCTCTTGAGGACTTAGGAGAGTGGCTTGAAGCCCACAGGGATGTATATATAGTTACTGATATAAAGAAGGAAAATGTAAGGGCATTAGAGTATATTAAAGAAAAGCATCCTGAGCTTATGTCTCAAATAGTAGCTCAAATAAATAAAATGGATGAATTTATTTCTCTACAAGGCTTAGGCTATACCAATATCATACTGGTTCTAGATGAATCAGGATATCCAGATGAGGAAATAATAGATTTCGTAAAAAGACATGAGATTTTTGCTATTACAATGTCTGGGGAAAGAGCTCAAACCCAGTTGCCAAACAAGCTAAAACAAGAAAATATATTCGTATATACACAAATCATAAATGAGCCTGAATTAAAAAAAGAACTAGAAGCAAATGGAGTAGATGGATTCTATATTGATGAATTATTACCTTAATCATATTTTGTCTTGTAGCTATTTTGACATTGAACTGTAACACAAATGAAATATTTATGCCCTAATATAAAGGGCTAGCCTCCCGAATATATATTACAAACAAACAAACAATGGGAGGTATAATTATGAAAATGAAAAGATTAGTATCACTTACATTAGCACTAGTATTAGTGTTTAGTATAGGTATGACATCTGTACATGCTGATGGATGGGGAAATGGAAAGGTGCCACAAGGATTGGCAAAAAAGATTTTCAAGGACATTGATTCCTTTAAGTGGGCAGAAAAATATATAGAAAAGCTCTTCCAAAAAGGATTAATAAATGGAATAGGAAATGATAAGTTTGCTCCAAAAGAAGCTGTTACAAAGATTGAAGCCATTACTATGGCATTAAGAGTAATGGGCTGGGAAGACCAAGCTAAAGAGATCACTAAGTTACCAAAGAACTATAAAGGTGACAAGGTAGATAAATGGGCAGTAGGCTATGTAACACTTGCCTTTGAAAAAGGTATACTAGATGATGTTGATATGATGTACTTTAACCCTAAAGACCCTGCATTAAGATATGAGGTAGCTAAATATGTAATAAGAGCATTGGGCTATGAGAAAGAAGCTCAAAAGAGTATGGATAAAAGCTTATCCTTTGTTGATGCATCCTTAGTGCCACAGGGCTCAGTAGGATATGTGTATCTTGTAAATGATTTTGGACTTATGGAAGGTGATAATCAAAAGAGATTTAATCCAATGGGAACTATGACTAGAGCAGAAATGGCAGTACTTTTCGCAAGACTAGATGACAAGGTAGATACAGGAGAGAATGGCACTGTATCAGGAGAAATTATTAGAGTATATAGTGACAGTATAAGAATTAAGGAAAAAGACAAGACAGAAACCTATGATTTAGATAGCAAAGTAAGAGTATACCAGGATAATGAAAGAATAGATATTGATGATTTAAAAGTTGGCTTCAAAATAAAGATGGAAATCAAAGAAAGTAAGGTAGTCTTTATTGAAGTAGTAGATGTTATCGAAGATGTAAAGATAATCTCTAGATATAGCGGTCTTATAAAAGAAATAAACAAATCTAAACCATATAAACTTGCTATACAGGCAGAAACAATGATAATAATGTTTGAAGTGTTAGACGATGTAGAAGTAAGATTTACAGATGAAAAAGGAAAAATCTCTGATGTTCAGAAAGATGACCATGTAACTGTGACTGTAGATAGAAAAAACAGAGTTACTAAAATTGAGATTGATAGAAAATATGTAAAACCTATTGAGACTGTTAAGGGCTATATCACAAATATTGAATTAGCTAGAAAAAACAGTGAACTTACCATAGACAAAAAAGCATATAATCTAGATTTAGATGCAAAAGTTACAATAGATGGAAGAAGTAAATCCTTAAGTGATTTAAAAATAGGTATGTATGCTGAGCTAAAGGTTGACGATGACCTAGTAGTATCTGTAGATGCTAAAAACTATGAAAAATCAATAGTTGGAGAAGTCTTAAGCATTACAACAAGTAGACGTGTCACTACACTGAAAGTAAAAGAGAATAGAACAAACAAGGAATATTATTATCCTGTACATGAAAATGCAGATGTCTATATAGTAGGCTTAAGAAATGCCAAGATATCTGATATTAGAGAAGGGGATAAAGGTGAGTTTCAAATACTCAATGATGTAATTGTTCAAATAGACATTGATACAGTAGTTAAAGTTGAAAAAATAAATGGCAAAATAACCGACCTAGAGCTCACTAGAAGATACAATAAAATATCTATAGAAAAGAAAGCATATGACATTTCAACAGATGTAAAGATAAAAATAGATGGCAAGGAAAAAACACTAAATGATTTAGTAGTTGGTATGAGTGCAGAACTTGTACTTGAAGATGATATAGTTAAATCTATAGATGCAAAAAATGTGGAGAAAATCATTGAGGGTGAGCTATTAGATTTAATAAAGGATGCTTCAAGTGTAACTCTAAGAATCAAGGAAGAAGATACAGATAAGATAACACTGTATTTGGTTGACAAGGATGTAAAAATTTACATTGAAGGCTTAAGAAATGCTAAAATTGAAGATTTACTTAAGGGAGACGAAGGTGAATTTAGAATTCTAAATGGTATTATAGTAGAAATAGACATCGAAGACTAAAATATACCCCCTTTGAAAAAAACCAGAAAATTTCTGGTTTTTTTTATTTTGAAATATATTGTCATATTTCGTTGATAAATTTTTCTCAAAGAATAATATAATTTGCAGGAATTTAATTGCAAAACTAGAAATTAATCAATGAATGGTATAAAGGTTACTTATAATCAGGGGGGCTAATTATGTGGGGAGCTTTTTCAGGAAAGCCAAAGGTTTTATGTGTAGATGATCAGTACGGCATAAGAGCGTTACTAAAAGAAATATTGAAGCTAGACTATGATGTGATGACAGTAGGGACGGGAGAGGAAGCCATGGAAGGCATTCTAAGATTTGATCCTCAAGTTGTAATACTAGACATGAAGCTAGATAAGATGAAGGGCACAGAGGTACTAAAGTTTATTAAGCAAGTGAATAGGAGAATTTGCACAATAATGATAACAGGATACCAGGATAGTGACATGATTAATGAAATTAAAGGATTAGGGCCTGAAAAAATAATTACAAAGCCATTTGACACAGAACAGATTAGGAACAGCGTCAAGGAGCTTGTGCAAATTAGAAAAGAAGGTCATTGCTAAATATTAGGGGTATCTTGTATAATGTATTTAGAGACAATAAGAGGAGGGGATACATATGAAATCAATGATAAGAGTTCGTATGAGTATGCATGATGCTCATTATGGTGGAAACCTAGTTGATGGAGCAAAGATGCTTCAATTATTTGGGGATGTGGCAACAGAATTATTGATTAGACATGATGGGGATGAAGGGCTTTTTGTAGCGTATGAGAGCGTTGAATTTAAAGCGCCTGTTTACGCAGGAGATTTTATTGAAGCCGTAGGAGAAATAACTCAAACAGGTAATTCCTCAAGAAAGATGGTATTTGAAGCCAGAAAGGTCATAGCTCCAAGACCAGATATTAACGAATCTGCATGTGATGTTCTTGAAGAGCCAATAGTAGTATGCAAAGCAGTAGGCACCTGCCTAGTACCTAAAAACAAACAAAGAAATAAGGGGGAATAGTTGGTGGATAAACTAATAATTACAGCAGCTCTAACAGGAGCAGAAGTAACTAGAAAGGAACAGCCTAATTTACCATTAACTCCAGATGAAATAGCAGAAGCAGCATATGAGGCATATAAAGCAGGGGCAGCATTGGTACATGTTCATGCAAGAGATATGGAAGGAAATCCTACCCAGGATTATGAAGTGTATAAAGAAATAAAGGAAAAAATAGAAGCTAAATGTCCAATTATATTTCAGCCTTCAACAGGTGGGGCAGTATGGCATTCAGCAGATGAAAGACTTCAACCTGTAGAACTAAAGCCTGAAATGGCAACTCTAAGCTGTGGAACCTGCAACTTTGGTCCAGATGTATTTATGAATAGTGAAGAGTACATAGAGAAATTTGCAAAGAGGATGAAGGAGCTAGGAATTAAGCCTGAGATTGAAGTATTTGAAAAGGGTATGATAAACAACGCCCTTAAGCTTGTTAAGAAAGGCCTTGTAGATATGCCCTTGCATTTTGACTTTGTAATGGGAGTTCCAGGGGCTATTACAGCAGAGCTTAGAGATTTATTGTACCTAGTAGAAAGTATACCCGCAGACTCCACTTGGACTGTTGCAGGAATAGGAAGATTTGAACTTCCATTAGCTGCAGCTGCAATAACCCTTGGCGGTCATGTAAGGGTTGGTTTTGAGGACAATGTCTATTACAGCAAAGGTCTACTTGCAAAATCCAATGCAGAGCTTGTAGAGAGAGTAGTTAGACTTGCTAATGAGCTAGGTCGACAAGTAGCTAGTCCAGATGAAGCGAGACAAATATTAGGACTGAAATAGGTGTCATTCTCAGCGTAAGCGAAGAATCTCTATTGCCTGAAAATATTTATAGAAGACAATTTTTCGAAATATTCATGAATATTAAGTTTTATTCATAAGTAGCTAATATAGGTATCATTACCTCTAGTAGCTACTTTTTATTTGAAATTTATATTTTCTAAGCAGGAATTATAAATCATATGAAGAATTAAAATATATATAAAGGAGGGAAAACCATGCTTATTAATTCTAAGTTAGCTATTGCTGTAAGATGTGATGTATGTAACAGTTTTAATATACTTGAAACCACCTTATTTGAGCTGTTTACAAATAAGGAAACAGAACTTGTATGTTCATGTGGGCAGCATAACGCTATCATAAAGACTAAGGACCATAAGTCTTTAAGAATGGATATATACTGCTTTGTATGCCAAGACAAACATACATTTAAATATACATTAAAACAGCTTTTAAGAGGAAACATAATTACAAGATGTACAGAAACTGGAGTAGAAATATGCTTCATGGTAAGTGATGGAGATATCAACGAGCTTATAGAAAAATATCAAATGAATTATAATGGTTTCTACAAAGAGCTAGAATTTTTGGATTATTTTAATGCTCCTGAAATAATGATGAAATCTCTTGAGAGGATAAAGAAGCTAGACGGTAAAGGCTATATCGGCTGTAGCTGTGGAGAAGATAGCATAGAGATGAATATCTTTCCAGATAGAATAGAGCTTAAATGTATGAAATGTGGGGGTATAAAGCTCATATATGCAGAAAATGATGATGATTACAATAACTTCATTTCAAAGGAAAAAATATTACTTCGTGAAAACACTTTTGAATGTATCGATGCAATAAACCAAAACCACGATACTAAAAAGTGATAATGTAAAACTATGAGACTCTTCACTGTGTTCAGAATGACAGGAGTAGTGATGTCATCATGAACACTAGCCAAGGATATCTAAGCTGTGATAAACCATAGTATATTGGATAAATTAATAAAGTATTCTAGTTATATAAATATGAGGAGGTACAATACATGCTTGTATCAGGTAAAGAAGTTCTTCAACATGCACACAAAAATGGATATGCTGTAGGTGCATTTAATGTAAACAATATGGAGATAGTTCAGGCTATAGTAGCAGCTGCAGAAGAAACAAACTCGCCAGTTATACTTCAGGCAAGTCAAGGCGGATTAAAATACGCAGGAGTTGAATACATTGCTAAAATGGCGCAAATAGCCGCATATAACGCAAAGGTGCCAGTAGTTATACATCTAGACCATGGAACAGACTTTGTACAGATAATGCAATGCATTAGACATGGTTTTACTTCAGTTATGATAGACGGCTCTAAATATGACCTAGATGGAAACATAGCAATCACTAAAAAGATAATTGAGCTAGCACATGCAGTAGGTGTATCTGTTGAGGCAGAGCTTGGGAAAATAGGCGGAACAGAAGACGATATTACGGTATCAGCTCGAGAGGCTACTTTTACAGATGTAGACGAGGCTCATAGATTTGTTAATGAAACAGGCGTGGATTCATTAGCCATAGCAATAGGTACTGCTCACGGTCCTTATAAAGGAGAGCCTAAACTGGATTTTGACAGATTAAAAGCTATAAAGGACAGATTAAATATACCAATAGTACTTCATGGCTCATCAGGAGTTCCAGAAGAAAGCATTAAAAGAGCAGTGAGCCTTGGAGTAAATAAGATAAACATAGATACAGATATTAGATTTGCTTTTTCTGATGCAGTAAGGGAAGTTGTGACAAATAATCCTAAGGAATACGATCCAAGAAAGCTACTAGACCCAGCAAGAAAAGCTATGCAAAAGATAATAGCTGAAAAGATGATAATGTTTGGCTCAGCAAACAGAGCTTAATTAATTAAAAATTAGAAATTGAGAAATAAAAACCAGATTCTTCACTTTCGTTCAGAATGACAGTAAGCCTGTCACCTGAGATGAGCAGGGTAAGCTGACACATATTATGTCACCCTGAATCAGACAGTATCAGCCTTACTTGCGAAGGGTCTAAGAATGGAGGAATAGTATAATGAAGCTTTTCATTGATACAGCCAATATAGATGAGATAAGAGATATAAACGACTGGGGAGTAATATGTGGGGTTACCACTAATCCATCACTTATTGCAAAAGAAGGCAGAGATTTTAAAAAGGTAATAGTTGAAATTGCAGAAATAGTAGATGGACCAATTAGCGCTGAGGTCATTAGCCTAAACTCTAAGGAAATGGTGGAGGAAGCCTTAGACCTAGTCAAGATTCATAAAAATATAGTCATCAAGATTCCAATGACCAAGGAAGGCTTAAAAGCAGTCAGCATGCTTAGCAAAAAAGGTATCAACACAAATGTTACTCTTGTTTTTTCTGCAAGCCAGGCACTTCTAGCAGCTAGAGCTGGAGCCACATATGTAAGCCCATTTGTGGGAAGAATGGATGATATAAGCAACGAAGGCATAAGAGTAATAGAGGATATAGTAGATATTTTTGATTTGCATGGAATAAAAACAGAGATAATATCAGCTAGCATAAGGAATCCAATGCACGTAATTCAGTCAGCAAAATCTGGCGCTCACATAGCTACAGTACCATATAAGGTGTTTGAGGCTATGCTAAACCATCCTTTAACCGATATAGGGATAGAAAAGTTTTTAAAGGATTGGGAAGGGGTACCAAAATAAATTTAAAATTGAGATAAAGAGGAAATCAGGGTTTTAGGATTTTCTCTTTTTTTATATAGAAAAGACAAAAGCTATAGAATTAATATGAAATAAAAACAAGGAAATAAAATAAAAAATATGTTGATTTTTGAAATAATAAGGGTATAATGTAATTAGGTAAACGTTTACCTAAAGATTTATCTACGATTGAGAGGAAAAAACACATGAGTATAAGTAGAATAGCAGAAATAGCCGGAGTATCCATTGCTACCGTATCTAAAATATTGAATGGGAAAGACCAAGCAATAAGTGAAGCTACAAGACAGAAGGTTTTAGAAATTGTAGAGAAAGAAGGATACATTCCAAATGCTATAGCTAAAAGTCTTAAAAAAAATTATACAAAAACCTTGGGATTGATAATACCTGATGTAATGAACTTGTTCTTTAGCGAACTAGCCAGAGGAGTGGAGGATTCTGCTGATAAATTTGGCTATTCCCTTATATTGTGCAATACAGACAATAATACAGAGAAGGAAAAAAAATATCTACAGGTACTACAGTCCAAAAGGGTAGATGGAGTAATTATATCTGCTGTAGAGAATAGTGATGAGGCTATCCTTAGAAACTGCATGACTCCAATTGTACTACTGGATAGGGATATTAAAACCCATAAGCCTGTTGGTAGAATAAAGGTTGACAATGAAAAATGTACCTATGATGCAGTTATGCATTTAATAAAAAAGGGTTGCACCAATATTGGCTTTATTTCTTCCAATACAATTAATACTTTATCCGAGGAGCGTTTAAAAGGATATATTAAGGCTTTAGAGAAAAATAAAATGCTCTATAATGAGGAACTTGTTTATCTTAAGGACTACTCTGTAGAAACTGGTTACATAGGAGTATCAAAATTGATTGAAAAAAATAAATTAGATGGTATTTGCTGTGGGAATGATTTAATTGCTATTGGAGCCATTAAGGCCTTAAAAGAAAAGAATATTCATGTACCTAATGATGTTAAAATAATTGGTATTGATGACATACTTATAAGCAGTTATTTAGATCCACCCCTAACAACTATCAAGCAGCCTATATATGATATGGGGTTTGAAGCAGTTAATTTATTAATAGATATGATTCAAAAAAGAGGAACAGATTTATTGAAAGTATTAGATCATAAACTAGTCGAAAGGATGAGCACTTAGTGAGCAATAATATTATTGTTATTGGCAGCATTAATATGGATATTGTAATAAAGACTAAGGAAATTCCCAAAATAGGTGAAACAGTAATCGGGAAAGAAATCATAGAAAACCCAGGGGGAAAAGGCGCTAACCAAGCAGTGGCACTAGCCAAGCTTGGAGCTGAAGTCAGTTTTCTCGGTATGATTGGCAATGATGTAAATGGGAAAAAGCTTATATCAGCAATGAAGGAATATGGTGTAGATACTAGTCTTATCGAAACAGTGGAAGGTTCTTCAGGTACGGCCTTTATTACGGTGGATGATCAGGGAAAAAACAATATTATTGTTGTACCAGCCGCTAATTATAAAGTAGATAAAAACTATATAAATAAACATATAGATGCCATAGAAAAGTCTAAGATAGTCCTTCTTCAACATGAGATACCTATAGATACTGTAAAAGAAGTAATTCTACTTTCAAAAAAACTTGGAAAAACAACTGTGTTAAATCCTGCTCCTGCCAATTCTTTAGAAGATGAAGTTCTAAAAAACGTAGACATTCTTATTCCTAATGAGTATGAGCTAGGTAGAATATCAAATATAGAAATAAAGGACAGAGCCTCCATAATTGAGGCCTCCAGATATATTATAGACAAAGGAAATGGTGTCCTTAAGGTAATAACTACCTTAGGTGAAAAGGGTACAATATATGTTGATAAAGATAAGGTGCAGTATTTTCATCCTATACCTACTGATGTTGTAGATACAACAGCTGCAGGAGACAGCTTTTTGGGTGGTTTTTTATATTCCTATATGCTAACAGAGGATATATTCAGATCAATTGATTTTGGTCAGAAGGTTGCCTCTTTAACCATTCAGAGATATGGAGCCCAGGTTTCTCTACCCACATTAAAGGAAGTTAATGGCTATAACCTGCCTAATTCAAATGGAGGGATGATAAATTGAAACAAGTAATAATTGATGTAGATACAGGATTAGATGATGCTCTTGCCTTGGTATTAGCTGTTAACAGTGGAAAGTTTCATATCAGAGGAGTTACAACTGTTTGTGGGAATGTACCAGTAGAGTTAGCTACAGAGAATACCCTTAAAGTATTAAAGCTATTAGAAAGGGAAGATATAGAGGTTTATGAAGGCTTAAGCAGACCAAAGTCTAGACCAATTTCTTTTAGCGAAAAAATTCATGGTGAAAATGGGTTAGCTGGTCAGCTTAAAGGACTAGTAACTAAAGAGAAGAATTCCAAGAATGCAGTTGATTTTATTATAGAAGAGGTCAATAGATATCCCGGTGAGATAACACTTATAATGTTAGCACCACTTACAAATCTGGCACAGGCCTTTGAAATAGCCCCAGAGATAAAGGGAAAAATAAAAGATATTTACATAATGGGTGGTGTAGTAAATGGACCTGGCAATGAGACACCCCTTGCTGAATTTAACTTTCATATAGATCCAGAAAGTGCTTATGAAGTGTTTAACAGTGGAGCAAAGCTTAAGCTAGTAGGTCTAGATGTGACTAGGAAAGCACAGCTTTTCGAATCTGATTTAGATAGTATTGGAGATAGTTCAAGTGTGACTCAGTTTGTTCAGAAGATTTCAAAACATTATATGGACAGGGTTTCACGGGACAAAGCTACTAGAAGATGCCTGCTCCACGACCCCCTTGCTGTTGCAGTAGCCATAGACGAAAGTTTAGTCACCATGAAGGATTATTTTGTAGATGTGGAATACTCAAGCAGGTTGTGTGATGGACAAAGCATATGTGATTTTAATAATAGATATGGAAAAAAACCAAATACAAGTGTTGCATTGGATTTAGATAAAGACAAATTTAAGGATATGTTTTTACATAGTATAGTGAAGTAAACTCTACTACTAATCAAATCAAGAGAGGATGGTGTAAGTGAAAAAATATTCTTTTTATTTGCTTTTGGCTCCTGGTTTTATATTTCTTCTTGTCTTTGCAATTATTCCGCTTATCAATGTAATCTCAGGCTCATTTATTAGTGATGGAAGCATTACCATAAGTAGATATGTGGATTTTTTTAAAGATAGCTACTATACTGGTATTTTACTTAGGACCTTAAAGCTGGCCTTAATATCTACCTTGGTTGCTGCGGTGCTAGGATTTCCAACAGCATATTACATTAGCAAGACTAACATAAATAGGAGAGGACTATATATTGCCTTAGCTGTCTTCCCTATGCTTACAAGCCCTGTAGTTAGATCGTTTAGCTGGATGGTTATACTAGGGAAATACGGTATAGTAAACAACTTTTTAACTAAGATAGGCATAATACAAGAACCCCTTTCTCTACTATATAACGAATTTTCTATTGTAGTTGGATTTGTATATTTATTTATACCACTTATGATTCTATCCTTGGTAGGTGTACTTGAAAACATAGATAAGGATTTAGTAGCGGCAGCTGAGAGCCTTGGTGCAACTAGGTTTAAAGCTTTTATGAAGGTGGTTTTTCCATTAAGTATCCCAGGTTTAATAGTAGGAAGCGTTCTAGTATTTACAGGAAGCTTAACAGCCTATACTACACCTCAATTATTAGGTGGTACTAAATCAAGGGTTTTAGCCACTGTAATGTACCAAAATGCAATGACATTATTTGATTGGGATACTGCTGCAGTAGTTGCTACTGTTATGATTTTGGTCACAATTATAGTTAGCGGTTTAATCAATTCCTTTGCTAAGAAATTAAACTCTAGGGGGTGATGTAGATGAATAACAAGAGCCGTGGACTAAAAATATTTGCTTTTTTAGTGTATTTCTTCCTATTAGCGCCATTAGTTATTATATTTATTGCATCATTTGGTGCTGAAAAATCCTTAGTCTTTCCACCTAATGGTTTTTCCTTAAAGTGGATAGCTAATATATTCAAGATTGAAATGTTCAGAAAGACTTTTTTAATAAGTATGCAGTTGTCTGTTATTGGCACTATTATAGCTCTAATACTAGGAATCCCTGCAGCATATGCCCTTAGTAGATATAATTTTAAAGGGAAAGGCTTTTTTAATGGCATATTTTTATCACCTGTTTTAATACCAGGGATAGTTCTAGGATTTTCTTTACTGAAATATCTAGTCATATATAGCAAATTGGATATTTATACAAGCTTGCTAATTGGTCATGTTATCATAATAATCCCTTACATAATTAGGGTTATATCATCTAGCTTGAGTAATTTTGATTATTCAATCGAAGAAGCTTCTATGAGCTTAGGAGCAAATAAAATAAAGACCTTTTTTACAGTCGTGTTGCCAAATATAAGATCTGGTGTAATAGCTGCTTTTATCCTAGCATTCATTAACTCCTTTAACAATGTGCCCATATCACTATTTTTGACAGGCCCTGGAGTTAGCACCTTACCTATACAGATGCTTATTCATGTGGAGTATAATTTTGACCCAACCATCGCAGCACTATCCGTATTACTTATGGCAATGACTGCTATATTGATGTTTATTATTGAGAGAACCCTAGGTTTATCATATTTTGCTAAGTAAAGTAATTGATTAAGGAGGGTAGCAGATGTCACTGATTAATTTGGAGAAAGTAACAGTTGCATATGGTAACAATGTGATTTTAAAGGACTTTGACCTAAGAGTAGAAAAAGGAGACCTTGTTTCTTTACTAGGCCCTAGTGGCTGCGGTAAAACCACAACCTTAAGACTAATTATGGGATTTTTAAACTCAAAAAGTGGAAAGTTCATTTTTGATGGAAAGGATTACTCAAATATACCTGTTCATAAAAGAAATTTTGGTTATGTATTCCAAAGCTATGCATTGTTCCCACATCTTAATGTTTTTGATAATGTAGCCTTTGGATTGAACTTACGAAAGGTAGATAAAAAGGAAGTAGGAAAAAGAGTTTCAGAAATACTTGAAATAGTTGACCTCCTTGATTATGAAAAGAGATTTCCAGGTGAATTATCAGGTGGTCAAAGACAGAGGGTTGCTTTGGCAAGGGCTTTAGTAATTAAGCCTGATTTGCTATTGTTAGATGAGCCACTAAGCAATCTAGATGCAAAGCTAAGAGTCAAAATGAGAGTAGAAATTAGAAAGATACAACAAGAGCTAGGTATTACAACAGTATATGTAACACATGACCAAGAGGAATGCTTCTCAATTTCTGATAAGGTTGCAATTATGAATAATGGGATTATAGAGCAGATGGAGGAGCCTTCAAAGATTTACAATTATCCAAGTAGCGAGTTTGTGGCAAGGTTTGTTGGCTTTGAAAACTTTATTGACTTAAAATTAGTATCTAAGAAGGAAGCTTCCTACGAACTAATGGCAAATAACAAGACTAGCTTTATAGTAGATAACTTGCATATCAATGATGAGATCCAGCCTACTAAAGGAGCTATAAGACCAGATGATCTAAGGATTAGCAATATAGGATTAAATGAAGGGACAAACACTATAAGTGGACAAATATTAGTTAGAACCTTCTTAGGTAGAGATTACCAATATGAGGTCAAAACAGATATTGGAATCTTTATAGTAAATCATGAAGCTCTTAAAGTCTTTGAAGTTGGAGAGAATGTAAGCATCTATTTTCCAACAGATAAGATTATATTAGTAAAATAAAATTATATTAAAAGGGAGGATTTTTAATGAAAAAAATTAGTTTGTTACTAGCTATTTTATTGACACTTTCTATGCTTATGGTAGCATGTTCACCAGCAGGAGAAGATAAGAACACAGGTGAACCTACAGAGCTAGTTCTTTCAACTTGGGGCTTTAACGAAGACCTATTAAGAAAAAACATATTTGAACCATTTGAGAAGGCTCATAATGTAAAGATTATCTTAGAGGTAGGAAACAATGCAGATAGACTTAATAAGCTAAGACTTGGAAGCAGCACTATAGATATTGTTCAAATAGCAGAGGGTTTTGCAATCCAAGCTATAGAAGAAGGTTTGTTTGATAAAATTGACCGTTCAAAAATACCAAATATTGAAAACCTATATGATGTTGCCAAAGCTCCTTTTGGTGAAGATTTTGGTCCTGCATATACTGTAGGAAGATATGGAATAATGTATGATGAAGCCAAAGTAAACAAGCCAGTTGATTCATGGGCTGATCTTTGGGATGAATCTTTAACAAAATTAGTAACAATTCCAGATATCACAACAACAGCTGGACCTTTCATGCCTTTTATAGTAGCTGATATAGAAGGTCTGAATGTAAAAAGTGATATAGATGCGATTTTTGGCAAAATTAAGGCTATAGATAATAACCTAGTAAAGATTTATTCTAAATCATCTGAGGTTGTAAACATGTTTAGCCAAGGCGAAGTAGCCGTAGTTGCAGGACAAGACTTTTCATTTGGTCAAGTTAAAGAAGCAGTTCCTACAGCAAAATGGGTAGATCCTAAAGAAGGAGCTTACGCTGTAGTAAATACAATCAATATAGTAAAAGGTACAAAAAACAAAGAATTAGCTGAAAAATTCATAGATTGGATTTTAAGTGAAGAAGTTCAAAAAGCTAATGCAATAGACAAGGTAGACTCACCAGCTAACAAAAATGTAGTACTTACAGCTGAAGAGGCAGAAGGATTAACATATGGTGCAGATGTAATAAATAAATTAATAATGGCAGATTGGGAACATATTAATAGTGTTAATAAAGAATGGGTAGATAGATGGAATAAAGAAATAACAAGCGGCAACTAATAATATGAGCAATAAGCACCTAGTCTACTAGGTGCTTATTATATATGACAAGTAGATTAATCTAGGGGGTGAAAAACCATGCTGATAAAAAATGTGACTCTGATAACTATGAACCAGAACAAAGACATAATTGAAGAAGGTGTAGTAGTCATTAAGGATGACCTTATAGCAGATATAGGAGGAAATGAATTATTAGAAAAATATCCTAATCACAGGATTATAGATGGAGAAGGTGGGATACTGATTCCGGGATTTGTAAATGCACATACCCATTGTGCTATGTCAGTTTTTAGAAGCCTAGGAGATGATGTTCCTGATAGGCTAAGAAGGTACCTCTTTCCTTTAGAGAAAGCTCTATTAGACAAGGAGATGGTTTCACTAGGATCAAGGTATGGAGTGTGTGAGATGGCACTAGGAGGAGTGACTACCTTTGCTGACATGTACTATTTTGAAGATGAAGTGGCTAAGTCAACCAAAGAAATTGGATTAAGGGGAGTACTAGGGGAGACAATAGTGGACTTTATTGCTCCAGATGCAAGCAAACCCTATGAAGGACTAGAATACTGCCAGTGGTTTATTGACAAATGGAAGGATGACGACCTAATTATTCCAGCCCTTGCACCTCATGCACCCTATAGCAATGATACTGAACACCTACAAAAGGCCTTTAGTTTAGCCGAAAGTAAAGATGTACCTATACTTATGCATATAGCAGAGATGGGTTTCGAAAGTGAAAAATACAAAAAAGAGTTTAATTTAAGTCCTCTACAATACTTAGATAAAATTGGAATATTAAATAAGAGAATGGTAGGCGCACATCTGATAAATGTAAATGATGAAGACTTAGATATATTGAAGGAAAGAGAAGTAGGTATCTCTCATAACATTGGTGCTAATGCTAAAGGAGCCCATGGAGTAGCCCCAGCATATAAGATGTATAATATGAACTTGAAGCTTGGATTAGGTACAGATGGACCTATGAGTGGAAATACTCTTGATATATTTACCCAAATGGGATTAGTTGCAAAAATACACAAGCTAGTAAACAATGATAGAACAATCTTTGAAGCAGACAAGATATTAGAAATAGCTACATTAGGTGGAGCAAGAGCTTTAAATCTAGATAGTAAGATAGGTTCTATTGAAATAGGTAAAAAAGCAGATTTAGTAATAGTTGAGACTAAATCTATTAATATGCAGCCCATATACGACTATTATTCAGTGTTAGTGTACTCAGCAAATGCCAGCAATGTATCAACAGTAATAGTAAATGGCAAAGTAATTGTAAAAGATAAAGCCTTAGTAACACAGGATTATAGTAGCCTATTATATGAATTTAAAACGATAAAAGACAAAGTTATGACGGTAGCAAAATATTTATAAAAAAGCATTATAGTATTTTATTTGGAGGAGACATGAAAGATAAATATAATGATTATTTAAATAGAGTTTTAGACAAAATTCATATCCATAAGCAGGATTTTATAGATGTATCTACCTATTTATGGAACAATCCAGAGATCGGACACAAGGAGTACAAGGCCAGAGATAGATTAGTGAAATTATTGAAGGATCATGGCTTTGAAGTAGATACTAATGTTGCAGGTCTTGAAACTGCATTTATAGCTACTGCAAAGGGTAAAGTAGCAGGCCCTACCATTGGATTAATGTCTGAATATGATGCTTTACAGGAGTTAGGTCATGCTTGTGGACATAATCTATTTTCAGTATCTGCAGTAGCTACTGCTATAGGGTTAAAGAAATTGATAAATGAAATAGGTGGTACTATAAAAGTTATTGGTACTCCTGCAGAAGAAGGTACAGTGAAAAATGCAGGAGGCAAGGCCATCATGGCAGAAAAAGGTGTCTTTGATGATGTGGACATAGCCATGATATGCCATGCTGAAGGTAGGACAATAATTGAAAGAAGACTAATTGCTGCCATGATGCTAGAAGTAAGCTTTATAGGTAAAGCTGCACATGCTGGTGGGTCACCGGAAAAGGGAGTAAATGCATTAACTGCTGGGCTATTAACCATTAATAATATAAATGCTCTTAGACAGCACTTTTTACCTGGTACAATTGTTAACCCTATTATTACCGAAGGTGGAGTAGGACATAACACTATTCCACATAGATGTGAGATGAAAATGAGCATAAGGGCTAGCAATAAGGAAATATTGAAGGATGTATTAGAAATGGCTAAGAGATGCATTGCAGCTAGTGCCCTTGTTACTGGATGTAACTATAAGGTTGACTTGCCTAACAAGGTCTATGAGGATTTAAGGCCTAATCATGCTTTAGCATTAGCATTTAAGGATGCCCTTGATTATCTTGGAGTAGATTATATTCAAAGAGAAGATGCTAATTACTCTTGGGATGCGGGAAATATAAGTCATTTATGTCCTACTATTGCACCTTATATAAAAATAGGCAGCAAGGAATTAGTCGGGCATACAGAAGAATTCAAAAATGCATCTTGTTCAGAGGATGGTTTTAATGGAATGATAATAGGTGCAAAGGCAATGGCAATAACCTCCTTAAGGTATATTTTAGATACAGAGCTTAGAGATAGGATTAACAAGGAATTCTTAGGATAAGCTGATAATTATATGATATACTTTTTGACAAGTAAAGACTAAATAGAATATACTATTTATATAATTATTTAGGAATACTAAACCTAGGAGGGTTAATATATGGATAGAAATCTGGCTTTGAACTTAGTTAGGGTTACTGAAGCTGCAGCATTATCTAGTGCAAGGTACTTAGGTAGAGGAGATAAAAATGCAGCAGACCAGGCTGCAGTAGACGGTATGAGGAAAATGTTTGATACACTTAATATCGATGGTATTGTAGTTATTGGCGAAGGAGAAATGGATGAGGCTCCTATGCTCTACATAGGGGAACAAATAGGTAGATGTATAAACAATAGCTTAAAGGTAGACATTGCAGTAGATCCAGTAGATGGAACTACAGCAGTAGCAAAGGGACTACCAAATGCCATTGCAGTAGTGGCTATGGCACCTAGAGGATGTCTACTTCATGCACCAGATATGTATATGGACAAGATAGCTGTAGGACCAAAGGCAGCAGGTAAAATAGATATAGATGCTCCAGTAGAAGAGAACCTATTGGCAGTAGCTAAGGCTTTAAATAAGGACATATCAGACTTAACTGTGACTATATTAGACAGACCAAGGCATACTGATCTTATAGACAAGGTAAGAAATGCAGGTGCTAGAATTAAGCTGTTTTCAGATGGAGACGTGGCTACTGCTATGGCTACTTGCTTTGAGCATTCAGGAGTAGATATACTTCTAGGAATAGGTGGAGCTCCAGAGGGAGTTATTGCAGCAGCAGCACTTAAATGCATGGGCGGAGAATTTCAAGGAAGACTATATCCTATGAACGATGAAGAAAGACAAAGATGTGAAAAGATGGGCATTGGAGATATAGAAAAAGTACTTGTTATGGACGATTTAGTAAAAGGAAATGAAGTATTTTTTGCAGCAACAGGCATTTCAGAGGGAGAGCTGCTAAGAGGAGTAGTTTATCACCAAAACAACGTAGCTAAGACTCACTCAATGGTCGCTAGATCAGAGACAGGAACTGTTAGATTTATTGAAACCATTCATAAACTAGATAAAAAGCCAGAATACGCAAAATAATAAAATGCCCTTAATAGGGCATTTTATTGTGTGTTTACCTCTATTTCTTGACTATAATCCAATATAATGGTATTATTAGAATGTTTAATACACTTCTATTAACTTTCCTTTGATTATTTCTTTACTATCTAAAGTCTTAATTTTTCCAATATTATAAGGATATTATGGAAACTTATTATACATATTATACATATTTGATATTTTTTGGAGGTGTGGATTTGAATCCCGATGATTTACAAAAAAAGAAGTTAGATGAACTTCGCCAGATGGCTAAAAGTCTGGACATTAAAAGCATTACTAAATACAAAAAAAATGAGCTTATAGACATTATTATTCAAAATTCTACAAAAGAAGATTCTAAAGGACTGGAGACTGCAAGCGCACAGGAAAACAATGGCTATACATTGACTGAAACAATAGCTAAAAGACCTCCTGAAAAGGTACGTGAACAGATAAGAAACGGAGAGTCTACCGAAGCAGAAGGAATATTGGAGCTTCATACAGATGGATATGGTTTTTTGCGTTCAGCAAACTATTTATCTGGAGATGATGATATTTATGTATCGCCTTCTCAAATAAGAAGGTTTAATTTAGGCACAGGTGATAAGATTTTTGGTATTACAAGACCGCCAAAATCAGGAGAAAGATACAGAGCCCTATTGTATGT
>Ga0265293_10004323_pt1 | contig 25167 bp, 23 predicted proteins | sample Munlanlewell138R_FD_192505 | JGI IMG/M metagenome (GOLD analysis project Ga0265293, IMG submission 192505) | Leachate microbial communities from a municipal landfill in Southern Ontario, Canada - Leachate well 138R | ecosystem: Engineered > Solid waste > Landfill > Unclassified | place: Canada...
AGGGGGGTGCCACGCTCATACTGTGAACTGTGAACTGTGAACTGTGAACTGTGAACTGTGAACTGTGAACTGTGAACTGTGAACTGTGAACTGTGAACTGTGAACTGTGAACTGTGAACTGTGAACTCGTTAAATATATGCCAGCATACTATCTTTCAACCCTGCTGGCTTTCCGCAGCCGTCGTCGGGTACTCGCAGGGCGTGTGAAAAAAATACTATCCACGCCCGTCTCGAGACTTTTTGAAGAAAGACGGTTGAGGGCTGGATCAATATCAATTAGCATATAGTACTTCAGCATATTATATCGACAAGCTACTAAATAGCGTTCCGGAGGGATCGATGGCAACAGATAACCAGACAAGAGCCAATATGTACCGGACGATGGTGCGCAGTCGCCATCTCGATGATCGGCTTACCGAGCAATACTGGGTCGGCAAGACGCCCATTTTCGCCTTCGGCAATGGGCCTCTGCCCGGCGAGCTCCACACGTCGCACGGTCAGGAGCCGGTGGCCGCGGGCCTGTGTTCCGTGTTGCGTCCCGAAGACGCAATGACGGCTGCGCACCGCCCCCATCACCTGGCGGTGGCGCGCGGGGTAGACCTCAAGCGCATGGCGGCGGAGCTGTTCGGCAAGAAAGCGGGGCTTTCCGGTGGTCGCGGCGGCCACATGCATATTTACGACGCGGCGGTGAACTTCTCGTCCAGCGGCATCATTGCCGAAGGCCTCGGCCCGGCGGCGGGAATGGCGCTGGCGCGGCGCATGCAGGGCCAGCCCGGCATTGCCGTCGGTGTCATCGGTGACGCGGCGGCCAACCAGGGCGCGTTCCACGAAGTGCTCAACCTGATCGGTATCTACAAGTTGCCGGTGGTTATAGTGATCGAGGACAACAAATGGGGCGTGACCACACATAAATCCGCCTCCACCGCGATCGAACGCAACAGCGACCGCGCCGCCGGCTACGGCCTGGTGGGTGAATTCGTCGCGGGCAACGATGCCGACCTGATCCGCGAGGCTTGCCTGCGCGCCGTCGAGCGCGCGCGCAGCGGTGGCGGTGGCACGCTGCTCGAAATCGAAACCGCCCGGCTCCAGGGGCACTTCATGGGCGATCCCAGCGCCTATATCACCGATGATCGCAAGGCCTACCAGGTAGACCCCATCCCCCGCTATCGCGAAAAGCTCATTGCCGAGGGAGTGCTCAGCGAGGAACAGGCACAACAGATCGAAAGTGAAGAGCAGGCTCTGGTCAACGAAGCCATCGCATTCGCCCTGGATGCCCCCTATCCGGAGCCGGAAGAGGCACTGGAACACGTTTTTGCCTCTCATTGAGCCAGCCAGAATAAAAGGATCACATCATGAGCAACCAGACAAATACTGCAGCCGACAACCCCGGCGTCGGCGACGATTCCAGCCAGAAAGGGGGAGCGCGCATCATGACCTGCGCCCGCGCCCAGCGCGAAGCGCTGGAGTGGGAGATGACCAACGACCAGCGGGTCTTCATGCTCGGTGAAGATGTTTACGGCATGGGCGGCGTGTTCGGAACCGCCGATGGCCTTGGCGCCAAGTTCGGCAAGGAGCGCATTCTCGACACCCCCATCTCCGAGACCGGCTTCATCGGCATGGCAGCCGGTGCCGCCATTGCCGGCATGCGCCCGGTCATCGAACTGGCGTACATCGATTTCATCGGCGTGTGCTACAACGCCCTCGTCAACTACGCGGCCAAAACCCGCTACATGTCCGGCGGACAACTCAATGTCCCCATGGTGCTGATCACCGGCACCGGCGGTGGCTACAACAACGCGGCCCAGCATTCACAGTGCCTGCACGCCACCATCGCGCACATGCCCGGTATCAAGGTGGTGTGCCCGACCAACGCCTACGATGCCAAGGGCATGATGCACCAGGCCATCCGCGATGACGATTTTGTCGTGTACATGATGCACAAGGGCGCCGCGGGTGTGGGCTGGATGGGGCCGACCGTCAAGACCACCCTCGCGGAAGTGCCGAGCGAGGATTACACCGTGCCCTTCGGCAAGGTGAGGGTCTATCGCGAGGGCACCGATGTCACCATCGTCGGCGTCGGGCTGTCGGTGCACCATGCTCTCGAGGCTGCTGATCAGCTGGCGAAGGATGGTATTTCCGCCGAGGTGGTGGATCTGCGCAGCCTGGTGCCGCTGGACCGCGAGGGCATCATGGCGTCGGTGGCCAAAACCGGACGCCTGATCGTCGCCGATGAAGATTACATGAGTTACGGTGTGTCCGGCGAGGTCATCGCCAGTGTGGTGGAGCGCGATCCCACCGTGCTCAAGGCGCCAGCGAAGCGGGTCTGTGTACCCGACGTGCCGATTCCGTATTCGCGGGCTCTCGAACAATTCATTCTGCCGCTCACTGGCCGTATCGCCGAAGCGGCCAGATCCCTTTTCTAACCAAGGAGAAAACCAGCGTGGCCAGTTTAGAAATTCGTGTTCCCGACAACCTGTGGGACGACCGGGAAAAGACCGGTTCCATCGTATTGTGGTTGTACGCCGAGGGTGCATCGGTGAAAGAGGGTGATGTCATCGCGGAAATGCTGTATGAAAAGGCAACGCTGGAATTGCCGGCACCCGCATCGGGAACGCTGCGCATAGGCGTGGAGGCGGAAGTGCCAGTGGCGCTCGGCGAGGTGATCGGCACCATCGAAACCTGACAGGGCGGCGCTGCCGGGATAGAGCAACAGCTTGAGAGAATAATGATGTTTGAAGGTCCGAAATTGCCTGGCGATGCCGATCTGATCTGGGTCGGCGACATGACTCGCGCGGCGGCGTCACTCCATCCCGAGAGGACGGCGATCGTCATGGCGGAAAGCGGTGAAACGCTGAGCTACGCCGAACTGGAACACCACATTGGCCGGGCTGTGTGGCTGCTGCGCGAGCAGGGCCTGCAGCCCGGCGCGCGCATTGCCTATCTGGGCAAGAATCATTGGTTTTTCTACGTGCTGATGTTTGCCGCCATTCGCGGCGGCTACGTACTGGCACCCCTCAACTGGCGCTGCACCCCGCACGAGATCGGTTATTTTCTCGACGATTCCGGTGCCGCGCTGTTGTTCTGTGACAACGCTTTCTTCGCCGTTGCGGAAGAGGCAGTGAAGGGACTCGCCAAGCCGCCACGCCTCTTTGCCAACGGCGCGGACGATGGCGACAGCAGCAGTTTCTTTCGCGCCACCATCAGCGATGGTGAGCGAGCGGGGGACGACAGCACGCAACAGGATGGCGTCTGTCTGTTGCTCTACACCAGCGGCACCACAGGTCGGCCCAAGGGTGTGCTCAGTACCCATCGGGTACTGTCCCTTTGTCGTCAGGCGGAACTGGTGTATCCGGATTTCCCGCACTGGCGCGACGGTACCGTGGTCTGCGCCATGCCGCACTTCCACATCGCCGGTATCGCGTGGCTCCACATGGGGCTGATTCGCCACTCCACCTGTGTGCTCACCAATGATCCCAGCGGCCCCAACCTGTTGAAACTGATTCGCGAGTATCAGGCGGTGGCGACCTTCGCCGTGCCCACGGTGGTGCGCGCCATCGTCGAGGCGCTGAAGCAAAGCGGCGAGACCCTGCCGTCCCTCAAATACATTTTTTACGGTTCCGCGCCCATCGGCCAATCGCTGCTCAAGGCCACCATGGAAGTGCTCGACTGCGGTTTCGGCCAATTCTACGGCATGACGGAAATCACCGGTTCCGCCACCTTCCTCCATCCCGGCGGCCACGACCTGGCACGTCCGGAATTGATGGCGTCGGTGGGCAAGCCACTGCCGGGGGCGGCGCTGGACATCCGCGACCCTGAGGGTCGCTCCCTGCCCAGCGGTCAATCCGGAGAAATATGGATTCGCACCGATACCCTGATGATGGAATATCTCGGCAAACCCGAGGAGACCGCCAAGGCCGTCGTCGATGGTTGGTATCGCAGCGGCGATGGCGGCTATCTCAACGACGAAGGCTATCTGTTCCTCACCGACCGCATCAAGGACATCATCGTCTCCGGCGGCGAGAACATCTATCCCGCGGAAGTGGAAGATGCCGTGCGCCAGTTTCCCCCGGTGCTGGATGTGGCCGTGGTGGCGCGCCCCGATGAACGCTGGGGTGAGGCTGTGATGGCGGTGGTGGAAGCCAGACCGGGGCAAACCGTCGATGAGCGCGCGCTGATCGACTTCGTGCGCTCGAAAATCGCCGGCTACAAATGCCCGAAAACAGTGGTGGTGCTGGCCAGCCTGCCGCGCACCGCGTCGGGCAAGGTGCAGCGGGTCAACGCCAGGACAATGGCCCTGGATCTGCTTGCCGGCCAGGGCCAGTAGTTTTTCGCCGCTAACGGGCGGACAAACCGGTTTGTAGGTTGGGCTGAGGAACGAAGCCCAACATGGGTGAGGCGCGTGAATACCCGTGAATACCACAGTTGTTGGGCTTCGTTCCTCAGCCCAACCTACGCGCTGCTCGCCGGTCGTTGGGCCGGAATCCACTGATGGTGTGGGAGCGGCCTCGGCCACGAACAAAAAAACAGCGGGGAAAAAATGACACTTACCTGCGAGCGGCTTCGCGATGAACTCGTCGACCGCGAAGCCATCCGCCACTGCCTGATGCGCTACTGCCGCGCCATCGATCGCATGGACCGGGAATTGCTTTTGTCGGTGTACTGGCCGGACGCCATCGACAACCATCTCGATTTCAGCGGCCCACCGGAGGCTTTTGCGAACCACAGCTTCGCACTGATGGCCAACATGGATCAAACCATGCACAGCCTCGGCAATGTCCTGATCGAAATCGCGGGCGATGAAGCGCAGGTGGAAAGTTATTTCCACGCCTTTCACCGCCTGAAGGAACAAAGTGACGCGCCGGCGCGGGATCTGGTTGCGGCGGGCCGCTACCTCGACGTGTTTGCAAAACGGGACGATCAGTGGCGTATTCTGCGCCGCACGGTGGTGATGGACTGGTTTCGTGCCTACGAGGACAGTGGCGACTGGTCGGACGGCCTGCTCGGTATTCCCGTGACACCTGGCGGCCGAAAACCGGACGACATCAGTTACCAACTACTCGAACTGCTGCGTGGTGGCTAGATCTGTTTCATGAGAGCGGCCTTGGCCGCACACAAAAAGATAACCACAAGGAGGCATCCATGACCATTCCCAATGAAAAGCTGCAGAAGCTCATCGATCAAAGCGATATCGAACGGGTGCTGGGCCTGTATTGCCGCGCTATCGACCGCCTCGACCTGGAACTGTTGCGCTCCCTCTATCACCCCGATGCCATCGACGACCACGGTGCATTTTGCGGCAACGCCCACGAATTTGCCGATTACATCATCGCCAACCTGCGGGATGCCATCATCGATGGCATGCATACCGTTACCCACTCGGTGATTGACATCGAAGGCGATTTCGCCGCCTCCGAAGCCTATTACGTGGCCTACCAGACCTGTCATGGCGGGCTGGAAAACGTGCGCGGCTTTTTTGGCGAGCGCTATGCCGACAGCCAACTGGCCGCCGGCGCCATCGATGGCCCCCAGGACTATATCTGCGGCGGCCGCTACCTGGACGTGTTCGAAAGGCGCGCGGGCGTGTGGAAAATACGCCACCGCAAGATCACCAACGAATGGGGCATCGTTCAGCCGAACAGCCATATCAAGGACCAAGGTCACCTCGCCCACTTTAATCTGCCGGGCAAGCGTGATCGAACGGACTACGTTTACAGGATCAGCCCGCCGGAATGCCCGTCGCTGGCGTCCTATTTGCGGGATACACTGGCGAGCCTCAAAGATAATGTCAGCGCGCCTTGATACTGCGCGAAAAGCTAATATGCGAAGGGGGAGGGGATTTTCGAAACATTGAAAATTACGGAATGACGCTCTTGCGCAAAACCACTGTCATTTTTCCCTGCGAAGCCGCGCCATGATGGGCCCAAGAGTGTCAGCACCCAGATAGGAATCCATGAATTCCAGGTGGCGGATGACCTTACCGTCGCGAATATGATTCAGGAAGTGGTAGTTGTTATTGTAAAAGGTGCCGTCGATCGTCGTTGAGAAACCGTTGGCCACCGTGCTGACGCGATCCTCTTCCGCTGTCATTTCAACGACTGTGAATTCAATAGGGGTTGCCAGAATCGCCTTGAAACCTTCGATGAACCTGCAAAAGCCTGCGGCATCGTAGGTGTCGGGTTTGACGGCGGCACTGATGATGCGACAGCTATAGTCCTCATGCATGAAAAGACGCGCCTTATCGCCGTCGAGGCTGCCAAGTGCCCTCAGGTATCGTTCAACGAGTGATTTATTATTTTGTGTCGATGGTACCTTCATGGGTCTGACCTCAAATAGCACATATTCATCTCTCAGCGTGGCGAATAGCCGCTTTTACTGGCGCGGCGCTCCGGCGAACAGATCGTGCGCCGAAATTCACTATAACATGAAGCCAGATTATAGTATGCCTGCATATCAATGTGTGATAGGGTTTGTGCAATTCGTGCGTCCTATATTCAGGAGAAAAACAGTAAATGGCTATCCAGGACTCCCTGTTTCAGTCTCTCGCCTTCGGTAATGTGACTGCCCCGAACCGCATGGCGTTCGCCCCCTGCACCCGCCACCGCTCCCGCATCGACGGTGTGCCCACCGATCTCAACGTCGAGTACTACCGCCAGCGCGCCAGCGCCGGACTGCTCATCACCGAAGGCACGTCTCCCAGCGCCATGGGCGTGGGCTACCTGTTCACGCCGGGCCTCCATACGGACGCCCAGGTGGCGGGCTGGCGCAAGGTGACCGACGCGGTCCACGCCGAGGGTGGCAGGATCTTCTGCCAGCTGATGCACACCGGGCGGCTGTCGGACCCCTTGCTGCTGCCCGAGGGCGCCACACCCATCGCGCCCTCCGCGGTGCAGCCCGACCCCGGCGCGCGCCACTACACCGTGAATTGTCCGCGCCCCAAGCGCGAGGTGCCCTATCCCGTACCGCGCGCCATGACCCAGGCCGATATCCAGAAAACCGTGGAGGAGTTCGCCCATGCCACCCGCTGTGCCCTGGAGGCCGGCTTCGATGGCGTCGAGCTCCACGCCGCAAGCGGTTATCTGCCCATGCAGTTTCTGTCTACCAACACCAACTTGCGCACCGACGAATACGGGGGCTCGGTGGCCAAGCGCTGCCGCTTCGTGATCGAGTGTCTGGAGGCCATGGCGGCGGTCAACGGCCCGCGCTTCGTGGCCATGAAAGTATCCCCCGGCTGGACATTCCACAACGTGCTGGATGAGGATCCACAGGCCACCTACAGCCACCTCGCCAGGGAGATAGCCGGCAAGGATCTGGCGTATCTCCAAGTGGGCAACTATGGCATGGATTGGGATGTGTACGGCACCCTGCGCGCGCATTTCGATGGGCCCATCATTGCCGTTGCCGGTTTCACGCGCGCCACGGCGGCGCAGATGATCGACAGTGGTCTGGCGGATATGGTGGCCTTTGGCCAGGCCTACATCGCCAATCCCGATCTCGTCGAGCGCTTCCGGGACGGCAGCCCCATCAACCGCCCCAGGGTCGACACCTATTACAGCCAGGGCGCCGCCGGGTATACGGACTATCCTGTGCTGCGCGACGCCAACCTGGAGGATTGCATCAGCCCCGATGAATATCCCATGCCCCTGACGGCGTCACAGGACGATCGGGTGGAGTTGTAGGAGACCGCCTGTAGGAGCTTGCCTGCAAGCGACCTGTTTCCGCCAACACCGAGATTGGTCACCTGCAGGCAGGCTCATACAGGGGCAGCGTGCTATTTCGCGGCACTGTCGATCAGCGTTCTGAGGTCGTTGCGCAGTTCGTTCCAGACGGCAAGTTCCTGGTTATTCTCGCGTGGGATAGTGGTGGCAATGACTTCGGCCGTGGCATCGATCAGCTCTTTGTACCACTCGGGGGTGACGTGGAGCGTTTCGTCGTGATGGGGAACCGAATCCTCGAGCATGATCTTGATTTCGCTCGGTGATTCGAACCAGTACATCAAACAGTACAGGGAATTCTCGATCATCAACCCTTCCAGTTGCGCACGATCACCATGGCGGCTGTGATTCTCGAAGGCTGCGCCGGCGTCGGGAAAACGGCGGTAATAGTTTTCCATGGAAGGCGTCGTGACATCGCCGAGCTGGTCCGCCGCCCGGGAGAGAATCTTTTCGACTATCTCCATTTTTTCTGCTGTGTCCATTCCTGAATACCTCATGTTTATGCCGTCGTCAAAAATTCTGACCGTATTTCGCTAGACCATCTGCAAAGTGTCGATCAGTGCGGTGTATTCCTTGAATTCCCGCGCGATCACATCCGGCGAGAATCCATAATCTGCCAGGGCGTAACGGTGGACGCCCTGTTTGTGTCGCGGATTTTTTCTGTTCCAGTCGAGCATGTTTGTCAGCGCTTGTTCCGTCAGTGCAATGCCGCAATAGTCGTAGATTTTCGCAGCGGTGGTCGCGGGGGATTTGACGATTTCGGAAAAATGCAGGTCGAGAAAGCGAATGTCGCGCTGTTGCTCACGCACTTGCAGATGCTGCGCCATCTGCGCAGCAGTACCCGCCAGAAAAGCCGCGGGGTCCACCGGTGCGAAGGTGAATGGCATGTGAAAGGTTTCAAGAAGTCGGCACGATGAGGCAATGGTTTCGCTGGGATGGCGGTGGGTCATTACCAGGGTGGCGTCGGGAAAAACACTGAGCAATTGCGGTTCCAGGCCGAAATAGAGCGGACATTTCAGTACCCAGCGTTTTTCCGGGTCGTGCAGCCCCTGCCATTGCAAATATTTGAGCGCGTCACGCAGATAGTGAAATTGCAGGGTCATGTCCTGGCCCAACAGCCATTGCAGATAGCCAGGCAGCTCGCTCCAACCCATGAAGCAGGGGGTGCGCAGGCTGTGTTCGAGAATGTAGCTTTCCTCATCGGGTTCATGAGCTTCGAACGCGTGACCGTATTTGGCCTCGGGTGACTCCTGATCGAACCACTGGCAGAAGCGTTCGGCGTCGCGGATGCGCGGTGCCGTGGATTCGCCCGGATCGCCGCTGACAAGGCTGGGGCCGTGAACCTGCCAGTAGGGCAGCCAGTTGAAATCTCCCGAGGCGGACAGCAGTTTCTGGAGCTTGGTGGAGCCGGTTCTGGCCATGCCGCAGATCACGATGGGTGCACGGATTTCCTGTTCGGCAATGTTCGGGTGGACGGCGAAATCCCGCTGCATGCGCAAGCGGTTGCACAACAGGCGCAGCAGTTTTTCTTGCATGGCTGCCGCGCCGCTGTCATGAAGGCGGGAGTCGGCATTGAGCGAGGTGATGAGCACGGACAGGGGTTCGAAGGCGTTCCTGTCGTCGATATCGATGCCGGTACTCGCCCGCGCCTGGGCCAACAGGTTCTGGGCGGACAGGAGAGGAACGGAAAACTGGGTCACGGGCTATTCCAGGGCGGTATGGCGGATGGGGCCGAGCTTGTAGACTTCCTGAATGCCGGGCGGCGCGGCGATCACGTCCCGCGTCCGGTTGAACATGCAGGCGGCGGAGGCCAGCACGGAGTCCTCGCGGCGGGTGGTGACGGCGCTCTCCGGCGTGCCGTCCACCTGCCAGTGCATGTGTTCGAACTCGCCGGGCTTGAGCAGGCGCAGTTCCATATGGGCTTCGGCGCCGATGCCTTCGGCGGTGTCGACCCTGGCGACGATGCGGGTGCCGATGCTGTGGCCTGCGGGAATGCTGCGGTCGAGGGCCTTGCAATACAGGGGTTCGTCGAGCACCACCGGTTCGCGCCGCTCCGAGACGTGCGTCGGCGTATAGCCGAGCGCGGTGAGCACATGCATGGGAATGGTGTTGTAGAGTCCGCCGATCAGACCTGATCTGGAGACGATATTGTCGTGAAATTCATCGCGGCTCATGCCCACGCCACAGGTTTCCGTCATCAGGCGCACACTGCCGCGGGATGCATCCGTCAGGGTGCGGTGCAGAAGACCGTTGATCTCCACGCAGGTGCCTGCCAGCAGAATCCCTGCCCAGATGCGGGACATGTCCCAGATCCCGGTGCCGGTGAAGGTGACGTTGTTCCTTTTGGCGAGCCGGTCGATATCGTCGGCCAGAACCTTGTCGATACCGTAGGGGAAATAGGCCTCGGCGGCGTGGCTGATGACATTGGTACCGGCGCCGAGCAGGCGCTCGTGGGCCGCGCGGCATTCCGCCAGGCGATCAGAGATCACCACGAAGGCCACGTCCGCCTCAAGCTTGCTGAAATCGGCCTTGTCACAGTCTTCGACGATCACGCCGATATCCTCATCGAGACCCGCGAGGCGGCCGAGGTCCTGGCCAACCTTGTCGCCCGCCCGGTTGTAGGCGGCAACGATCGGCCAGCCTTTCCTGTGAGCGAAGCGCACCAGGTGCTGGCCGTAGAGGCCGGGGCCATAGATGGCGATGCGGGGTTTTTCCGGGGTTTTTGTATTCATGTGGTGCCTGTTGGGTTCTCTGTGTTGCAGTTTTTTCTGAGTTTCACGTTACAAGTTTCACGTTTCATGTAAAAGCCAAAGCGCCTGCAGCTTCGGTATTGGCCGCACTCTCGTCACGCCAGTTATACATCGAGATCGACTCCGGCACCCACGTGAAACGTGCAACATGAAACGTGAAACTAAAGCCCTACAAATCCAGACTCAGCGCCGGTCGGATGGTGATTTCCTCCAGATTCAGCTCGACGGGTTGTTCAAGCACGTAGCGCACCATTTCCGCGACCCGCTCGGGGTCGCCCATCAGCTTGCGGCCATTGGGGCCATTGGGGTCGATGTCGAGAGTGGCCATGTTGGCCTGCAGTCGTGCCACCGAGCCGGCGTCGAAACCGCGCGACAGGCTGGTGGCAAAACCACCGGGCACGATGGTGGTAATGCGAATGTCGTCGCCTTCCAGCTCTTTTCTGAGGGTGCGGCCGAGATGGCTGAGCGCAGCCTTCGATACCCCGTAGGCACCATAGCGGTCATCCCGTCCCGCGATGGAGCTGACGTTGATCAGATGGCCCGCTCTGCCGTGGCGGCGCATGGCCTGCACGGCGGCGCGACAGCCCTCCATGGGCGTCATCAGATTGATGGCGAACATCTCGTGCCAACGCGCCGGATCGGCGTCCACCACCGGCTCCGGATACATGACGCCGGCATTGTTGATCAACGCGAAAAGATACGGATGTCGCTGTGAAACGTCCGCCACGAGTTCTGCCAAAGCACCGGCCTCCGCCAGATCCAGGGCCACGCAGTGTCCAGCGGGGCCACCGGCTTGCGCGATGGCCTGGGCGGTGATGTGCAACTGCTCGCTCGAGCGGCCCACCAGCCATAGCTCCATGCCCGCCTTGCCGAGGGCGATGGCAGTGGCGCGACCGATACCGCTCGATGCGCCGGTGACGATAGCGGCCCTGCCGCTGAATGGAACTGAAGATGACATGCCGTATTCCCGTCGATTGTAGGTTGGGCTAAGGAACGAAGCCCAACACCTGTGAGATGCCTTTACCCCGCAACTGTTGGGCTTCGTTCCTCAGTCCAACCTGCGGATGAATTGGTGTTCAGACGAGGCTGGCGGCCCCGTCCACAAAGAGTTCGGCGCCGGACATGTAGCGTGAGTCGTCCGACGCGAGAAACGCCACGACATCGGCGATGTCCGGTGGCTCTCCCATGCGGCCCATGGGGATGGCGGCCACCAGCTTGTCGATGATCGGCAGCACGACGGCGGGGTTGTCGCCGCCCATGGTCATGTCCGTGCGAGTGGCGCCAGGGTGTACCGAGTTGACGCGGATGTTGTAGCCCTGTTCGCCGAAATTGATCGCCGCGGCCTTGCTGAGGTAGGCCAACGCCGCTTTGCTGGTGCCGTAGATGGCGGTTTCCGCCACCATCTTGCGGGTAGAGTTGGAAGAGATATTGATGATGGAGCCGCCGCCGCGCGCCTTCATGGCGGGCAGCACCGCCTGCATGCCGAGAAAAGGGCCGATCAGGTTGACGTCGAGAACCTGGCGAAACTGGCTGGCGTCGGCTTTTTCGAGAGTGACGGCGAAATTGATTCCCGCATTGTTGACCAGGCAATCGATGGCGCCGAAGGTCTCCTCGGCGAACGCGATGAGCTGCTGCCAGCTCTTTTCGTCGCTGGCGTCATGGTGCCGGAACGCCGCCCGATAGCCTTTTTCGGCGAGCGCCTGCGCGGTCTGCCCGCCCGCGTCGTCGAGAATGTCGCCGATGATGACTGCCGCGCCCCTGGCGCAAAGGGCCGCCGCGCAGGCCGCGCCGATACCGCGCGCGCCGCCGGTGACGATCGCCACCTTGTCTTTCAATGCAGGCATGAATGGTGCTCCTTATCGTTGTTGTAAAAAAGGTAGGAAGGTGAGGTGGAAAAGCTTCCCGCATCTCCCCTTTTTCGTACTATTTCCCCTGCCATCGCGGCGCGCGTTTTTCCGCAAAGGCGCGCCGGCCCTCGACGGCGTCTTCGCTTTCCAGCAGTTGTTTGGCCAAGGGATAGTTGCTCAGGTCGAGGCTGTCCGCGAGGCGCGCCAGCTCGACGCTGCGGTAGGCAACCTGACGGCTGCAACTGATCGCCAGGGGAGCGCAGGCGGCGATGTCTCTTGCCCATGCGCGCGCTGTTGACATCAGTTCGTCATCGGGCACCACCTGGCTGACAAAGCCCAGCGCTTGAGCTTCCCGGGCATCTACCGTGCGGCCTGTAAGAATGATGCCCAGGGCGCGCTGGAGGCCGATGGTTCTGCTCAGACGCTGGATGCCGCCGCCAAGAGCAGCGAGGCCCACCTTGGCTTCGGGCAGGGCAAAACGGGCCGAGTCGGCGGCGATGATGAGGTCGCAGGCGAGCGCGGTTTCGAAGCCGCCGCCGAAGGCGATGCCGTTGACGGCGGCAATGATGGGAAGTGGGTAGTAGCTTCGCAGGGTCAGACCGGCGAAGCCGCTCGGCCCCACGTCGATCTCGCCGTCATCGCAACTGTCCTTGAGGTCGTAACCAGCGCAGAACGCGCTGTCCGCGCCGGTGACAATGATTGCGCGCAGGCCGGGCGTCTGCGCAAGATCATCGAACACCCGCGCCAGTTCGTGGTGGGCGGCGGGGGGGAGGGCGTTCCTACGGGTACCCCGGCCCAGGGTTACCGTGGCGATGCTCTCTTCGATGATGGTGTGCGACCAGTCGCCTTGCCAACTCGTCATGATGCCGACCCGTTATGTTTGTCGGTGCCGGAAATTTCCGGAGCCTTGCGACCCCGGCTGTCGCCTCCGCCAATGACGTCGTATCTGGACATTGCCTACTTCTCCCGTACCAAGGGCGTCACAGTGGCGCTACAGTTGCGTCGGATCGGCAAGCGCGTCGTCGAGGAACCGCAGGAAGCGTGCCGCATCCGCGCCGTTGATGACGCGGTGGTCGTAGCTCAGGGACAGCGGCAGCATCAGGCGCCAGCTGAGCTCATCGCCGTCGCGGCGCGGCGCCCACTGCGCCTTGGTGACGCCGAGAATGGCCACTTCGGGAGCGTTGATGATGGGCGTGAACGCGGTGCCGCCAATGCCGCCCAGGCTGCTGATGGTGAAGCAGCCGCCGCTCATCTCGGCCATGCTCAGACCTTTGCTGCGCGCTTTCTCCGAAATGGCGGCGATGTCCTCGGCGAGCTGTGTCGGGCTTTTGCTGTCGCAGTCGCGAATCACGGGTACCAGCAGCCCGGACGGCGTGTCCACGGCGATGCCGATGTTGAAATATTTTTTCAGCACCAGCTTCTTGCCGCTGGCGTCGAGAGAGGCATTGAAATGGGGAAAGGCCTTGAGCGCGGCGACCACGGCCTTTATCTGGAAAGCCAGTGGCGTGATGCGGATGCCGTGCTCGTTCTTGAGCTGTGCGCGGTGAGCTTCCAGTTGGGTGATATCCGCCAGGTCGTGATGGGTGACGTGGGGAATCGACAGCCAGTTGCGGTGCATGATGCCCGCCGTAACGTTTTGAATACCGCCGAGAGGCTTGATCTCCACGTCGCCGAATGTGGAAAAATCCGGTTCGGGCCAGGCGGGCAGTGAAGAGCCGATAGTGGGGTTCTTGTCAGTCATGATCGGTCGCCATTTGTTCGATGAGATCCTGGGCGCTGCGAATGAAAAGGGGAAAATGCAGATAGGGCAGAACGGCGAGCTTGAGGTCGTCGGCCTTGCCGCTGGTGAAGCGGCTGGTGATGACGTTGGCGGCGCAGGCGTTGCGCACGAACGCCCACACCTGAAAGAAATGGATGGCTTTCTCATCGGCGGGTTTGCCGCCTGCCGCCACATAGAAATCCATGAACTGTCCCCAGTCCAGGGCGTTGCCGGTGGTGACCTTGATATAGCCCAGATCCTCCGCGGGATCGCCGACGTGAGCGAATTCCCAGTCGAGGATCACCGAGACCTCGTCCTTTTCCATGAGAATGTTGTGAAAGCCGATGTCGCCGTGCACCAGTACGGCGCTGCCGTCGCGGTCGGGGATATGGTCGAACAGCCAGCTGTACAGCGCGACGATGGCGGGCGAGGGGGCGTGCACTTCGCCGCGCCAGTAATCGTACCAGCCGCGCAGATAGCTTTCGGTGGCCTGCCGCTGTGTCATGTGCCAGTGACGGCGGCTGATCGACTCCGTGAGGTCGCCCAGCGTTTCCAGCGCCGGCAGGTTGTGCAGCGCCGCTGTGTGGCGGGCGAGCACGGCGGCGAGACCTTTCGGCACCTCGGTCTGACTGCCGAAGAAGTTGCCGGCCATGGTGCCCGGCGAGCGCCGCATCACAATGAAATCACCGCCGGGCAGCAGCGCGTGTTGGCGGTCCAGCCAGAGTACGTCGGGCGACAGAAAGCCGTGTTCATGCACCGCCTTGATCACTTCGTATTCCTGGTGCACGTGGTGGCAGTCGTTGTCGAGCGCCGCGTTGTTGCCGATGTCGCGACGCATCACGAACTCGCCCTCGAGGGCCTTGCCGCGCGTGGAAAAAACGATGGTTTGTTTACCGAAGCCGCCTGACAGGGGTTTCAGTGACGTCACTTCGAGGTCGGGTTCGGAGAATCTGTCGCGCAGATAGGCGGCCAGCTTTTCAGGCGTGATGTCCTTGCTGTCGTCGGTGCTGCCGGTGCTCTCCTTGCCGAGCTGTTGCTGCAGGTCCGCGACTTCGAAGTCGACCAGTATCCTGCGCAGACGTGCCTTGTTTTTCTGCGTCAAGGCGCGATCCTGCAGAGCATCCGCGATTAGCGCCTCCAGTGCGGCGAGCGCGGTGCGCCAGGCTTCTTCCAGCGCCGCGAGGGTATCGCTGTCCGCCACCTGATGAACTATGTGACGGAGTCCTTCGAGGTCCGGGTGCTGCGGTTCAACGCCGCAATCGCCGAGATCTTCGATGACCTGCGCCAGCTGCTCGAACTGCTTTCTGATGCCCTGCGCACCCTGAGCCTCGCGTTCGGCGAGCAGGCGCAGTACGCAACCGATCGCCTGCGCCGGAGAACCGTCGGTGGCGCTGTCCGGCAGGGATGCGGCCAGCTGCGCAAAATGTTTGCCTAATACGCCCAGGATTCTGTCTGCCTGGATGAGCATGGCGGTACCTCGTGATGGTTATTGTGAGAACAAAGGGAATTTAGTATACAAGCGTACAGTATATGTGTAAATCGGATTCATTGTGCCACCGGGTATGGCGCCGCGCTCAGTGCAAGCCGCCGAGCAGCAGGCGCGTGGCGTAATCGGCGATATTGTCGGGACTGTCGAGCAGTTGCCGGGCCCCCGGCGCCATGATGTAGACACCCTTGAGGTTGGCGAAACCGATACACAGTGCCAGCGTCGTGGCAAAGGCGGCATCGAGATTCGCGTTGGGCAGCAATTCGCCGAGCAGCGTCTTGAACCGGGTGGTGGGCTTGCTGAAATATTTTCTGATCAGGCCGTCGCCATTGACGGCGCGGGCATCCAGCAACTCTCGCTGCAATAACTGGCCGAAGGTTTCGTCGGCGGCGAGATTGGCGATGAACCAGGCAATCAGCCGCGACAGTTTTTTTTCCTTGCTGTCGTCGGCGGCAAAAAGATCGTCCGGCAATATCGAATGTTTGGCGAAGGCGCGCTCGGTGACGGCGTTGTACAGTGCCTCCTTGCTGGGAAAATGATGGTACAGCGCACCGATGGTGACGCCGGTTTCCGCGGCCAGTTGCTTGGTGCTGACGCTGTCGTAGCCGTATTTTGCGAACAGGCGCTCGGCGCTGTCGAGAATATCCATGTCCGTGGTAACGCCACGGTGCCTTCTGCGCACCGTGGCCTTGGCCGTCGCGGGCGTCTCTGTGCGCGCGCTTGTCCGGGCGTTTTTCTTCATGGTGCCACGGGCCACGTCAGAGGCAGATAGCGCACGCTGTTGGCCTTGCCCGCAACGATGACCGGGGTTGTGCCTTCCTTGAGGCTGAAGTCGGGAATCCGCTTGAGCCATTCGCGCAGAAACACCCGCAGTTCGGTGCGCGCCAGGTTCACGCCCAGGCAGGTGTGTGGGCCGCGCCCGAACACCAGGCTCTTGCCTTCGGATCTGGAAAAATCCACCTTCATTGGATCGGTGTAGCGCGTTTCATCGAGCCCCGCGAAGGTGGTGGCCAGCAGCACACAGTCGCCGGCTTTCATTTGCACGCCGCGGAATTCCAGGTCCCGTGTCACCATGCGCGCCACGTTGGCGATGTGAAAACGGCGCATCAGCTCTTCCAGGCCGGTGTTGATCATGTCTGGATTTTCCGCCAACTGGCGGCGCTGCTCGGGATTGTTGGCAAGAAACATGGCGATGAAGCCGAGCATGCTGGCAACGGTGTCGAGGCCTGCGGCGATCAGCAGGGCGCCGAGGCCCATGACTTCCTCGTCGCTGAGCGGTCGCCCGCCCTCCACGGTGCCGGCCAGAGCGGCGCTGAAGATGTCCTCGCCGGGATTGGCGCGGCGCGCGGGAATGATCTTGGTGGCGAGATATTCGAACACTCTGCCGAAGGCCGCTTCCTGTGTGGCCGGGTCGCCGGAGCGCACGATGTCCTCGGAGATCCTGATCAGGTAGGGCGTGTCCTCCGTGGGCAGATCGAGCAGGCTCATCAGGATCATGATGGGCATCTTGAGAGTGAACTCGGCGACGAAATCGCATTCACCCTTGTCGTAAAAACCCTCGATCAGCGAGATGGTGAGATTGCGGGAAACCTCTTCGAGGCGCTTGATGTTGGTCGGCGAAAAGAACGGCATCAACAGTTTGCGATAGTCGCGGTGAATGTCGCCGTCAGACTCCAGCAGGGGAATCACGATCGGATTTTTTGGCACCGTCTGGTGGTAATTGGAGAAATCCGTCGGGTTCGAAAAAATCGCCTCCAGATCGTCGTAGCGAGTCACCACCCAGTGGCCACCATGGCGCGGCGAAAAGAAAATTTCGGGGCCTTCCTGAACCCTTTTGTAACTCTTGTAGATATCCAGCTCTGGACCTGGATGGAAATAATCGAAGTCGCGCACCAGTTCCGCAGGAACGTGAGCGGGAGTCGCTGCCGCCGTCATCGTGGATCACCTCATGGTTAGTGTTTGCATATCGAGTGCTACGTAAACATAGCGTACGCTATGTTTTTGCGTAATGCAAATATGTCTGCTTGTATATAGTAACCCTGAGAACTAGTATGCCTGCTGCTAAATAAAGAGAAGTGGGGCATGGGGATGACCATCCGGGTAGTGCGGTGGTGACTGGGACGGAGCGCGGCGAAAGCGTCGATTTGCTGATCGTCGGCAGTGGCGTGGGTGCGGTAGTTGCTGCGCTGATCGCGCGCGACCGCGGTCTGATGCCGCTCATCGTGGAAAAGAGTGACAAGGTGGGTGGCACGTCGGCGCTGTCGGGCGGTGTGCTGTGGATTCCCGCCAATCCGTTGATGGCGCGGGACGGCGTCGCCGACAGCCGCGAAAGGGCACGGCAATATCTGGATGCTGCGGTCTGGCATCGGGGCCCAGCAGCGAGTGCGCCGCGGCGCGATGCCTTTTTGCGTGCCGGCCCGGAAGCGGTCAGCTATCTGGAAAGCAAGGGCATGAAATTCCTGCGGCCGAAATTCTGGCCCGATTATCACAGTGATCTGCCGGGCGCGGAACAAACCAGCCGCAGCATCATGGCCGAGCTTTTCGACCTCAACGCGCTGGGTGAATGGAAACAGCATTTTGCGGCCATCGAGCGCGCGCCGCTGCGCTTTCATGTGGATGAAGCTTTTGGCATGAGCCTGATCAAGCGCACCTGGCGAGCACGCTTTCTGGCGGCACGTTTTGCCTTGCGGGTTGCCCTTCATAAATTGGCGGGCCGGGATGTGCGCGGCGCGGGAGCGGCATTGCAGGGACGGTTGCTGCGTATTGCGCTCGATAATGATATTCCGATCTGGCGAAACACGGCCGTGGAAAGCTTTTTGACAGACGGTGGCAAGGTAACGGGGGTGCTGGCGTGCCATGAGGGCAAGGCCATTCGCATCCTGTCGCGGCGCGGCGTGCTGCTCAACAGTGGCGGTTTTGCCCGCAATCCGCAAATGCGCGAGCACTACGGACGCAAGCCGGTTTACAGCCAGTTCAGTGCGGCGCCTGAAACCGACACGGGCGAGATGATCCGCGCTGCCATGTCTCTCGGTGCCGCTGTGGACTGTATGGACGAGGGCTTGTGGGGCCTATCCTCGCTGTCGGCGCAGGGTGAATTTCCGGGTGGTCGGCTGCCTGCCGGCAGCGGTTCGCCCGTGGGCCACCATTTCGACATCAGCCTGCCTCACTGCATTGTCGTCGACCAGCATGGCGAGCGCTTCGTCAACGAAGCGGCATCCTATATGGAGGTGGGGCAGAAGCTTTACGAGCGCCATACCAAAACCGGAAAAGGCATTCCCGCCTGGGCAATCATCGAGAGCCGCCACCGCGACCGCTACCCGTGGGGCATGACGCTGGGCAGAACACCCAAAGCGTGGCTGGAGAGCGGCTACATGAAAAAGGCGGCCAGCATCGATGAACTGGCGCGCGCCTGTGGCATCGATGAAAGCGGGCTGCGGCGTACGCTCGAGCGCTTCAATCGGTTTTGCGACACCGGCATCGACGACGATTACAAGCGGGGTGGAAAGGCCTTCGACAACTGCCATGGCGATCCAGGGGTAAAACCGAATCCCAACCTGGGCGCAATCGAAAAACCGCCATTCTATGCCGTCGCCATCTATCCCGGCGATGTCAGCACCTGGGGCGGACTGGTGTGCGACGAACATGCCAGGGTACTGGATACGTCGGGCCAGCCAATAGAGGGGCTCTATGCCACCGGCACTGCCACGGCGTCCGTATGCGGTCGCACCTACCCCGGTGCGGGCGCCTCGCTCGGGCCCGCGATGGTGTTTGGTTATATCGCCGCACGACATGTTGTGGGGTAGCTTTATACGGTCGTCGGAAATTGGATCAGGGTTTGTCGTTCAGCTATAAGCTGTAAGCTCTAAGTTAGACTCTGGCAGAACTGCGTTCTTGCAATGCTCGTGCTTAAAGCTTACGGCTTATAGCTCAGGCTTTGCCCACAAATGAATTGCTTGTATACAGTAACCATGAATACTAATATGTCGATTCCACCGGAAAGGATAAGAATGCAATGAAAGTGATTGTGTATGGCGGCAGTGGTTACATCGGTAAACATGCGGTTTTGCGCCTGGTGGCGGACGGCCACGAGGTGACTGCCTTTGCCCGCAGCGAGACGAGTGCGCGGGCGGTCGCGGCGCTGGGTGCCACGGCGGCGATTGGTGATCTCGATGATCTGGCAGCCACGATGGACGTGGTGAGGGCGCACGATGCCGTGGTCTGGGTCGCACAACTGATGCTGGAGGATGAGCGCCGCGTGGTGGGGGCGATGCTCGACGCGCTGGCGGATACGGGCAAAACCTTCATTTTCACCAGCGGCACCAGCCTGCTGTCGATCCCCACCAATGGTGATTGGATCGAGAATAATTATGCGGAGGACGAGCCCTTCACCCCGCGCCGTCAGATCGCGCCGCGACTCGATATCGAGAACATGGTGCGCGACGCGGGCCAGCGCGGCGTTCGTGCCATGGTGGTGCGTCCGCCGCTGGTATGGGGCAATGGCGGCAGCAAGATCATCTCCGATTTCTATCATTCCGCCCGTGCAACGGGCGCGGTCTGTTACATCGGTCGCGGCCTGAACGTGTATTCCAACGTACACGTCGACGACCTGGCGGCGCTTTACAGTCTCGCAATCGACAAGGGCGTTTCAGGCGCGCTCTACCACGCAGTCACCGGCGAAGTCAGCTATGGCGTGATGGCCGACACCATCGCCCGCCATCTCGGCGTTCCTGCGCGCAGCGTCACCATCGAGGAAGGGTGCGACATCTGGGACAAATTCATGGCGGGCATCGTGCTCTGCTCCTGCAGCCGCCAGCGCTCGCCGCGGGCGCGCGAGGAATTGGGTTGGGCGCCGCGTGAAGATCGCCTCGACATTCTCGACGATTGCCGCCATCCCGCCTATGGCGAAGAGACGTCGCGGCCGCTGCCGTCCTGGGTGAAGCCGGGCTCCTGACAGGTTCCCTCGCGATAGTGGCCGGCGACCGATGGATCAGGCTTTTGCGCCGATCGCGGCAATATGGGCTACAGTTTATGGCGCGATGTTGCTATTGTCCTGCGAGGTGCTCGAATGAAGCGGAGCTGGGACGTCTGTCGAGACGAAATAACAACGGCGGGGCATCATCCGTAGCAAGACTGTGTTAGTGTCGATAAATCCCAGATAAGGCGCTTTCTGTAGTTCAGCCGTGTTCAATCATCATCAGACGAGGAAAGAAGGAATGAAAAGACATCTGATATTGGCCACTGCCGCATTCGCTCTCGTGGCCTGTTCCGAATCGCCCGCACCGGAAACCGTGCGCCCGGAAACGCAGGATCCTGCACCGGAAGTGGTCGAGGAGACCATCAATCAGGCGGTAATGGCGGAACCTGTGGAAATCCAGATCGACGCGCCCGCAGGCACTTACAAGGTGGATCCGAACCACGCCAGTTTGCACTTCAGCGTCAAGCATCTCGGTGTATCCAACTATGTCATGCGCTTTACCGATTTCGACGTCACGGTCGAGCTGAATCCCGACGATCTGCAGGCATCGTCCGTGAACATGACCATCGATCCGGCCTCCATCCGCACGGATTTTCCGGGCGACTACAAGGGCACTCATCCGGACTCCCCTTTCGACACCTGGGATCAGAATCTGGCCAAGGGTGGCGATTTCCTGAATGCGGATGAATATCCCAGCATCGCCTTCACATCGACCAGTGTCGAGCCCACTGACGAAGGAACGCTGCACGTTACCGGGGACCTGGAACTGCGCGGCGAGACTCAGCCGGTCACGCTGGAAGTCAGCGTCGTCGGATCGGCGCAGGCACACCCGATGCTCGGTGTCGGCCTGATCGGCTTTTCCGCGACGGGCGCTTTCGATCGCTCCGACTTCGGCCTGACGCACCTGCTCGAGCCGGCACTGGTGAGCGACACCGTAACGCTGCATTTCGAAGGCGAATTTCTTCAGGAGCAGCAGGACGCCGCAGCGGAGCAGGACAGCGAAAGCTGATCGATAGCGGTAGCGCCTGTGAACAGGGTGTGACGTGGCGCAGCGCTACAACCGGGTTGCGATCGCGCTGCACTGGCTGATCGCGGCTGGGCTGCTTGCCAATCTCGGGCTGGGCCTGTGGATGAGCTGGGCGATCGACTCGCCCACCGCCCAGGCCCGTGCCGTCAGCGTCTTTCAAATTCACAAATCCCTGGGGCTCGCGGTGCTCGTGCTCAGCCTGCTGCGGCTGGCGTGGCGTTTGTTGCACCCGCAGCCGCTTTATCCGGCTGGCATGAAGCAGTGGGAAAAATTTCTCGCATCGGCGACTCACTGGCTGTTCTACGTGCTGATGATTGGTCTGCCGTTGAGCGGCTGGCTCTACGTGTCGGCCCAGTGGCGCGGCGATGGGCCGTTCACCATTCCCACCCTGTGGTTCGGCCTGTTCGAAGTGCCGCACCTGTTTGGTCTCAATGACGCCGACAGAGCGCTGCGGGCACAGGCGGCGGCAACGGCGTTCAGTGTGCACGGCGCCATGGCGCTGGCACTGATCATTCTGTTGGTGTTGCATGTGGCGGCCGCTCTCAAGCACCATTTCATCGACCGCGACGGGGTGCTGGCGCGCATGCTGCCCTGGCTGGCGGCGGAGCAGGCGGTTGCCGCATCAGAGGAGCGGCGACCACAGCGCCACAATTATGTTGCGGCTTTTCTTGTTCTGCTGATTTCCGTGATCTTGATCGGTTATGCCGTCACGGCCCGGCTGGTGCAGCCCGAGGTTGCCGCGCCGGGAACTACCACAGGTCAACTGCAGGAACTGGTTGCAACAAGCGGTACCGCGTTGCCCGCCTGGCGGGTGGACGGCGCGGAGAGCCATATCCAGTTCGCCGGTGTACACGCGGGCCGGCCCTTCACGGGGCGCTTCGACGAGTGGCAAGCCGCGATCCATATCGATACCCGGGCGCCGAGCCGATCCTTTATCGCCGCGGCGGTGGCGACGGCTTCCGCCGCGGATGGCATACCGATGCACGACCGCTCCCTGCCTCAGGCCGAATGGTTCGATGTCGCCCGTCACCCCCACGCCACCTATCGCAGCACCGCCATCGAGGCGCGCGGCGATGGCAGTTATGCGCTGAGCGGGATTCTCACCATCAAGGGAAATTCGCTGGAGCTGGCTCCGCTGACGCTCCGCATCAACGGTGACAGCCTGAGCATTTCCGGCACCCTCGCCATCGACCGCGCCGATGTGGCGATGGGCATGGAGTCAGACCCGAACGGCCAGCATGTCTCGCGCACGGTCGAAATCCAGGTGGAAATCATCGCTGTGGTGCCATAAGAGCCTGCTCATAATCTCTTGATCCAGCATTGTTTGCCGGGGTTTCACGTAAACGTCGAGGCAACCACGCGGCCAGTGCACTATCCCGGGACACGCCTCGGTAGGAGCCTGCCTGCAGGGCAGGCCCCCACAAGGCACCTGCATGAAACGTGCAACTTGAAACGTGCAGCTCAGAGACAGCAAAAGATTGTAAGCAAGCTCCAAGTCGGCGGAATCACCCTTGGTTCCGGCGTTTTCCGCAGATAGCGTGGTGAATTGACCAAGCTTTCATATATCCACCACCCGGCCCGGGTTGAGGATATTGTGGGGGTCGAGCAAGGCCTTGAGTTTCCTCATCACGTCGATTTCCGCGTCGCTGCGACTGGTGGCAAGCCAGGGCTTCTTGTCGATGCCGATGCCGTGCTCGGCGGATACGGAGCCGCCCAGGACTTGCAGGGGCGGATAAATGAGGTGGTCGGCCTTGTCCTTCATGATCTTGGGATCATCCGCCTGGCGAGGTGACACGAAGAAATGCAGGTTGCCGTCGCCCATGTGTCCCATGCTGTAGAAAAGGCAGCGCGGCCACAGGCTGACCATCTCTTGGCGCAACTGCTCGATGTAGGCCTCCATGGCGCCAATGGGGAGACTGACGTCGTAGAGAAAGCAGGGCACCTCGCTGATCACCGCATCGAACGCTTCTCGTATCAGCCACAGGTTCTGACGCTGGCGGATGTTTGATGCGATCACGGCATCCTCACAGATGGCCTCCTCCACAAGGGTGCCGAGCCAGCTTTCGAGGCGCTCCCTGTCGACATCCGGGTCGCTGCCGTTGGTTTCCATCAGCACATACCAGTCGTGGGCGCGGCTCATGGGCGCTGTGTGCTTGCCGGGCGCGGTCTGGGTGCGGAAATAGCCGCCATCCATCAACTCGAAACGGGTGAGAGTTGCGCCAAGTGCGGCGCGGGCACTGTTGAGCAGCGCGATGGTGTGAGAAAAGGTACGACAGGCGAGCAGTGTGCTGTCGCTGCTCGCGGGCGCTGGATGCAGGCGCAACACGGCCTTGGTGACGATGCCCAGGGTGCCTTCGCTGCCGATGAAAAGCTGTTTCAGGTCGAAACCGGCGTTGTTTTTCTGCATCTGGTTGAGAGAGGACAGGCAGGTGCCGTCCGCCAGCACCACCTCCAGTCCGAGCACCTGCTCGCGCATCATGCCGTAACGGATCACTTCCATGCCGCCGGCATTGGTGGCGATGTTGCCGCCGATGGTGCAGGAGCCGCGCGCGCCGATATCCAGGGCGAACAGCATGTCCCGCTGCGCGGCGTATTCCTGTATGAATTGCAAGGTGCAGCCGGCCTCGGCGGTCAGGGTTTTGCCGTCGCCATCGAAGGCGATGACCGCGTTCATGCGTTCCAGGGAAACGGCAATGTCTTGTTCTGTCGTGGTGTGTGCCCCGGTGAGGCCGGTCAGGCCGCCGTGGACGATGACCGGCTGCCGCGCGGCGTGGCACAGGGCCATGATAGCGCTGAGCTGCGCGCTGCTGTGCGGCAGGACCAGTGCCTGTGCCTGTGGGCTCGAAGGGTCCCAGAAGCCATTGTTGCGCCGCCGCAGGGCATCCCCCCGCAGCACGTTGGCGGTACCTGCAATGGCTTCGATGCGAGAAAGTAGCTGTGACATGGTCTATCCGATCGATCGCGGGGTTGTCCGAATTGCGACTACAGTATCACGGGACGGATTTCGCCATAAGCGGTAAGCAAGCGATAGAAAAAAACCGTGGTTTGGCAGAACTCGGCTCGAAGCTTTCGGTAGGGCGCGGTAGGGCGAGCTGTAAGCTATAAGCTTTAAGTGGGAGCACTGGAAGAGCGGAGTTCTGCCAGAATTCAACGTGGAGCCTGGAGTTTGTTCACATCTTGAAACGTGAAACTCAGCGGGATGAATGCCAGCGCCGTGCAATTCGACCCGGCGCCGTCGATAATGGCAGGGAATTTTGCATGTTGCAGATAAAGCCCTTGACCATCGTGAATGCCCTTCCTATAATTCACCACCCTTGCAGCAGCGCACCCTACCAAGGCCGTTGTTGCAGAGGAACCAGGTTTTGATTTTTCTCGTGTTTTAAAGGGTCAAATCAAAAATCGCTTTGATGCGGGGTGGAGCAGCCTGGTAGCTCGTCGGGCTCATAACCCGAAGGTCGTAGGTTCAAATCCTGCCCCCGCTACCACACTGTGGGAATTGCTGGTAATAGGTGTCCGGTGCAGCCGGGTGCGGTTTTCATGGTCGACGATGGCCGCAGGATAAAACCCACTTTCACTGGCGATTTGGTAAAACCTGAAGAGTATCGACGAAC
>Ga0265293_10004325_pt1 | contig 25155 bp, 12 predicted proteins | sample Munlanlewell138R_FD_192505 | JGI IMG/M metagenome (GOLD analysis project Ga0265293, IMG submission 192505) | Leachate microbial communities from a municipal landfill in Southern Ontario, Canada - Leachate well 138R | ecosystem: Engineered > Solid waste > Landfill > Unclassified | place: Canada...
TATATGATTGATTCATATGCTAAAACCTTTACTCTGTACATTACTTTTGAATTGAATAAACCATTTTAGCCTCTAAATTTGTGCAATCAGAAAAACAACATAATTTAATTACTGGGGAAATGCGTCGAGAGTTTTTGAACATATATTTATTTAAAATCGGTAGATATTTCGTTTGTCCAAGGATACTCCCTATTGGATTCATCCTGATATTCCTCGTCATTATCTCCTGTAATGGTTCTTCCAATAAGTATACTCCCAATTTTCCTTTGGGTGAATTTGTGCGACCGACAGGTGTCAATCCGGTGCTGGAAGCGGATACTTCATCCATTTTTTTCTGTCCCATGAATCAAAGCGTTGTCAACTGGGAAAAAGGGGATGTTTTTAATCCCGGAGCAGTGGTTAAAGGGGAGATGATTCATCTTCTCTACCGTGCAGAAGACAATTCATCGGTGGGAATAGGTACGCGGGTTTCTAGAATCGGATTGGCAGCGTCAGACGACGGGTATACTATGAAAAAAAGAGATACACCGGTTCTCTTCCCTGCACAGGATGACAACAAACAGTATGAATGGCCGGGGGGGTGCGAGGATCCCAGGGTGGCAGTGACCGAAGAGGGTACTTTTGTGCTATTTTACACTTCATGGGACAGAGATAAAGCCAGGTTGTGCGTCGCTACCTCTAATGACTTGATCAACTGGGAGAAACACGGACCCGCTTTTGCAAAGGCATACGATGGCCGATTTCTGAATGAGTGGTCAAAAGCTTCCAGCATCCTGACATGGTTGAAAGATGACCGGCAGGTCATCAAAATGATCAACGGACAGTACTTTATGTATTGGGGCGAATATCTGATTTATGGGGCCACTTCCACCGATCTGGTCAACTGGACACCTATCCTGGATGAAGCGAATGAGTTGGCCGTTTTGATGGCTCCCAGAAAGGGATATTTCGACAGCGACCTCACAGAATGCGGTCCTCCGGCTATATGGACCGGGGAGGGTGTCATCCTGATATACAACGGAAAAAACAAAGAAGGAGAGGGTGATCCAGATTACGCGCCAAACGCCTATTGTGCGGGCCAGGCTTTGTTCGATAAAAATGATCCTACACGACTGATCAACCGTCTTGACCGTCCTTTCCTGTTTCCCGAAGAGGATTTTGAGAAAAGCGGTCAATATCCTGCCGGAACGGTCTTTGTGGAAGGACTGGTTTATTTTCAAAATAAATGGTTCCTCTATTACGGGTGTGCCGATTCGAAGGTGGCAGTGGCAATATGTGATTGTTCCACACAATAAAACAAATTGTATATCATGAGAATAAAAATCTTTTTTCTGTTTTGGGCCTTGCTCTCTTACCATCTTCTGTTTGCAGCTCCGATGCATCTGGTGGATTTGCGCTGTGAGAATTTATTAAATCCGATTGGAATAGACAATGTGTCTCCCCATTTCAGCTGGAAGATTGTGGGAGACTCCATAGCCGAACAACAATCCTACGAGATTCAGGTGGCTACAGACACGTTGCTTTTGAAAAATGGAATAGCTGATTTGTGGAATAGTCACATACCTTCATCCGCCTCCGTGATGGTTCCCTATCAGGGATCAGCATTGAAATCGAAGATGCTGTGCTACTGGAGGGTACGCGTATGGAATCAGTACGGAGAGGTTTCAGACTGGAGTCCCGTTCAACGTTTCGCGGTAGGGTTCACCGAGAGGGATACGCTGCAGGGTGAATATGTCGGCTTGGGAACAGGGGATGTCAGATCACCACTTCTCCGAAAAACATTCAGCGTCAATCAGACTGGCACTACATTTCTGCATGTCAACTCATTGGGTTATCACGAGGTATACATCAACGGTGAGAAAGTTGGGGAGGATGTGTTATCACCTGCCGTTTCCCAGTTGAACAAGCGTTCGCTGGTCGTTACCTACGATGTGACTCCTTACCTCCATCGTGGAGAGAATGAACTGCTCCTCTGGCTCGGACAAGGATGGTACAAGAAAACAACATTCGGTGCAGCACACGAAGGACCGGTGGTCAAAGCCGAGCTGTGTAGGTCGGTGCGAAACCGATGGCAGACAGTGCTGACGACCGATACCACATGGAGCGCTCGTGAGAGCGGGTACGCCGACACGGGTAGCTGGCAGGCGCTCCAGTTTGGTGGAGAACGTATGGATGGCCGCCTGCTGCCCTCACACCTGACAGCAGACGAGCTGGACCGGTTGGAATGGGAACCGGTCAGGGTGATTGATGTCACGCCCCATCTGGTCACCTCCCAAATGAGCGAAGCCAATAGGATTCAGGAGATCTTAACACCGAAGAGTATTGAACCGTTGGGTAATGATTCCTGGCTGGTGGACATGGGGAAAGTGGTGACGGGGTGGTTTGAACTGACTGTTCCCAAGCTAGACGAAGGACATGAGATTGTGGTTGTTTACAGCGACTTCATGACAAAGGAGGGTGTGATCGAGGAGCAAGGTGAACAGGATGTGTACATTGCTTCCGCCAGGGAGGGGGACCGGTTTTGCAACAAGTTCAACCATCACGCATTCCGCTATGTGAAAATCATCAATCTTCCTGTGAGACCCACTCCCAGGCAGATTAATGCATACTTGATTCACGGCGATTATCAACCCGCCGCCACATTCAGATGCTCAGACAATGAACTCAATGCCATTCATGACATGATCAATTATACCCTCCGATGCCTCACATTCAGCGGGTATATGGTGGATTGCCCCCACCTGGAACGTACAGGCTATGGGGGAGATGGGAACTCCTCCACACAGGCATTGCAAACCATGTTCGATGTCTCTCCTACCTATCTGAACTGGCTGCAAAGTTGGCAGGATGTGATGCGTGAGGGAGGCAGTCTGCCCCATGTGGCACCCAATCCCGGTGCCGGCGGCGGCGGCCCATACTGGTGCGGATTCATGGTGATGGCCCCATGGAGGACCTATGTCAACTATGGTGATCCACGACCACTGAACAGGTATTATGAGGCGATGAAACAGTGGATGAGATACGTGGATAAGTATACCGTGGATGGCCTCTTAAAACGTTGGCCGGACACACCCTATAGAGATTGGTACCTGGGCGACTGGCTTGCTCCGCACGGGGTGGATACCGGTGCTCAATCGTCCATTGACCTGGTGAGCAACTGCTTCATAAGTGAATGTCTGCAGACACTTGAAAAGATCGCCTTGCAACTCGACAAACCGCTGGAGGCTCAACTTTTTGCCGATAGATGTGATGTGTTGAATCGCTTGATTCATCACACCTTCTTCGATCCGGAGAATAACATTTACGCTACAGGATCACAGCTCGATATGGCCTACCCGATGCTCGTGGGAGCGGTGCCGGATGATCTGGTTGATGATGTGAGGGATCAGCTCATCTCCCGTACCCATGCATTTCACAACGGACACATTGCAGCCGGATTGGTAGGAGTCCCCATTCTGACAGAATGGACAATACAGAACAGGGAGACTGATTTTATGTACAGTATGTTAAAGAAGCAGGATTATCCCGGTTATCTCTATATGATTCGTAACAATGCCACCACCACCTGGGAGTACTGGAGTGGTGAACGCAGCAGGGTGCACAACTGCTACAACGGTATTGGCAGCTGGTTCTATCAGGCACTGGGAGGGATCAGACCCGATGAACAGTATCCCGGTTATCAGCATGTTTTCATTGAACCCCAGATCCCGGAAGGAGTAACATGGGCCCACACTTCAAAGGAGACTCCTTACGGGACCCTTATCCTGAAGTGGGAGCTGAAAGACAATGAGCTGCATATGTACATCAAATTGCCTCAGGGGGTAAAGGCCACTGTGCCTGTACCCGAAAAAGCTGAAAGTGGAACTCTGAATGATGAGGTTATTTCTTTGCAGAATGCGCTATCGCTGAAAAGCGGCACATTCAGTATCGCATTTGCGTTGTCATAACCCGTTTCCTCATAGCTGATAATAGAAAATCTATTCCATAGTACAATGAAAAGAATTACAATCATCATTTGTCTGTTGTCTGTGATCCTCAGGGTCGACGCACAGAGTATACCCCAATTCAGAGAAGGTGACAGAATAGCTTTTGTGGGTAACAGCATCACCTGCGGGGGGCGGTATCACTCCTACATCTGGCTTTATTATATGACCCGCTTCCCTGATCGTCGGATTGATATTTTTAACGAGGGGATTGGTGGTGACGTGGTACAACAGATGTCGCAAAGGATGGATAAGGTATTCGATCATCATCCCACCATCGTTACACTCACTTTCGGGATGAATGATGTGGGATATATGGATTTCACCACTCCCGACAATAAGGCACTGGGAGAGCGTAATGTGAAGACATCTCTGCATAACTATCATAAGATGGAGCAGATTCTGAAACAATACCCCCATGTGAAAAAAGTGCTTATCGGTAGTTCACCCTATGATGAAACATCAGGAATGAATCAGGTACCCTTTCCCGGAAAAAATGATCTGATAGCGGAGATATCTGATTATCTGTCACAAAATGCCAAAGAGAATCAATGGAGCTTTGTGGATTTTAACCAACCGATGGTTGCCATCAATAAAAGGGAACAGCGTTTCGATTCTACCTTCACCTTGTGCGGAAGGGATCGTATTCATCCTTCCACCGATGGTCATCTGGTCATGGCCTATCTTTTTCTGAAAGCACAGGGCTTGAATGATACCCCTGTAGCCGATATATCGATCAATCTATCGGATAAAAAAATCACTCGTGCGGTGAACTGCCAGGTTACGGATCTCTCGGTCTCACCAGATCAGATTCAATTTACCTATCAAGCTAAGTCACTCCCTTTCCCCATCGACTCATCCTATTATGACAACGAGCTCCACAACCAGGCCGCTGCCATGAAGGTAATACCTTTTATGGAGGAGTTGAATCATGAGGGACTGACAGTGAGAGGGCTGCCGGTGGGTTATTACTTGCTGAAAATTGGTGGACGGGAGATCGCCCGCTTCACGGCAACTCAGTTAAGCAGGGGAATCAACCTGGCTTCTTACGGAAATACACCACAATATGAACAGGCTCAGAAAATCGCACGGCTTAACGAACAACGCTGGTTTATGGAACGTGAGATGCGTGAGTATTACTGGATGGAGTATCATCTGATGCGTAAAACAGGTATGATCTGGAGAGGGGATGAAGCGGCCGTGGACACGCTGCTTAAATATCGGGAAACAGATCCGTTTGTCAACTGGAACCATAAACATTGGCTCTACTTCAGGAGCAAGAGCGTGCGGGAACATACCATCGCAGAGCAACAGCACCTTACCGAACAGATATACCGCGAAAACAAGCCTGTCCCACTCAGGGTTGAATTGATCAAACTCTGATGCAGGTGCTATTGCTGAACGGTTTTTACCCCTGATTACATGTTTGGGATGAACATTTAAAATTGCGTTTTTTTACAATATGTATTTAATTGAACACAGATTTACTATGAAGAATTCTTTGAGATTTACCATCTTCCTGTTTTTTGTCTGGAGCATGGTCTCGTGTAACAACAACTTCCTGGATCAGACCCAGACAACGGATTTGGATGAGCACAAAGTCTTTTCAGACAGTGCGTATACCGCTGGTTTTCTGACCCAGATCTATGTGGATGTGGGTTTTGATACCGACCTCAACCGTTTCAATGGCTGGGGTACGAAAGGAGGAGGACTGCAGGTTGCCAGTGATGAAGCTGAATTTATTCAGTCGAATGCCATCTCCACCGGAATGATGTTCGCTACAGGAACCATCAATCCGGTGACAGTAACAACAGACGTCTGGGAGAAATGTTACCGGAACATTCGCCGAGCGAATGTTTTCTTGAAAAAAGCCGACGGAGCTCCTATTGTTGAATCGACAAAACAACAGTATATGTCGGAAGCCAGAGCACTCAGGGCCTGGTATTATTTTATCCTTTTGCGTCATTACGGCGGGGTACCGTTGATAGGAGACGAGGTGTATGGAGCGGAGGATGAAATGAAAACCAGTCGTAACACGTTTGCCGAGTGTGTGGATTACATCGTCACCGAAGCAGAAGCAGTCTTACAGTCACACACGCTGCAGCCACGCACCAGGGGACGTAACAACGGAAGGGTCAGTGAAGCTTTTTGCCGAAGCCTGATCTCGAGGGTGTTGTTGTACGCAGCCAGCCCACTTTATAATGGGAGTGGGTTTGGTACCGATGAAACACAAGAGTTGTTGGGGTATCCCTCCTTCGATGAGAACAGATGGAAAGATGCGCTGGATGCGGCAAGGAACATGCTGACCATGAGTGGAAACTTTCGTCTGTTTGATTATCATTTGAATGACCAGAAAGAGTATGAACCGGGATTTGGGTTTTATGCGATCTTTTTCCCTCCCGACTTCAATAACATCACAGAATATGAGGGGCAGATTTTTGACGGGGGAGCCTACTGTGAATTGATATTTGAGAAAAAAGACCGTCATGGAACCACCGTGATGTCATTCCTCGATCCTCCCTCCTGTGGCGGCGGCGGTGATGCAGGCTACGTATATCATGATCTGGCAAACGCTTTTCCCATGATCGACGGCAAGCCGGTTGGTGAAAGTGACTACCCCTTCAATCCACTGCGTCCTAACCTGAACAGGGACCCGCGGTTCGCGAATACGGTGATTTACGACAGTTGCAAGGTATACAGCGGCGGCAACGCCGATCATATCGTCTACACCCGTCAGGGGAGGGGAGCAACACAGGATGCCGTACACAGTGGTACTCCTACCGGTTACTACATCCGTAAAATGATTCATCGGAACGCTTCGGCCAATTACTGGCTGGAACCCCCACAAAATCGTCCCCTGATAAGATATGCAGAGATTTTACTCAATTATGCCGAAGCGGCAAATGAGTTTTTTGGACCGGATTATACGGAAATGATAGGAGAACAGCAGATGAGTGTCTATAGTGCACTCAAGCTCATTCGCAAACGTGCCGGTATAGAGGAAGGCTCTGATGGGATGTACGGTCTTAAACCCCATATGAGCAAGGAGCAGATGAGAGAGGCTATTCAGCTGGAACGTCGTCTGGAGCTTGCATTTGAGGGATTCCGTTTCTTCGATGTCCGTCGCTGGATGATCGCAGAACAAACTGACAATGCCATGATGCGTGGAATGGAAATTACCAGGGAGTCGGACGGATCCAAAAGCTGGCGTCAGTTTGATGTGAGGAAGCATGTGTTCCGCAAGGGAATGTATTTTTGGCCCATTCCCTACCAGGAAACGGTGAAATCACCCGATTTGTTACAGAACCCCTTCTATGATTAACCCAGTAAGAAAAATATATTGTATGCTACACAAAATTACAAAATTGATTTTCATCCTATTCACCCTGACGCTGCTCGGTGCATGTGATAAGTTCAGTGCGACGGAGAGCGATGTGTTTGAAGAAACAGATAAGGATTTGAGCGGTGTGTGGAAACTGGAAAAAGTAACCCGTAACGGGATCGATATCACCGGATTGATGGATTTCACCCAATTTAGTCTGGATCTGAATAAGGATGGCACTTATGTGGTGGAGAACTACCTGCCCTTTGTGGTGAAGGATGACGGTAAATGGCAGGTGGATGATCCTCTTTACCCTTTCCACCTGATATTTAAGACTGAAGGAAGCAATCAGGATGAAGTGAGCGTGGAGATTGAATATATGATTGTGAACGGAAAGCGTTCATTATCCATTGACCTGAGCCCCGGCTGCTTCAGCAATGTGTATACCTATGTATTTAACAGAACAGACCACCCATAAAAATAGATAATATGATGAGAAAACTGATAAAAATGATCCGGCAGAAAAAAGCCATCTATACAATGATCCTTTTGCTGGGATTGATCATGTTTGGCTGTGTTTACCTGGATTCGGTGAAGGTTACGCAGATATATGATGGAGAGGAAGTTGCCTGGGCAAAAGCGGGAGATATCGCTACCTTCACGCTTCAGGGACATATTGAATGCCATGAAGATCATAACGGGGTGAAGTTTGTGGTGGGGTTCCTGGCTCCCAAGAGCTGGAAGGTGTCACAGAATGCGAAAGTGACCTATAAAAACGACCTGGCCGAGGATCCGGACCAGGAAAAAACCATGTCGCTGATCCCGGAAACATCGCTGCCGAAGAATGGCGGGGGACGCACCTGGGTGGAAGCATTGACACAGGAGTATGGGGTGGGTCCCAACGTGCTGGATGATATGGAATGGGTGGTTTTCTGGACTGACGACTCATGGGATATCGTAAACAATGCGAATCCCAATTATACCATCTATATCCGTACAGATGTGGGTGAACAGAATCTGAAGGCGACACTGGGATTTTTCGTGAATCATACCGATGATGGATTCAGTAACGGTGGTGATCATAAGAAAGTGAAATTCAGTGACGAATGTTTTGAGGTGATCGATGGTAAAGGTCTCACAATTGACTATTGCAATGATCACTATAACAAAGTCCAACCTCTGGCTTCTTTGCAGGATGACTTTGTGACATTCAGTTTCAACGGTGCCATAAACCTTGAGAATGCACTCTCCAAAGCAGGTGATGTGTTCTTTAAAGCTATTGCTGTCACTGATGCAGGAAACCGTTATCCTGTGAATGATAAAAGCGCTAAAACCCGAATGACGAAAGAGAGTGCATTCTCAGATACCTATAGCATCACCATCTGGCCTGCTGACTTCTTTGGTGTGAGTGAAAATGAACAGATCGTAGCTGTGGAGTATTGGTTCACTAACCAGAATGAATCTATTGTCATCTCCAAGTCAGATGATGATGCCCTTCTTGGTGAAGAAAACCTGGAAGAGATGGAACCCTTCTACTTCGAGTTTTTGTGTGAATGATTCAGCATTGTTAAAATACTAAAAATATTTGTATGTACAATATTTCATATACAAAAAATAGCCGCCTTGTGTTTGCGTGCATTCTCTTTTGGATTTGCATGGGGGTGGCACCAATGAAAATAAAGGCACAAGATAAGGAGCAAGTAACTCTTTCCGGCAGGATACTGGATCAGACGAACAATCCTGTATCAGGTGTCATGATCAGAATTAAGGGAGAGACCTCAACCATTTTGACCAGTAAGGAAGGCATCTTCACCTGTGAATACGAAAAAGGAAGGGTCATCATGCTTACCCATCCCGATTTTCTCTACAAGGAAGTTGCACTGAACAAAAGTGAAAAGGAGGGGGAGAGTTTCTTGATTTATCTGACAGGGAAGAATATACAGAACCAAAAGCCAGTGACAGGACCTTATGGCGAGAGCAAGAGCAGGGATGCTTTTCTGGGAGCCTCCTCCACGGTTTATACGGATGACCTGACCAAACCTGTATCATCAACCATTCTGGAAGCATTACAGGGACGACTTAGCGGAATGTATATCTCCCAATACCGCGGTACACGGTTAACGGAAAGCGACAATTCCCAGTTTTTTCTGAATACCAGAGGGAATTCACCGGTGGTCATCATCGATGGTGTGCAACGTGATCTGCTCTCTATTGATCCCGAGGCGATCGAGTCTGTGTCTGTCAGGAAAGATGCGCTTTCCTCGATGTTTCTGGGGATGCGCAGTTCACGCGGAGCATTGATTGTCACCACTAAAAATCCTTCCCGTGGTGCTTTTCACCTTTCCCTGACAGGACAATTTGGGGTGCAAAGTATGATCAAGAAGCCAAAGCCCCTCTCAGCTGCACAATACGCATACATGCTGAACGAGGCATTATCGAACGATAACAAGGAGGTCTTTTATGGATATGATGACTATGCAAAATACCTCGATCAGACCAGTCCCTATACCCATCCCAATGTCAACTGGCAGGATGAGTTGCTGAATGATCATGCTACCACCCAATCCTATAATCTGAATGTGTCGGGGGGAGAGAAGGTGGCCCAGTATTATATCAGCCTGGGGTATCATGACGAAAATGGATTGTTTAAGACTGATCCGGCGAACAGTTACAATACCAACTTTCAGTTCAAACGTTACATGATCTCTTCGAAGGTAAATATCAATGTCACAGACGATTTCACCGCTTCTCTCACTGCACTGGCCCGTCTGCAGGAGCACAACCAACCGGGTGGTACCGGTACGGGGTACAGTGATTTGCTCAACGCCATCTACACCACTCCGAACAACGCGTATCCGGTGAAAAACCCGAATGAGAGCTGGGGTGGCAATCTTACCTTCAACAATAACCTGATGGCGCAAACCGTTCATTCCGGTTATATCGCTGACAATTCGAGAGATATTCTGGGAACCATCAACCTGAAGTATGATTTCCACAAAGTGGTGAAAGGACTCTCTGCACGATTCATCGGGAGTGTCTCTACCCAAAACCGATCTGCCATCACCCGAACCAAACGGGCTCCGGTTTATCAGATGAAGCTGGATGAAGAATCCATGGAACCATCCTACACAATGTATGGAGCATCCTCCCCCCAGAGCAATGATTTTTCTGCTAAATCAAATTATCAGTATTTGTATGGTCAGTTCGCCATCGATTACTCACGACGTTTCGGCAAACACAATTTCCAGGCTTCATTGCTGGGAGATACCAGAAATGAACTGATAAACAATGAGCTGCCAAAGATCCCATCCAATGTGATGGAGACTCTGTCTTATGACTATGCAGACAAATATTTCCTGCAACTGGCATTGACCGAGAGTTATTACAATCGCTATGCTGAAGGACGTCGTTGGGGAGCATTTTATGCTGTGGGCCTTGGATGGGACCTTAGTAAGGAGCCCTACATGAAGAATTTGAAAAATTTGAATCAGTTCAAACTTCGTGGTGTATACGGTAAAACAGGAAATGGCATCGACAATGCAGGGTATTATGACTGGAGACAGACTTTTGAACAGATTACCACGGCCGCTTATCCCCAGGGAACTTCGATGAGTAACGGTTATTTTACCCGTGAATATGGGGCATTGGCCAATCCCTTTATTACCTGGGAGAAGGCTCATAAAGTGAATTTAGGGGTAGATGCATCCTTCTTCGATAGCCGTTTGCAGCTCTCAGCGGACTATTATGACGATAATTATTACGACATATTGCAAACAAGAGGGAAGAATATTGAAATGATGGGTATTTCCTTTCCTTCGGAGAATATTGGAAAAGTACGTCGTTACGGTACAGATATCTGGTTGTCGTATCAAGACCATGCAGGCTCTTTCAATTACTATCTCTCGGCTAACTGGAGCATGGAACAGAGCCGCCTACTGTTTAAGGATGAACAAAATGTGCCATATGAGTATCTGCGCGAAACAGGCCGCCCCGTGGGCGCAATTTTCGGATTGGTAACCGATGGGTTCCTTACGGCTGAAGATCTGGAGAACGGTTATCCAGTGATGGAGGGCTACGAAAATATACAACCCGGAGATGTGAAGTATGTGGACATGAACCAGGACGGACTCATCGATGAGTTCGACAGAACGGTGATCGGTGGGGACAAACCTTTCAGTTACTTTGGTGCTGACCTGGGATTTGAATGGCGCGGGATTGAATTCTCCATGTTATGGCAGGGGGCCTACAACCGGGATATCTATCTCAGCGACAGAACGCTCACCGAAGGATTTCAATCCATAGGGCAGAGTTACGGACAAGCTTATGAGATTTTGTTGAACCGATGGACGCCTGAAAATGCAGCCACAGCAACTCTTCCACGTCTCTCTGCCGGTGGTAACGGATATAACCATCAGCAGTCTTCACTCTGGGTGAAACCGGGTAATTTCTATCGACTGAAGAATATTCACCTGGCCTATAATCTTCCGGGGTCGGTTTGTCAGAGATATCTGGGAGGTATCAGGGTGAAACTGTTTGTAAACGGTCAGAATCTGTTTACCAAATCATCCCTGAACTGGGTTGATCCGGAAGTCAGTTTTACAAGTGCTCCTCTGCAGCGTTGTGTGAGTACCGGAATTAATTTTAAATTTTAAATTAAGATTGACATGAAACAATTGAAATATCTCACATGGGTTATCGGTATTTTCTTCATGACGCAGTTATCATGTACCGATAATTACGAGAGCCTTCCCGTTGACAGGTTCACAGAGGATTTTGTCTTCTCGGTGACCGATTCCACGGGAAAACAGGCACGACAATTTCTGAACACGATTTATGAACAACTGCCTAACAGACACAACGGGGTGGGAGGTGACTATCTGGAGGCCGCTACCGATAACGCACTCTCCATCGCACTGGACGATGAACCCGACGTGTACAAGCTGTTGATGGGGAGATATACGGCAAGCAATCGAATCAATTCGGACATGAAATGGGGTGACTATTATGCCTCCATCCGGAAGGTCAACATACTGATCAGGAATATCGATGTGGTACCGTTCAATAGTAGCTATACCGATGCACTCGGGAACAAACGGCCCCTGAATGCTTCGATGAAGGCTGAAGCGCGATTTTTACGAGCATACTTCTATTTTCAACTGTTGCAGCGTTACGGGGGAGTGCCATTGATCGGAGATCGGGTCTTCGGCCTGGAAGATGACCTGGAACTCCCGCGAAACACATTCTCCGACTGTGTGGATTATATCGTCAATGAAATTGAAGACATCAAGGATTCACTTCGTACGATCCCACTTGAGTACCCTGAAGAGTTTGCACATGTAGCTACCCGTGAAGCGGCATTGGCTATGAAAACAAGGGTCCTCCTGTTTGCTGCCAGTCCCTTGTTCAACGGGAACACCCTGGAAGAGGGAAATGAGTTGGTGGGTTACCCTTCCTATAGCCGTGAACGCTGGAAATATGCCGCTGATGCCGCCAGAAGCTTTATGGATAATTACGGTGAGCATGGAAGCAAAATTTTTGGATTGGCGCCAGATTTCCGGAAGGTATTTACCAACTGGTATGGCGGGGATAATCCGGAGTTGATCTTTTTCCGAAATACCGGCAACAACACAGGACTGGAAACAGCAAATGGACCTCTTGGTTTCTCAGGCATCAGACTTGGAAATGGACGGACCAATCCCAGCCAGAACCTGGTGAACGCTTTCCCGATGAAAGACGGGTTTGCCCGAGGAGAAAGTTCAAAGTATCCATACAATCCTCAGAAACCTTATGATAATCGCGATCCCAGGCTGGACTATACGGTGTTGCACAACGGATCGAACTGGCTTGGCACACAATTGAAGACCTATCAGGGTGGGGCACACAATCCTGCTGCTACCGGTCATTATTCGAGAACAAGCTATTATATGCGAAAATTTCTGGGTGACTTTGAAAATGCAGATCAATATGGCAATACGCTTCACCTCTGGATCATGTTCCGCTATGCGGAGATTCTACTCAATTTTGCTGAAGCAGAAAATGAATATCTGGATACTCCGTCGGACGAAGTCTACAACGTATTGTATGCTTTGCGCAGGAGAGCCGGAATTGAACCCGGAGACGATAACAGGTACGGATTGAAAAGCAACATGTCACAAATCGAGATGCGTCAGGTGATTCAGAATGAAAGACGCATCGAACTGGCATTTGAGGAGCATCGCTATTGGGATATACGTCGCTGGAGGGTGGCCGAAGATCTATTCTCTGAACCTGTTAAAGGTATGCAAATCATACTGAGTCAGGGTAACCCCTCTTATCAGGAGATCAACCTGATTCAGGCTCCTTTCAGTGAAAGGCGCTATCTCTATCCCATCCCCTATTCCGAAGTGAACAAGAATATTAACATGGTTCAAAATCCAAAATGGTAAGTTTATGAAACGAACAATCATCGTACTGCTGTATCTTCATTTTATCGCCCTGCTCGTCGGTCAGAACAACATCCTGAAAGGGGTTGTCACCGCAACCGACGGAGAGCTACTGATCGGCGTGAATATCAAGGTGAAGGATACGGGAAGAGGTACTATTACTGATATTGATGGAAATTTTCAGCTTGCGGTAGAACCCGGTGATCATCTGGTGCTCACCTATATCGGTTTCAAAGATCTGGAATATGTGGTGGGTAATCAGACAGATGTGCAGATTCAGCTTGAACCGGACCAGACAAGCCTGGATGAAGTGGTGGTAGTGGGTTATGGAAAAGCGAAACGCATCACGATGACGGGTGCCGTGAGTGCGGTAACTGCCCGTGAACTGCGCACCGTTCCTACAAGCAACATACAGAATGCATTGTATGGAAAGCTGCCCGGCTTCTTTACCCAGCAAACATCCGGACAGCCGGGGAAGGATGCCTCTGATTTCTTTATCCGTGGCAAGAGTTCACTGAATGAAGCCGGGAACCAGCCGTTGATCATTGTGGATGATGTGGAGTATTCGTATGATCAACTCTCTCAGATCAATGTAAATGAGATTGAAAGCATCTCTATTCTGAAAGATGCATCTACCACGGCTATTTATGGTATCAAAGGTGCAAATGGCGTGTTGGTTGTAAAGACGCGCAGAGGGATGGAGGGAAAACCGCAAATTAACCTGCGAATGGAAAGCGGGGTTCAGACACCTGTACGCACACCCACCTTCCTGAATGCATACGAAACAGCTTCACTGGTGAATGAAGCGTACACGAATGATGGCCTGCAACCACAGTTTACCGACGATGATCTGCAGGCATTCAAAGATGGATCGGACCCCTATGGCCATCCCGATGTAAACTGGTATGAAGAGATCTTTAAGAAGATCGCCTTTCAGGAGAATGTGAATGTCGATATTTCAGGGGGAACATCCAGGCTGAAATATTTTGTCTCAACAGGCTATTTCTCTCAAAATGGATTGGTGAAGGACTTTTCCAGTGCAAATGATGATATCAACACAAATTATTTTTATCGTCGGTTTAATTACCGTACGAATCTCGACTTTGATATTACGGATAACTTAAATATGCGTCTTGACGTGACCTCTCGGTTCATGAATATCAATGAACCGAACAATATGAATGCAACAGGTGAAATATATAATTTCGCAAAAATGCGACCCTATTCGGCACCATTTCTGAATCCCAATGGTTCGTTTGCTTATCTGTACGATACCGATTCGCATAACCCTACTTTGAACGCGCGTCTGGCCAATGAAGGGTATAGAAGAACCCGCCGCAACGACAACAATATCCTGTATGGAACGACCTGGAAAATGGACTTTATCACCGAGGGCCTCAGTTCCAATGTGCGTGTGGCATATTCTAACATTTATGAGAACAACCGTTTTGTGTACCGATTCAGTGATGGGTATCCAACCTATCATTATGACCCTGAAACAGAGATCTATTCCATCAACCCCAACGGAACCTATGCCTATGGCACCTACGGAATCGGGGGCGGTATCAACCAGTCGGTGAAAGATCTGAATATCCAGGCATCCATGAATTACGCCCGCACATTCAGTGAGATCCACGATGTGAGTGCCATGCTCCTTTACAATCGACAGAGCAGAACCACTGAACATACTGGTCAGAAAATCCCTGAAAATTTTGAAGGATATACCACGACTATCGGCTACAAATACAAAAACAAATATCTGATTGATTTCAACGTGGCTTATAACGGATCGGACCGTTTTGGAAGCGACAACCGTTTTGGATGGTTCCCCGCCGTAGGTGTTGGCTATAGGATCTCGGAAGAATCATTCTTCAAAAATAGGTTCAGCTTTGTACAGCTATTGAAATTAAGAGCTTCCTACGGTTTGGTTGGTTCCGATGTGGCACCCGGTGGGCGTTACCTTTATAATCAGGTGTATGAGGTGGGAGACAGCTATTATTTCGGTGACAGGGCACAGAATTTTTCCGGATACAGGGAAGGTGATCTGGGAAATGCGCATGTGACCTGGGAGAAAGCGAAAAAATTTGACGTGGGACTGGACCTGAATATCTTTGACAATGTCTCATTTACCATCGACTATTTCTACGATGAACGATATGATCAGCTGGTGCGCCGTAACGATACCCCCTTACTACTTGGTATTGGCACAGCTCCATTGAATGTGGCACGCACCAACAACAGGGGGATTGATGGTCAGCTGGGTTATCAGACACGTGTTGGAAAGGTGAACCTGAATACGAACCTGGTCTTCTCATACGCGAAGAATAAGGTGATCTACAAAGCCGAAGCACAACAGAAGTATGACTGGCTAGCTGAAACAGGAAAACCCATCGGACAGCCTTTTGGTTATATCAATATCGGCTACTACACTCCGGAGGATATGGTGAAAATCAACGGAGGTGCCGATGTTTCCCCTGCCGTTCCCAATACTGATATCCCGGTACAGGCAGGCGACCTGAAGTATATGGACCTGAACAACGATGGTATCATCAATGACTTTGATAAAGGTGCAATCGGTATGCCCAACCTACCCAATACCACGCTTGGCTGGAACATAGGAGGCAACTGGAACGGATTCAGTTTAAGCTTGTTGTTCCAGGGATCATTCAACTACAGCTTCAGTGTGGTGGGCACGGGTATTGAGCCTTTCAAGAGTCAGTTTCAGCCGCTTCATACGAAACGATGGACACTGGAGAGGTATCAAAACGGTGAAGAGATTGAGTTCCCTCGGTTGACAAGCAACCCGGCAACCATCAACAGTGCTGAAAATTATATGTCGGACTTCTGGCTGATTGACGCATGGTACGTACGATTGAAAACGGTTGATTTTTCCTATCAGTTTCCGAAAAGAGTGTTACCCGGCTTTCTCGATTCAGGCCGTATCTATGTGAATGCCTATAACTTACTTACATTGACAAACTACAACAAGTATCAACAAGACCCAGAAATCTCAACCAACTCAGCGGGAGATGCATATATGAATCAAAGGGTGTTTAACCTGGGCTTTCAGGTATCTTTCTGAAGATAAATTGTAGCTAAATAAGTAAAATGGTAGATGTGGCATGACTGCATGGAGTTACTGAACAAAACGACGAAAGCAGTCATGCCATTTTCTTATCTCTTTGAAACAGCAAATGAAGTTAAAAGTAAAATGAAGAAAGAGCTTATTTATAGAAAAAAAACCGGGGTATTATCCTGTAGCACGCTGATCATTTCTCTTTGGTGCAGTATGCTATGTCTGTTCATCGTTTCCTGCGAAGAGGAGACTAAACCCCTGCCTACCACCGGAAGAGCCATCAAATCATTTAAACTTGAACATGGACAGATAGGAGCAGAAAGAATAGATGTGGAAAACTTTTTGGTCCAAGTGACAATTGACAGCTCCGTGGATCTCACTTCCGTCATGCCGCAAATAACCGTCTCAGAGGGAGCTACCCTCTCCCCGGCATCGGGAACGGTTATCAATATCTCAAAGGACCTTCAGTACCGCTATGTGGTAACCTCAGCAGCGGGACAAGCCCGGGAGTGGATCATACAGTTCGATATTGTGGACAATGATATACAATCGATGGAATACGGCACATTCCTCATTTCCGGTGCGACAGGTGGTCAGGCTCTGGGTGTGGAGGGGGACCTGTTGTACAACGATAAATACTGGGATCATGCGGCGATCAATGTGGAAAAAGAGGAGGGTCATAAGTGGCAGAAATGGCACTTGGTATACCGGATGGAAGATCAGGGAGAACGTTTTTTTGCCATCCGGAATCTATTCAGCGGGCTCTGGCTGACCCATCCCGAAGAAAGTGTGACCGATGGTGCTTCTCTCTATCAGGATCAAGCATACAGTGCTAAGGCAGGGTTACAGTTGTGGAGCTTCAGAATGACTGAATCTGGCAGATATAAGATTGTGAATAAACAGACCGGATTGTTGTTGACACTCACTAATGGGACCGTAAGACTCATGGCAGATCGGAATGAAGAGTCCCAACAATGGGTGTTGAATATTATTCCTTTTGAAAGTTACCGGGATGTGGAGGTTCAGAATTTCTTCAGGAGAAATGAACCCTGGATGGGATCCGTTGCTTTTGACCAGGGCAACTCCATTCCTCTTTCATGGGGTGTGAACAACGGCAAGATACTTTGGATCACGGAAGATGCATGGGATGCAGGGCAGATGCTTGGCCCTGATCTACTCAACGGGAACAGCTTCTTCAAGTATAACAATTCCATCCTTATGCAGCCATCCCGGGATAATTGGGATCCTCATGATGCTGTGAATCTGACAAACCCTGAAACAGGACATCCCGACAGGGTTTACCAGATGATGGACGTACAGGAGGGGATGGACTGGACCTGGCCCGGTGTAGGTGTAGAGATCGGTGACAAAGTGTACATTTATGCCGGTGAAGGAAAAGGATTGGACGCAATCAATGATGCGTTGTATATATTGCACCAGCACAGTGGTACTTCCTGGAAGGTGGAACGGGAAACTCCGCGCAATGTGGGGGGAGCTGATGGAATGATCAAGGGAGATGACGGCTATGTGTATTGTTACAGTCACCAGGCCAATGATGGTATCGGGTATACAACCGACCTGTTTGTCAGACGTTTTTCGGAAAACAATCCGTTGGCAGACTGGACCTTCTGGGATGGAAACGGATGGAGTACAGATCCTGGTGAGAAAAAGTCGATAGCAACCTCTAAAGCGACCACCAGTGTTGCGAAGGTGGGCGATATGTATCTGATGATGTCCATGGATATGGGATTCTGGTGTACCGATGAGCGCAACATCTATTTATCCTATTCCAATAGTCCCGTGGGACCGTTCACCCAAAAAGTAAAAGTATATGAGATAGAAGAGAACATCAACGGAGATAAAGCCCGTTTTTATACACCCATCATACACCCGTGGTGTGTGAATGAACAAAATGAGTTGTTACTGACATACTGCCTGAACTTCAGTGCCTGTGATCAGACGGATTACTTCTTTGATGAAAATGGGAACAAAGCAATGAGTGCCTATTATTACCGGTTGAAAGCGGTGAGAGTGCCGCTGTCGGTGATCGGTCTATAGTAGAGCAACAATGTATGAAAGGTATTATGAGATCAGCAAAAATAAGGATTTTTCTTCTATGGATGATGACGGCCTTCTCTTTGCAGGCACAGCAGGCGTGGTTTGCTGACGGGTACCATGGCGGTATTTACGGCCATTATCCCATGTGGCAGGCGCAATTCATGGTCGATCAGTTGAAGGCCAATCCCGGGTGGGCGATTAACCTGGAGATAGAACCTGAAACATGGGACTCAATCAGCATACAGGATGCGGATAATTTCGCCGCCTTACAGCGTTATTATGAGACCGAGGGACGCTTTGGCAGAATCGAGTTTGTCAACCCTGCCTGGGCACAACCATATGCCTACAATATCTCCGGTGAGAGCCTGATCAGGCAGTTTGCCTATGGGATGGATAAGATCAGGGAATATTTTCCCAGCGCCACTTTTCACACCTACTCCGTGGAGGAGCCCTGTTTCACCAGCAGTCTGCCACAGATCTTGAAAGGTTTCGGATTCAGCTACGCCGTGCTGCGGAACCCCAATACCTGCTGGGGTGGTTATACCAGTGCCTTCGGGAAGGATCTGGTCAACTGGATCGGCCCCGACGGCAGTTCCATTCCTGCCGTACCTCGTTACGCCATCGAAGGACTGTCGGAAGAATCTACCTGGCAGACCGATTCCTGGACCAACTCCCGGCAGTTTATCGAACGCTGCTTTCAGGACGGTATTCAATATCCGATAGGGATGTGTTTTCAGGATGCCGGCTGGGACGGAGGCCCCTGGCATAACGAATACCAACCCACGGCCTATACCACCTGGACGGATTACATCGAGAACATCAGAGAGAAGGTGGAGGCCGACGACTGGCGGTTCACGCAGGAGGATGTGAAGCCGGGACTGGTGTGGGGAGCACAGGTGCTGCAAAAAATCGCACAGCAGGTGCGCGTCTCCGAAAATCGTCTGATCATGGCAGAAAAAATGGCGGCCCTCGACTTTCTCTTCCACAGCAGACCCTGGCCGGAAGCAGATCTGGGAGAGGCCTGGCGCACGCTGATGCTTGCCCAGCATCACGATTGCTGGATCGTGCCCTATAACGGGAAACCGGGCGATACCTGGGCTGACAATGTAAGCAGTTGGACCCACTCTTCTAACAGGATCGCGGATGAGATCATAGCCTCGCAATCGCCGGAAGGAAGAGATTCTTCCTATCTCCGGATATACAATACACTGGGTTCAACCCGCAGGGAACAGCTCTCCCTGGTGCTTCCGGATGACTGGAGAGAGTGCGGTGTCACCGTGATGGATGCACAAGGCCGTCTGATCCCTTCTCAGCTGTCCGGTGACTCCAACGGGGCCAGGGTGTTACACTTCGAAGCGGAGGTGCCCGCAATGGGCTATGTGACCTTCATGTTAAAGAAGGCGACATCCGATGAGCCGGTGAAAAGTGAGACGAATAGAGATACAGATGAAGAACTGAAAATCGAGACCGACTACTATGTTGCACACTTTGACCCCATGAGGGGGGGGACCATCACAAGCCTCATAGATAAAATGAATGGCGCAACAGAACTGGTGATGAGCGGGCGCTCGCTGAATAACCTGAAGGGGTTCTTCTACCGGGAGGGCAGATTCCACGAGGGAGCTGAATCACCTGCCGTCGTCTCCCTGGTCGAAGAGGGTCCCCTCTTCACCCGGGTAAAGGTGGAAAACCAGATTGACGGGAACCGCTATCGTCAGTTCGTCACCTTCCACGAGAACCATCCACGGATCGATTTTGAGCTGCAGATCGACTGGGAGGGACAACCCGGGATTGGAGCCTATGACCAGAGTGACAACTACAGGGCTACCGACCGGAACAAGGCTTTCTACAACGATCAATACAAGCTTCATGTGGCGTTTCCTCTCGACAAGGTGGGGGAGAGGTTGTTTAAAAATGCACCGTTTGATGTGTGTGAAACGACACTGGATAACACTCTTTTTTCCCGTTGGGACAGTCTCAAGCACAATGTGATCCTCAATTGGGTAGATCTGACTGATCAGGGTGGTGAGCGAGGTGTGGCACTCTTTTCAGACCACACCACCAGCTACCTGCAACAGGAGGATCTGCCACTGGGACTGACGGTGCAGTACACCGGCAAGGCTCTGTGGGGACGTGATTACAGGTTGCACGGTCCAACCCGAATTCGGTATGCACTGCTTCCCCATGCCGGTGACTGGGAAGAAGGGTTGGTACAAAGAGAGAGCGACATATGGAACGAGCCCCTGCAGGTCCGTTTTGTGGAGAAACCCATCCATCCGGCCAGAAATCTCATTGAGATTACCGGCGACAATCTTGAGCTATCCTCCGTCGTGGTGGAGGATGGGGCGCTGATCGTTCGACTCTACAACAGCTCATCGGACACCTCGCCCCGTGAGATTCGCTGGAACGTTGAGATGGAGAGCATTGAGCAGATCGACCTGAATGGAAACAAGACTGGCGACCTCTCCGGTCGAAAAATGGCCAACGGACAGCTCTCCACAGTGATTTCCATTCCCCAGTTCGGGTTTGTCACACTGAAAATTAAAGGAATAAGGCCATTCTGACCCGTTGTGAGAAAACGCCTTCCAAAACCAAATAGTTGACTATGACATACAAATTAATATTTTTACCCCTGTTGTGCCTGCTGTACATGGGTTGTGCAGGTGATCATACCGAAATGGAGAGCGAGTATGCTGTCTTTGTGAATCCGTTTATCGGTGCAAGTACCAGCATGGATGCGGCAGGGGTCTACCATGGCCTGGGTAAGACCTTTCCCGGGGCAGCCACTCCTTTTGGCATGGTACAGGTCAGTCCCAACAGTATTACCGGTGGGGACAACGGATCAGGATACAGTTATGAACACCAGACCATTGAAGGGTTTGCCATGACACAGATGAGTGGCGTTGGCTGGAACGGAGACCTGGGAAACTTCCTGGTCATGCCCACCACAGGTGGACTGATGACCCATGCAGGTACGGAAGAGCAGCCTGACAACGGCTATCGTTCCCGTTTCAGTAAGGAGACGGAGAGGGCAGAGGCCGGATACTACACGGTACAGCTGGATGACTATCATGTCAAGGCAGAGATGACGGCGACACAGCATTGCGGCATCTACCGCTTCACTTATCCCGAACATGAACAGTCCCGCATACAGATTGATCTGGCACGTCGTGTGGGAGGCACCTCCACCTGGCAGCAGGTGAAGGTGGTGGATGAACAGACGATCACTGGTTCGATACAATGCCCGCCCGAAGGAGGTGGATGGGGAAATGGCGATGGGAAAGCTGACTATACGCTTTATTTCTATGCACAATTCAGCCAGCCTCTTCGTGACTATGGCATCTGGAGTGCCGCCATACCGGATGAGCAGACAAGAAAGCTGGAGGATGTGACCGGTCACACCTATCAGCAGATCATCGCGCAAGCGGAGATTAAAAAGTTGATCACGGAAGAGCAGGGTAAGCACCTGGGTTTCTTCACCAATTTTGCGACGGAAGAAGGTGATCAAATCGTAATGAAAGTGGGCATCTCGTTCGTGGATGAAGAGGGTGCGAAGCGAAATCTTGAGCAGGAAATACCCGACTGGGATTTCGATGGTGTGAAGATGGATGCACATATGTTATGGAACGAAGCACTCGCAAAGATCAAAATTAAGGGTGGGAGCGATGAACAGAAAACGGTGTTCTATACCTCCCTGTATCACACCATGATCGATCCCCGAACATTTGAGGATGTCGATGGGCGGTATATGGGCGGTGACAAGAAGCCACAGCTATCTGAAGATTTCACGAAGCGATCACTATTTAGCGGATGGGACGTCTTTCGTAGTCAGTTCCCGCTGCAGACCCTCATCAACCCAACGGTAGTGAACGATATGTTACAGTCACTTATCACGCTGGCCGGTGAGAGTGACAAGGGCTATTTTGAGCGGTGGGAGCTGTTGAATGCCTACAGTGCCTGTATGATCGGCAACCCGGCGATATCAGTGCTAGCTGACGCCTATGCTAAGGGAATAAGAGGTTATGATATCCGGAAAGCATATGAGATTGCCCGCCATACATCGGAACGAAGTGGAAATGAAGAGCTGGGGTTTACCGTGCAGAGTGATGAGGTTGATTCCGGGAGTGCCGGTTATGCGGTGGGTGATTTTTCCATTTCCAACACGCTTGAGTTGAGCTATACCGAATGGTGCATGTCGCAACTGGCCGGCATGCTCGACCTTCCGGAGGATCAGGAGAAATATCTGGCTCTCTCCGGAAGCTACAGGAATGTGTTTGATCCGCAGGTCGGTTGGTTCCGGGCGAGGAATGAAGATGGCAGCTGGAAGGATTGGCCTGAGAAGGGCCGGCTGCAGGATGGCTACGGCACAGTGGAGAGCAACCCCTACCAGCAGGGGTGGTTTGTGCCGCACGATGTAGAAGGAATGGTAGATCTGATGGGAGGCATCGACAAGGTGTTACCCGATTTAATTCAATTCTTCGAAAAAGTGCCGGAAGATATGATGTGGAATGACTATTACAATCATGCCAACGAACCGGTACATTTTGTCCCTTACCTCTTCAACCGGTTGGGTGTTCCCTGGCTGACACAGAAATGGACCCGGGAGATCTGTCGCCGTGCCTACAGGAACCGGGTGGATGGCTTGGTCGGGAATGAAGATGTGGGGCAGATGTCGGCCTGGTATGTTTTATCGGCGATAGGAGTGCATCAGGCCTGCCCGGGAGACCTCAGGTATGAGATCACCAGTCCGGTGTTTGATGAGGCGGAGATACAACTGGACAGGAGGTATGCCGAGGGGACACGATTTAAGATAATGGCAATCAATAACTCTGAGAAGAATATCTATATCCAGCAGGCATGGCTCAACGGAGTAGCGCTTGAGCGATGCTGGCTACATTATGATGAGATCATTTCGGGAGGTGAACTGAGACTGGAAATGGGTCCTGAACCCAATAAAGATTGGGGTGTCTGACGGTGAACCAATACATTCATGAAATAAGGAAACAATGATGAGAAAGCTTGCTGCGATTATTCTGATATTTGGGTTCTTTACCCTTTCCTGCAAAACCGGACAGGAAAACCTGGTTGACTACGTGAATACGTTACAGGGTACTGATTCACGACCGGATTACAGCAATGGAAACACCTATCCCACCGTGGCTGTACCATACCCCATGCACGCCTTCTCACCCCAGACAGGCAAGAACGGCGATGGGTGGAAATATCAGTATGAAGCGAACAGCATCAGGGGGTTCCAGCTGACACACCAATGCAGTCCATGGGTGAGGGATTATGCGACCCTGTCGTTGATGCCCGCTACGGGAGGGCTCACCGTTCAGGAAGATGAAAGGGCCATCGGTTTTTCACACGATCGTGAAACAGCCGCTCCACACTACTACGCCGTGCAGCTCGACAACAGGGTCGCGGTGGAGATGTCCCCGGTTCAGCGGGGCGGCATGATGCGCTTCACCTTCCCGGAGAATGAAGAAGCCTACCTGGTGCTCGACGGTTATATCGGCAGGAGCAGTGTGCAGATCCTCCCGCAAGAGAATAAAATAATAGGGTGGGTAAATAGCGGATTTCTTTTCCCACAGGAGATGAAAGGCTATTTTGTCCTGTCGTTCGACCAACCATTCCTGTCGTATGGAACCTGGGAGAACCGCAACAACGAGATCATGCCCGGTACGCTTTCGGATGAGGGAGAGGGTAAAGGAGCCTACGTGGAGTTCGAAGGAGGTGCCTCGGTACAGGTGAAGATTACGATGTCCTATATCAGTCCGGAGCAGGCAGAGCTGACACTCACACAGGAATTGGGTGAGTTCGACAAACTGGAGGAGGTGAGCGGAGCGGCTGCCACATTATGGAATGATCTGCTGAACAGGGTGAAGGTAGAAGGGGAGAGTGAAGCGGATAAAGCCACCTTCTATTCCTGCCTGTTTCGTTCCAACCTGTTCTCCCACACCTTCTACGAAATCAACGAAGAGGGTGAACCCTGGTACCGGAGTCCCTACGACTTTGAGGTGCATGATGGCTATATGTACACCGACAACGGATTCTGGGATACCTTCCGTTCACAGTTCCCGTTGACGAACATCCTGCATCCCACCATGCAGGGCCGTTATATGCAGTCGCTGATCGATGCCAAGGAACAGTGCGGTTTTTTTCCTGCATGGTCCTGTCCCGGCATGTCGGGAATCATGATCGGCAATCATGCCATCTCGCTGCTGACCGATGCCTGGGCAAAAGGGATCCGCACCTTCGATCCTGAAAAAGCACTGGAACAGTATCATCATG
>Ga0265293_10004326_pt1 | contig 25155 bp, 22 predicted proteins | sample Munlanlewell138R_FD_192505 | JGI IMG/M metagenome (GOLD analysis project Ga0265293, IMG submission 192505) | Leachate microbial communities from a municipal landfill in Southern Ontario, Canada - Leachate well 138R | ecosystem: Engineered > Solid waste > Landfill > Unclassified | place: Canada...
CCTCATTCGCCGCCGACGCCGAAGCCGGCACCGGAGCCTGAGCGAGCGGCGCCGGCGCCCCAGGCGGAACGAGCGGCGCCCGAGCGCTCTCCGGCCGACGAGGAGTCGTTCATTCCAGCCGACGTCGACCTCGGCAGCGAGGAACTGCCGCCCGACTTCTGGGACGCCCCCGCCGCGCCGCCGAACCCGGACGGTGCCGGTGTTAGCCAGACCGCGGCCCAATTGTCTGGGGACGCGGCGACCACCAGCGCGGCAGCCGGAGCCGCGATAGATTCCGTTCCGGCGGCGCCCGATAACGACGCGCCTGAGCCCAACGAACTGGAACAGGCCTTCAACCAGTTGCAGAGCCTCTTCCCTGGCCGCGTGGTGGAGGTGCGCCCCAAAGCCGCTGACACCTTAGCGGACTCGCTGCCCGCGCCCCTGGACGACGAGTCCGGAGGCGAAGGCGAGTACCATGATGACGATCAGGATCGGCTGCCTTTCGGTCCGGGGGGCAGTTGAGCCAGGCCAACGCGCCAGCTGCTGCCAGGCGCGGACCGCACACTTTTAGACGCGCTGCAGGCGAACAACCGCCTGTATAGCCGGTAGGAGAAGCCACATGAACATCCAGAAGCTGATGAAGGAAGCGCAGAAGGCGCAGCGCAAGGTAGCCGAGGCGCAGGAGCGGCTGGCGGGCCTGACGGTAGAGGGTAGCGCCGGCGCTGGCATGGTCACCGCCACCGCCACGGGTGAGGGCACCGTCACGGCTGTGCGCATCGACCCCAAGGTCGTCGACCCCGACGACGTCGAGATGCTGGAAGACCTCGTGACTGCGGCCGTGAGCGAAGCGCAGCGGCGCGCCAAGGAGCTCCAGGAGCAGGAGATGGGCTCCGCCATGGGTGGACTGGGCGGCATGGGCGGTATGGGCGGGCTGTTCTGAGCCAGCCGCGCACTACGCGAGGAGCTAGACGCGCATGAGCGTCAGGTTCCCGAACGCGCTACTGACCCTCATACGCGAGCTGGGTCGCCTGCCTGGGGTGGGACCGAAGAGCGCGCAGCGTCTGGCCTTCCACCTCTTCAACCGACCAGAGGAGGAGGTCCGGGCGCTCGCCGAGGCGCTGATCAGCGCCAAGACCGGTCTCACCACCTGCCCCACCTGCTTCAACGTAATGAGCACCGGCGAAAGCGCCTGCGCGGTGTGCTCGGACCGCAGCCGCGACGGGACCCTCGTGTGCGTGGTGGAGCAGCCAGCGGACCTGCTGGCCATCGAACGCTCCGGCGAGTTCCGCGGCCTGTATCACGTGCTGCACGGCGCCCTCAGCCCGATGAACGGGGTCGGGCCCGACAAGCTCACCATCGCCGCCCTGACCCAGCGCCTTGATGGCGTGGAGGAGGTGGTGCTGGCCACCTCGACCACGGTCGAGGGCGAAGCTACAGCCATGTACCTGGCGCGCCAGTTGCAAGATGCGGGCGTGAACGTGAGCCGCATCGCCTACGGGCTGCCTGTAGGTGGCGACCTGGAGTACGCCGACGAGGTAACGCTCGGACGCGCCATCAGTAACCGCCGCCCGCTCTGAGACCCCGGGCCCGCCGCACCGTTCGCGCGCGACCGGGGTGCCTGCGTCCCCGCACCGCTAGCGGCTGGTCACACGGCCACGCGGCTGCTTGACAGCGGCTGGGATGCCCGTATAATGGCCGCGCCATTTAGCAAGGGGGCATAACTTTGTCGTTGGATACAGCCAAGAAGCGCCTGGTGATAGTCGAATCGCCCACGAAGGCGCGGACTATCAGTCGCTTTCTGCCAGCCGGCTACCAGGTCGAGGCGAGCATGGGCCACGTGCGCGATCTGCCTTCCAACGCGTCCGAGATCCCACCCGAACTCAAGGGCGCCGAGTGGGCGCGCCTGGGCGTCAACGTCGACGAGGGCTTCAAGCCCGTGTACGTGGTGTCCCCCCGCAAGAAGGACACCGTCAAGAAACTCAAGTCGGCCCTCAAGCAGGCCGACGAACTATATATAGCCACGGATGAGGATCGCGAAGGCGAGTCCATCGGCTGGCACCTGGTCGAACTGTTAGAGCCCAAGGTGCCCATCAAGCGCATGGTGTTCCACGAGATCACCGAGGAGGCGATCCTCGCGGCGCTGGACCGCACGAGGCAGATCGACTCGAGCCTGGTAGACGCCCAGGAGACCCGCCGCGTGCTTGACAGGCTCGTGGGGTACGCCATCAGCCCGCTGCTGTGGCGCAAGATCGCGCCGCGCCTCTCCGCCGGCCGCGTGCAAAGCGTCGCGGTCAGGCTCCTGGTCCTGCGCGAGCAGGAGCGCATGCGCTTCGAGTCCGCCGGCTACTTCGACCTGACCGCCTACCTCGCCAAGGAGGAGGCCGGCTTCCAGGCCACGCTCACTCACGTCGGCGGCGTGCGGGTAGCGTCGGGCCGCGATTACGACCCGGCCACCGGCGCGCTCAAGGCCGAACTGCGGCGCGGCGCCGACGTCCTCGAACTGCAGCAGGCCGACGCCGAGAGCCTCGCCAGCAGCGCGCAACACGGCGCCTGGAAACTTGCCGACCTCGAGGAGCGCGAGTCCACGCGCACCCCCGCCGCGCCGTTCACGACCTCGACCCTGCAGCAGGAAGCCAGCCGCAAGCTCGGACTGGCGGCGCGCGACACCATGCGCGTGGCACAGTCGCTGTACGAGAACGGCTACATAACCTACATGCGCACCGACTCCACCAGCCTCAGCGAAGAGGCACTCAGGGCCAGCCGCGCCGCGATCGAGCAGCGCTACGGCCAGGAGTACCTGCACGCCGGCGTGCGCTCCTTCAAGCAGAGCACCCGCAACGCGCAGGAGGCGCACGAGGCCATCAGGCCCGCCGGCGTCGACATGAAGACCGCCGACGAGCACGGGCTGCGAGGCACGGAAGCCGCTCTTTACGACCTGATCTGGAAGCGCACGGTCGCCAGCCAGATGGCCAATGCCCGCCTCAAGTTCGTCACGGCGCGGGTAAGCGCCAGCCTGGCGTCCGCGCCCGCCGCGGTCACGGAGCAACTCGGGCAGCAGCCCAGCGAACTCGCGTTCCGCGCCACCGGTCGCACGGTGCTCTTCCCCGGCTTCTTCAGGGCGTACGTCGAAGGCTCCGACGACCCCGACGCGGCGCTTGACGACCAGGACCAGCCGCTGCCGCCCCTCAACAAGGGCGACACGCTGCAGTGCCGCGGCGTGGAAGCTGCCGGGCACGAGACCAAGCCGCCCGCCCGCTACACCGACGCGAGCCTCGTCAAGCTTCTCGAGTCGGAGGGCATCGGCCGCCCGAGCACTTACGCCAGCATCATCGAGACCATCCAGGCGCGCGGCTACGTGCGCAAACAGGGCCAGCAGCTGGTGCCGACCTTCACGGCGTTCGCGACCAACAACCTGCTCGAGCAGCAGTTCGAAAGGCTCGTCGACACCGAGTTCACCGCTCAGATGGAGTCAGCGCTCGACGATATCGCCGCCGGCGAACGCAACGCGGCCGGCTACCTGCGCGACTTCTACCTTGGCGACGAGGGGCTCGTGAAGCGCGTGGACCAGGCGCTGGAAGGCGTCGACGCTCGCGAGATCTCCACCGTCCATAACGACAAGTGGGAGCCTTACGTGGTGCGGGTGGGGCGCTACGGCCCGTACGTCGAGGGCCCGCTGGACGGCGAAGTCAAGACCACGTCGCTACCCAGCGAGGTGGCGCCCGGCGACCTCACCAAGGAGGACCTCGAGCGCTACCTGGTCGAGGGCAACATGGGCGACGTGGAGGTCGCCACCTGGGAGGAGACCGGCGAGAAGGTGCTCCTCAAGCGCGGCCCGTTCGGCCCCTACCTGCAACTCGGCGACGCGGGTCCTAAGGGCGGCAAGCCCAAGCGAGTCTCGCTGCCCCCCGGCGTGGAACCGCACGACGTCACGGAGCAGCTCGCTCTGGACCTCATCGCGCTACCTAAGCGGCTGGGCTCGCACCCAGACAGCGGCGAGCCTGTAGAGGTAGGCATCGGGCGCTACGGCCCCTTCGTCAAGCATCAGAGGGTGTACGCCTCCATCCCTAAAGGTGAGGCGCTCCTAGAGGTCGAGCTGCCCCGCGCGCTCGAGCTGCTGGCCAGCAAGTCGCAGCGCGGCGGCGCCGCCCTGAAGGAGCTCGGCGACGACCCCAACACCGGCGAGCCTATCGAGATCCGCTCCGGCCGTTACGGCCCGTACGTTAAGCGCGGCAGCCTCAACGCCTCGCTGCCACGGGACCTGCCGCCCGAGGACGTGAGCCTGGAGCAGGCGCTCGAGATCCTCGCCGCGCGCGAGGCCGTGGTCGCTGCCAGTGGCGGCAAGGGCAAGCGCGCGGCTGCCAAGGGTGCCAAGGCGAAGGCGCCCAAGAAAGGCGCCAAGAAGAGCGCCAAGAAGGGGCCCGCCAGCCCCAAGGCCACCCCGGAGCAGCTCGCGCAGTTCTTCGGTGAACTCGAACCCGAGGCCGTGGCAGTGGTCGAGCGCACCCTGGGTGTGGGCGGCCACCAGCCGATGACGCCGGAGGCGGCGGCCGCGGACCTCGGCATCAGCGAGGCCGACGCCGCCCGCTTGAACAAGAGCGCGCTCTTCAAGCTGCGCATGGCGTTCGGGCGTGCCCGCAAGGCAGCTGAGGACCAGGGCGCCGGAGCCGCCGGCTGAACACCAACGAACCGCTACTTCTGCCTGCGCTGGCGCGCTCGGGCGGCGGCTCCCGGGTCGACGTGCCCGGCACCGACCTGGCGGTGCAGTCGCTGACGGGACGCGCGCAGCTCGCACCCACTACCCGGTGCCTGGTCCTCGTGCTGGAGGGGCAGGTGATCGTGGACCTGCCGGGCGGCAGGTTCCATGTCCTCGACGCGGGTCACAGCTTGCAGCTCCCCGAGGCGACCGCGTACGCGCTGCAGTCGGTCGGTGGCACGGCGATTCTGCTGTGGCACAGCCCGCGCTAGACTGGCGCCGTGCGGTACTACAAGGTCAGCGACGGCATCGTTATCAGGCGCGCAGCGCTCCCTTCGGGTGACGTGGTGGTCACGCTGATGAACCAGTCGGGTAAGTGGCGCGCGGTGGCGCGGAAAGGCAGCCTGCCGGGCGGCAACCTGGGCCGCTTGAGCCTGTTTCACGACGTTAACGTGCAGTTCTACAAGAAGGGCGATGACTCGCTGGCTTTGCTGACCCAGGTGCAGCTCAACGGCGCCCTGGCGCGGCTCACGGACCCGGCCGTGTACCCGTACGCGCACCTGATCACGGAGCTGGTCGACGCGCTGACGGTCGACGTGCACCTGGGCGAGCGGCTGTATGACTATCTCGCTAGTGGCCTGCGCGGCCTGAACGTGCATACGGACCCTGAGCACGTGGCGCTGCTGTACTCCTGGCGCCTTCTGGCTGTGGCGGGCCTGGCGCCGCGCCTGGCGAACTGCGTTAGGTGCGGTTCCGAAGCGGCGGGCGCGGCGTTCGACGTGGCGGGCGGCGGGCTTACGTGCGCGGCGTGCAGCGAGGGAGTGCCGCTGCCGCCTGGCGCGGCCAGCGAGCTGCGCGACCTGGTTCAGGTCCCGTTGGGTCAGGCCTTGAACTGCCCGCCAGCGGCGCGTGAGTTCCACTGGCGCCTGCTGGAAAGGTACGTGGCCTTCCACGTGCACGAGCTGAAGAGCTTCAGGGCCGTGAAGGAGCAGCGTCCAGACGCTAGGACCTTGGAACCGCACGATGTTTGACCTGCTGGCGGCTCTGGCGCTGGGTTACCTGCTGGGCGGCGTGCCCACCGCCGCCATCGCGGCGCGCCTCAGGGGCAAGAACATCTTCGAGCTGGGCTCCGGCAACATGGGCGCCATGAACAGCGCCCGCAACCTCGGCTGGGGGGTCGGCGTGCCGGTGGCGCTGATCGACGTGGGTAAGGGCGCGCTGGCCACGTACCTTGGCTTGCAGATGGCCGAGGCGGTGGGACGAGCCGACGTAGCGGCGCTGCTGCCGGCGTTAGCCGCCGCCATCGGGGCGGTTCTCGGTCACGCGTACTCGCCGTGGGTGCAGTTCGCGGGCGGCAAGGCCATCGCTACAACGTTCGGCGTGACGCTGCCTTTGGCTCCGCTCCTTGGACTTTTCTACCTCGGCTTCATCGTAGCGCTGTACCTAATCACGCGCCACATGAACCTGGCTGGTCTGCTCGGTTCGCTGCTGCTGCCGGTGGTGGCGCTGTTCCTTCTGCAGAGGGAGGGCTGGGCTGGCGACGCGCTGTTCGTGCTGGTAACGGGATTGGTCCCGGTCGCGCTCATCGGCGCGGTCAAGCACGTGCAGGCGTGGGCGCGGCAGCGCGGCGCCGGGCACAGTGAGCCGCTCCCCGACTAGCTGCCGTCCGCCTGCCTAACGCGGTGGCTGAGCTTGGTCACTGCCACCGCTCGTACGTTTCACCCTCAACCCCGTCTAGCAGGTCGCTGACCTCCGCCACCAGGAAGAGGCTCCCAGCTACCACCACCGTCTGGCCGGGTTGGCTCAGCTGCACGGCGCGCCGTAACGCGGCGGCGGGCTCGCTCGCTAGCTCCGCTGGCGCGGTGCCGACCGCGCCCCACGTTTCGAGGAGAGCCTGCGGCGCGGCGGAGCGCGGGCTACTGGTGGCGCGCGTGAAGATCACGTGCCGCGCCACCGCCCTCAGCTCGGTCAGCACCTCGGCCACGGCCTTGTCCTCCGACATGCCCACCACCAGCACGGCCGCCTGGCCCTCTAACGCCGCCAGTGAACTGGCGAGCGCCCGCGCCGCCTGCGGGTTATGCGCGCCGTCGAGGACGGTGCGCCGACCGGAGTACTCCCTAGCCTCCAGGCGCCCGGGCCAGTGAGTTACCGCCACCGCCTGCTGGACGGCTTCAGCTGGCGCACCTAACCGCAGGGCGCCGTAAGCGGCTAGCGCCACGTTGCTGGCCTGGTGGCCGCCAACCAGCGGCGACCGCAGCTGCAGGGACCCGGCGGTCCGAAGCAGTGCTGGTACGCCGTGGTGGCTGGAGGCGCGCCACTCGAGCGTGAACGAGGTGCCACCCCACGAGGTGGTGACCTCCGACGCGGTGAAGTCGTGGCCCAGAACATGAACGGGCGCGCCCAGCTCTTCGGCGCGGCCGTAGAGCACTTCCAGGGTGCCGCCGGCAGCGCCAGTTATCAGCGGCACGCTGGGACGCAGGATGCCGGCCTTCTCCGCCGCTATCGCCTCTGGCGTGCCGCCTAGCACCGCGGTGTGATCCAAGGCCACGCCCGTGACGATGGTCAGGTCGGGGGCAGCCACGTTGGTGGCGTCGAGCCGGCCGCCGAGGCCGACCTCCAGCACGGCCACGTCGACGGAGGCCTCTACGAAGCGCAGCAGGCAGGCTGCCGTAACGACCTCGAAGAACGTGGCGCCTACGGCGCTGGCTTCCGGCCGCACGGCCGCCACCAGGCGCTCCATGTCCGCGTCGGTGGCGCTCTCACCAGCCACGCGCGCCCTCTCACCCACCCGCTGCAGGTGCGGGCTGGTGAACAGACCGGTGCGGGCGCCGGAGGCCTGCAGGCAGGCCGCCAGTACGCGAGCGACGCTGCCCTTACCGTTGGTGCCGCCAACCAGCACCGTGTCGAAAGCCAGGTGCGGCGACCCCAGGCGGCTCAGGAGCGCCTGGGTCACCTCGAGGCCGGTCCGCATGCCGAAGCGCTGCAGCCCGAAGAGCCACTCGAGGTTAGGGTGGTGCGGCGGCGTTGGCGCGGCTTCAGGTACGTTCATCAGCCGCCTTCAAGAGCGCCAGGTCTGAACGTGGGTTCGCCGCGTCAAGCTCGTCATGGTGCCGCTCCACCAGGCGCGCCACCTCCTCGGCCCCGCCAGCCAGGCGGATGAGGGCCGCGCCGTAACCGGGGTGATGCACCCGCGCTTGCCGCGCCCCGGCGAGACCTGCGCGGCGCGGTTCGGCGCTTACCTGGGCTTCGGGCAGTAGATGCGTCAGGACGCGCCATAAGAAGAAGTGCGGGGTGCCCAGCTTGCCGACGTCGTGCAGCAGCGCGGCGCGAACCAGCACCGGTTCCGCTGTGGGCGTGCGTGCCAGCAGGCGCCGCGCCACCTCGATCCCGTGCAGGCGCTCGGTGGGCGGCAGTCTCAGGAACAGCTGCGCCTCGCCGCCCTCCAGCAGCGTGGTCGCCCAGCCGTCGTCCGGCCGCGCCAGGCGCGGGAAGGCGGCCAGCAGCGTGCGCCTGGCCGCGTTGAAGTACCAAGGTGCCGGCTTGGCCATGACGCCGGCCAGTTTACTACCGGCCGGCGCGGACCCGCGCAGCGGCGTCAGCGGGTATGCTCACCGGAAGCGTCCGGCCGGCGAGCGTTGGCTATGCCCACCTCGTGCCGCCCCCGCGCGCCCCCTGGAGATCATGGAACTGCACCTGTTCGCACATCGGCGCCGTAACCTCACACGCGCCGTTCTGGCCCTGCTGTGGCTCGTGGCGCTCTCAGCTTCAACGGTTCACGCGCAAGGGGGCCAACCACCCACCACGGACCCCACCGCTCCCCAGAGCGCGGCAGCGCAGGACGCTGCGCCCGCAATGGCCGACGAGGCTGTTAGAGAGTGGCTCAGCCGCGCGCCCACGTCCATCCTGCCAAGCGGCTCGGTTACGGCCGAGGAGCTATGCCGCCAGCTGCCGAGCCTCTTCGGCACCAACGCGGCGCCGGCCGGCACGGAGGTGCGCCTGGAGGACCGCATCGAGCGCGACTCCGAAGACCCGGACCTCAGGGTCTTCACTTACGCCGCTGTCAGGCCGCTCGAGCAGCTCGACGTGGTGGAGGTCCGGCTGCGCCGCGCTGCGCCCCTTTCGGGCACCTCGGCGCCCGAGCAGTGGGATGTGGAGTTCGTAGGTTTCCGTACTTCGCTCGAGCTCAGCGGCGTGCGAGCGTGGCTGCAGACGCCCACGGCGTGGTGGCTCTTCGTCGCCTTCTCGCTTCTGGTGCTCGTGCAGCTGGCGACCAGGGGTTCGCTGCTGAGACGCTGGTTGAGCGCCGGCTTCGAGGTCATCCGCCAGCACCGGCGGCTGGTGATAGGCACACTGGCAGCGCTTTACGGGATGTTCGGGCTCGGTGCGCTGTCCGGCAGCGCCCTCCCGGACGAGTGCGAGACCGCCATCATCGAGGTGGTCACCGCGGCGGTCACTTCGCTGGGCGCCACCGACGCGTACGCCAGCGGCAACGTGGCCCGCGCGGCCGTCACGACGTTCTATCAGAACTTCATGGTGGTCACGCTTTCAGTCACCTTCTCGCTAGCCGCGCTGCTCGGGGTTCCCGCCTACCTGTTCGCGGCCCTGTCGTTCTTCGTGCAGGGCATCCCGTTCGGCCTGCTGGGAGGCGCCGGCTTCCTAGAGTCGCTCCTGGTGCTGGTTCTGCTGGTGCTGGAACTGACCGCCTACTTCCTGGTGGTGGCAGGCGGAGGCATGCTGCTGGCAACGCTCCTCTCGCCAGGTGAGGGCCGCCTGTTCCGCGCCTACCGGAAGCTGCTGCTGACGCTGCCTATCGCCATGCTCCTGCTGCTGGTTGGTGCCTGGTACGAACCGCTGATACTACTGCTGGTCCCATAGGCGCCTGATGGCGGGAGCCACGTCCAGAAGCGAAGCCGCGTCGGCGAGTTCGCTGGCGACCTCGCCGAGCGCCATAAGGGGCACCTCCCCGAGCGTATGCGCCTTGGTGCTGAGGTCCTCGAGGTTGCCGTGATCCGAGGTGAGTACCAGCGAGAAGTCGCGGCCGGCGCCCTCCCGCAGTAACGCCCCCAGCAGCAGGTCGAGGCGCTCAAGCAGCTCAACCGCCCCTACGGCGTTGCGAGCGTGCCCCAGCGAGTCCGTGAGCCACAGGTCGAAGAACGTGAGCGTCGCACTGTTGGCAAGGCGCGCCAGCACCTCGGCCGCCAGCTCGGGCGACTGAGGCGCAGTCTCTGGGCTCATCTGCGCGAAACGCTCACCGCTTAGGTCAGCGGCCACCGCCTGGTGCGCGCGGTAACGCTCCATGTCACGCAGCTCGGTGCCAGCGCTGCGGGCCGCCACCACGGGGGCGTTGGGTTTGAAGCGGCGCGTGCCGAGAACGGCGAAGTAATCGTCGGGGTAGGCGTTGGCCAGCACCGCGCCTTCAAGCGCCTGAGCGTCGTGGAAGAGGGTGCTCTCATGCAGCAGGGCCGTCAGCGTAGGGCCCGGCCAGGGACCGTAGTGGCGCTCCATGGCGGCCGCGCCGTTGAGGCCCGTCAGCAAGGTCGTCTGCCCGGTGGCCGACTGCGGCAGCCCCTCCACACCGAGCGTGGCGTCCAGCGGCCGGTACGTGAGGCCCGCCTGGGTCAGGGGCAGCCGCTCCCGAGTTAGGGGACCGCCTAGCAGCTCCCACAGCACGGGCATGTGAGCGCGCGCCAGCGGGTTGCTCTGAGGGTCGGGAGCGCCCAGCCCAACGCCGTCGAGGAACAGGAACAGCACCCGCCCCTGACTAGCTGGCACGCGCCGTGCGGCCAGCGTCAGCCGACCCCGACCGCGTGCCTGACGCGCTTCATGGTTTCGGCCGCCACGGCGCGGGCGCGCTCGGCGCCCACCGCCAGTACTCGGTCGAGTTCAGCCTCGTCGGCAAGGTACTCGTGATAGCGCGCCTGAATGGGCGCCAGCGCTTCGGTGACCGACGCGACCACGGCCTTCTTCAGGTGGCCGTAGCCGGCGCCCTCGAACTCCGCCTCGATGGCCGCCATCTCCTGGCCAGTCAACGCCTGGTGGATGGTCAGCAGGTTCCTCACGCCCGGTGAGGCGTGGTCGAAGCGGACCTCTCGACCGGAGTCGGTCACGGCCGACATGATGCTCTTCTTTATGCGCTTCTCGTCGTCCAGCAGGCCGATGGCGTGACCGCTTACCTTGGCGGCCACGCTCTTGCTCATCTTGGCCTCAGGGTCGTCGAGGCCCATGATGCGCGCCCCGACCTTGGGGATCACGGCCTTTGGGATAACGAACGTGTCGCCGAACAGGTTGTTGAAGCGCACGGCCACGTCGCGCGTTAGCTCTATGTGCTGCACCTGGTCGTCGCCCACCGGCACCCGGTCGGTGTCGTAAAGCAGGATGTCGGACGCCATCAGCACGGGGTAGTTGAGCAGGCCCGCGCCGACGCTCTCGCGCTCCTCGGACTTGGACTTGAACTGGGTCATGCGGTACAGCCAGCCGAGCGGCGTGACGCAGTTGAGAAGCCAAGCAAGCTCGGAGTGCTCTGGCACGTGCGACTGCACGAAGACGATGCTGCGCTCGGGGTCGATGCCCACGGCCAGGTACAGCGCCGCCACACTGCGAACGGCGGAGCGGAGCTGCTGCGGGTCTATCTCTTCCGGGATCGTGAGCGCGTGGAGGTCGACCACGCAGAAGATGTTCTCACCCTCGTGCTGCTGCTCCACCCACTGCCTGAGCGCCCCGACGTAGTTGCCGATGTGGGGTGTGCTGGTGGGCTGAACGCCGGAGAACACGCGCGGCTTAGCGCCGCTCTGCTCCTTGCGCGAAGGTGTTTCGGAGGTGCTGGTAGTCATGGTCAGCAAGTATAAGGTGCCGGGTCCGGCCCGGAGCGCGCTGGCGGATTACGTCAGCGCAGCTCGAACACGACGAGCGCCAGTCCGGGCAGCTCGAACTCGGCCGCTTCTGGCGCGGTCGCCGCAGCTTCGGGGGTCAGCGGCGCGTGAACGGCCTCCACGTCCTCGGGCCTAACGCCCAGGCCATTGAGTTCAACCGTCAGCGGGCGGGCGCTCAGGTTGGCCAGGATGACCACGCCGTGGTTAGCTACCGACCTGCGCGCGGCAAGCACGGCTCTCGAGCCCCCGTCCAGCAGCTGGAAGTCACCAGCAGTCAGTGCCGGGAGCTGGTTGCGCAGCTCTATCAGGCGCCGGTAGGCGTGCCACAACGAGTGCGGATCCGTTCGCTGCGCCTCGACGCTCACGCCCGCCGGAACGTCGCCGGCGTCCGTCCAGGCCGCGGCGCTGCTGAAACCGAACTCGCCTCCTGAGGTTGGCTCCGTCCAGCGCATCGGGGTGCGCTTCTCAACGTCGAAACTGCCGGGACCGTCGGGCAGGCCGATCTCGTCGCCGTAGTACATGAACGGCGTGCCGGGCAGCGTTAGCAGCAGGCCGGCGGCGAGCTTCATGCGCTGCTCGTCGCGCCGCGGGAACGACAGCAGCGTGGCCGGCCTGGTCTGGTCGTGGTTCGAGATGAACGTGCCGCGCACGGCCCCCGGCGGGTAAAGCTGCTGAGCCTGCGCCACCACGTCGCCCAGGTCCGCGGCCGAGCGGGCCTGGATGGCGGCCAGCAGCGCGCGCCAGAGCGGGTAATCGAACGACATGTCCAGCTGCGAGGTCTCGTGGTAGCGGATGATGGCCGGCATCTCGGTCCACGTCTCGCCCACCAGGAAGGCGTGCGGCGCCTCCTCGTGAAGGAACGCCTGGAAATCGCGCACCCACTCGTACGTCTCGGCGGTGTTGGAAATCTGTCCGCTCTCCGACTCCACGATGTGCTGGATGGCGTCGACCCGGAAACCGTCAACGCCGAGCTCTAGCCAGAAGCGCGCGATCTCCTTGAACTCCTCCACCACCTGCGGGTTGCGGTGGTTGAGGTCGGGCATGCCTGGCGAGAAGAGCCCCAGGTACTGGTCACCCGCCCCGCTGGGCGAAGCGTGCCAGGCGGAGCCGCCGCGCGTGCCGCGCCAGTCAGGCGGGTCGGTGTGCCACACGTAGTAGTCGCGGTACTGGGGATCGCCGGCCGCCGCCTTCACGAACCAGGGGTGGCGGCTCGACGAGTGGTTGGGCACGAAGTCGAGGATCACGCGCAGCTCCAGCGCGTGCGCGGCGGCCAGCAGCTCCTTCATGTCGTCGAGCGTGCCGTAGTCGGGGTTCACGTCTTTGTAGTCGGTTACGTCGTAGCCGTGGTAGCTGGGGCTCGGATGGATGGGCATGAGCCAGATGCCGCTGACGCCCAGCTCGGCCAGGTACGGCAGGCGCCTGATCACGCCCTGCAGGTCGCCCACGCCGTCGCCATCGGAGTCGTGGAAGCTGCGCACGAAGATCTCGTACCACACGCCCTCTTGCCATGGCCGCTCGGCGGCTAGCGCGGCGCCTGCCAGGTTCATCAGCGTCAAGAGCAACACCCATCTCGCCACGTGCTCACGCGCGGCGGTGCGACCTTTCACCTGGGGTCTCCGGGGAACGCCCGGTCGACCCAGGCCAGCGGGTTCGAGGCCTCGCCGTGAACGCGCATCTCCCAGTGCAGGTGCGGGCCGGTGGAGAGACCCTCGCTGCCGACCTCGCCTATGAGCTCGCCGCCCTGCACCGCCTGACCGACCTGCACGTTGATGCGCGACAGGTGGAAGTAGTAGCTCATGACGCCAGCACCGTGATCCACGGCGATGAAACCACCCTTGATGGGGTAGTGATCGGCTATCAGTACGCGCCCCGCGTTGGTGGCCAGCACGGGCGTGCCCATGGGCGCCGCCAGGTCGAGCCCGTAATGGAACGACACCGGTCCGCCCTGGGCGTAGCGGCGCGCGTCGCCGAAGCCGCTGGTGCTGACGCCGCCTATCGGCATGAGGAACGGCTCGCTCCAGAGCGGCTGCTCTTCGGCGCTGGCCCAGGCGTCGGCTATCACGGCCGCCTCCAGGTCGCGCGCCTCAGGCGTTATGAGCGAGAGGGTGGCGGCGCTCAGCTGCAGCTGCTCCACCTCCACCGGTAACGGGGTCAGCTCCACGCCGTGGTTCACGGAACGGGCGCGGCCGAACTCGTCGACCACTGTCACGCTCAGTTCGAGCGTGGTCGGCTCGACCGTCATGGTGGTGGCCGCCACGGCCAGCAGCTGGGTCACGCCATCTGGGCTCACGACCTGGCGAACTGGCAGCAGGCCGCCGTTCAGCATGACCGAGACGTCGGTCACTGCGGCGGTGAGTAGCGGATCCTGGGCGCCCGCCTGAGGGCTCACTCGCACGCCGAGCGGATCGCCCGCCGTTACGACGCCTTGCACCTCAACCAGCGGGGTAAGTGGCGGCACGCCTACCACGGTCACGGTTTCCTCCGTGGCGTTACCCGCCGCGTCGGTTGCCACAAGGTGAGCGGTGTGCAAACCGGCGGCGGCCGGCAGGTCGAACGTGTGGTCCTGCGCGACCTCCTCAACCACCACCCCGGCGTAGGTGAGCACCATGGTGGCGGGCTCATCGGAGCTGACGAAGAACCGCAGCGGCTGGCCCTCCGCCAGCCTGTCTACATGCTCGAGGTACAGCCGCGGCGGGTCGGTGTCGCGCAGGAAGGCCATGGCTACCAGCCCCACCAGCGTCACCACGGCCACCGTCAGCAGGATTAGCAGGGTCTTGCGACGCTGCACGTTCAGGCCTTCTGGCTGGTAACGAATGGCAGGTTGCGCAGTTTGTGGCTAACGTCGAGCCCGTAACCGTACACGAACGCGTCTTCGATGGTGAAGCCGACGTAGTCGATGGGCACGTCGACCATGCGCCGCGAGGGCTTGGCGAGGAGCGTGGCCACCTTCACGGAGGCCGGGTTGCGCCCTTGCATGTAGCCCACCAGGTACTGCATGGTGAGGCCGGTGTCGATGATGTCTTCGACGATGATCACGTGGCGGCCCTTGAGGCTCTGCTCGAGGTCTTTCAGCAGCCTCACCTCACCGCTGGACTCTGTGCGCGAGCCGTAACTGGTGACAGAAAGGAAATCGACGGTGAGCGGCAGGTTGATGGCCCGAACGAGGTCGGCCATGAACACGAAGGCGCCGTTGAGGACGCATATGAGGTGCAGATCCAGGCCCTGGTAGTCGCGGCTTATCTGCTCTCCTAGCTCGGCCACGCGGCGCGCGATGGCGTCAGCGTCGAGCTGCACAGCGCCGTCTCCGGCTACGAATACGTTAGATCCCGACATCAGGCCGAAGTATACCCAAGGCGCGCCAGCTCCTTGGCGCTCACCTGCCGGTAATCGCCTACGGCGAGGTCGCCCAGCTTAAGGCTCCCCACGCGGGTGCGCACGAGGCGCTCGACGGTGCGGTCGACAGCCTTGAACAGCCTGCGCACCTCACGTTTACGGCCCTCGGTGAGCACGACCACGGCTCCGCCCGGCGCGGGCCGGGCGCTGCTCACCTGCGCCGGACCGTCCTCCAGCTCCACGCCGTCAAGCAGGCGCCTAAGCACGCTGCCGTCAACGCGCCCCTCCTTGCACCACACGCGGTACTCCTTCTCCAGGCCGTAGCGGGGGTGCGTGAGCCTGAGCGTCAGATCGCCGTCGGTGGTGAGGAGCAGCAGCCCCTCGGTGTCGCGGTCGAGCCGCCCGACGGGGTGGAGTCCCGGTGTCGGCGGAACCAGGTCGAGCACGGTCTGGCGGCCACGCTCGTCGCTGGCGGTGGTCACGTAGCCCGCGGGCTTATGCAGCATGTAAGTCAGGCGCTCGCCGCTTAGGTGCAGCTGCTTGCCGTCGACCCGCACGTCGTCGCCAGGCTGCGCCCGCTGGCCCAGCTCGGCCTTGCGACCATTCACGGTCACCCTGCCGGCCAGGATGTACTCCTCCGCCTTGCGGCGGCTGGCCACCCCTGCCCGCGAAATGAGCCGCTGCAGCCTCTCGCCGCTCGCTGCGCTGTCCTGCAGGTCGCCGGACCGCGAGTTGCCAACGGGCGAGCTGGTGGCGGCCTGGCGCGGCTTCCTGGCGCCGGAGCGCGCACTGCCCCTGACGGGGCGCTTTCTGGGACCTTTGGCACTGCGTGGGGGAGGCTTTTCACTCATGACGCACCATCATAGTTGGCCCGCGACGCCGAGCCTGTCGCGGCTCGCGGTTCGCGTAGCGGCGCCACGCGAACCGGCCGCTTACGCTTGCGCCCTGGGTACCTGGCGCGGGTTCTGGAACCCATCTGCGCCAGCCGGCCGGGTAGCATTCCTAGCGTGAGCAACCACGTTCCCACCGATGTGCCCGGCGCGGAGCAAGAAGACAGCGCGCTGGCAGAGACGTTCCGTCAGGTCATCGAGGACCTGATCCCCTTCAACCACCACCTGGGTCTAAAGCTCGGCCGGTTGGACCGGGCGGGTCACCAGGTCGAGCTGCTGCTGGACCTTAGACCCGAGCACATCGGTAATGCCGTGAGGCGCATGCCCCACGGCGGGCTGTTGGCCGCGCTGGTGGACGCTGCTTCGGGCGCGGCCGCCGCGCTCACGTTGAGCGACATGGCGCAGGCTCCCAGCGTGGCGACCGTGGACATGCGCGTCGACTTCCTGCGGCCCGCCCGCGGTAAGCGGCTCAGCGCGGTCGGCAGCGTCATGCGCAGCGGCCGCGCCGTGGTGGTCGTGCGCACCGACGTGTTCGACGAGGACGGCAGCCTGGTGGTGCTCGGAACCAGCACCTTCACCGTGGACCGCAGCGCCGGCGACGACGAAGCCGCCAGCGTGTGAGTGGCTTCCCGTTCTGTTAGCGTCGAGAGCATGATCCATCCCCTACACGAGAAGTACGCAGAGCTGCTGGTGAGCTACTGCCTGGAAGTCGAACCGGCCCAGCAGGTGCTGCTCGACGTGGCCACTGAGGCAGCGCCCCTCGCCCGCGCGCTGTACCGCGCGGTCCTCGCCGCTGGCGGCGAGCCGCACCTGCGGCTCACCTACCCGGAGCAGGCCGCCGACCTGCTGGAACTGGCGGGCGCCTCAGTGCTGGACGCTGAGCCGGCGGTGCAGCTGGCTGAGATGCGGCTCATGGACGCCTACGCGCGCGTGGGCGCGCCCGACAACTCGAGGTCGCTACAGGACGCCGACATCAGCAAGCTAGCGCGACTGTCGCGCCGCATGCAGGAAGTCATGCGCACGCGCATGGCGCGGCGCTGGGTCGTGACGCTCTTCCCTACTCCGGCCTCGGCGCAGGAATCCGGCATGAGCACCGGCGAGTACGAGCGTTTCGTGTACGGCTCCATGTTCCTGTACGACGCCGACCCGGCAGCGCGCTGGCGCGAGCTGGGCGCAAAGCAACAGCGCTGGATTTCAAGGCTGCAGCGAGCCGACAAGGTCACGATCGAGGGGCCCGGCACCGACCTGAGCCTCAGCGTCAAGGGCCGCACCTGGGCCAACTCCGACGGCAAGCGCAACATGCCCTCGGGCGAGGTGTTCACGGGACCGCTTGAGGACAGCGCCAACGGGGTCATCAGCTTCGAGATCCCCTCCAACGTGGACGGCGCCCTGGTCGAGGGCGTGAGGCTGCGCTTCGAGAACGGGAAGGTGGTCGAAGCGCACGCCAGGCGCGGTCAGGAACTGCTGAACGAGAAGCTGGCCACCGACCCCGGCGCACGCTTCTTGGGCGAGCTGGGCATAGGCACCAACCCGCACATCGACCGGCCCACCCTCAAGACGCTTTACGACGAGAAGATCCTGGGCACCATCCACCTGGCGCTTGGCCGCAGCTACCCCGAGACGGGCGGCACGAACGAGAGCGCCATCCACTGGGACCTGGTGTGCGACCTGAGGACCGAGGGGCGCGTGCTGCTGGACGGCGAGGTGTTCCTCGAGAACGGTCGCCTCGTGAGTTAACCGCTCAGCGAGCCGTCCAGCCGAGGTCCATGGTCATCACCGCGCCGGTGGTGGCCCACGCCGCAGGCGAGGCCAGGTACGCCACCATGCCTGCCACGTCGCTAGGTTCGAGCATCTTCTTGATAGCGAGGCCAGCCAGGAACACTTGCTGCTCGACCTCCTCCTCCGGTATGCCGCGCGTGCGCGCCTGAGCCGCCACCTGGTCGGCCACCAGCTTGGTGCGAACGTAGGCGGGAGCCACCACGTTGCAGGTGATTCCGTGCTCACCGCCCTCCAAGGCCGTCACGCGCGCCAACCCGACCAGCCCGTGCTTGGCGCTCACGTAAGCCGACTTGAAGGGGCTGGCGCGCAGGCTGTGCACGCTGCCAACGTGCACGATGCGGCCGGAGCCTGAGCGCGTGAGCGCCTCCCAGGCGTACTTGGTGAGCAGGAACGGCGCGGTGAGCATGAGTCGCATGATGAACTCCCAGCGCTCCTCAGGGAACTCGGAAATCGGGTCGATGTGCTGCACGCCCGCGTTGCACACCAGCACGTCGAGCGCCCCCAACTCGCTCAGGGTGCGGCTCACGGCCAGCTGGCAGCCCGCCCCCGTGCTCAGGTCCGCCGCCACGAAGAGGGCGCCCAGCTCCACCGCCCGCGCGTGGCCCAGCTCCTCGTTCACGTCGACCAGCGCCACCTGGTAGCCGTCCTGCACCAGCCGCTGGGCACAGGCCAGCCCGATGCCGGCAGCGGCGCCCGTGACCAGGGCGGTGCGCTTGGGTGCTTCGGTCATCCTCTCGTTCCCTCCGCCTTCGTTAGTTGTGGCAACCATAACCGCCAACAGGACGGGCGCCCATGCTCTTGCGCCCCTTCCCCTCCATTAGGTAAACTTCTTCTTCGCTGGCCTTCAGCGTGTTCCTGCGGCCCATTGGGGCCTCACGCGGAGCCAGGCCGAGCCGAAGTGGCGGAATCGGTAGACGCGCATGATTCAGGGTCATGTGTCCGCAAGGACATGGGGGTTCAAGTCCCCCCTTCGGCACCAACCAGCAGGCCAGTAGCAGATCGTCGCCTCCAAGCGGGGCGACGATCTGCTTCTGTTAGTTATCGGCTTTTGGGCGCCAACAGCCTGGGGCTTAGGTCCCCTCTAGCTCCTCGAGCTCGCCGAGGCGCCTGAGCACCTCAACGACCTCGCTTAGCAGAGCCAGTCGGTTGCGCCTAAGTTGAGCGTCGTCGGCCATGACCAGCACGTTGTCGAGGAAGTCGTCGAGCGGCGCTTTGAGGCTCACCACCTTGGCGATGGCCCCGTCCACACCGCTAAGCGCGGCCTGGGGGGCGTGCCGCAGGTCCCACGGCGGCAGCTGCCGCTCGGCTGCGGCCAGCAGCTCCTGCACGCCTTCCCGGGCGGTGCCGAGCGCTTCGTGAAGGGGTGCCTCGGGCGGCTCGCGGAACAGTTCCACGTTCACTTCGGCGCTCTCGTCGGCCTTGGCGGCCAGGTTGGCGGCGCGCTTGTACAGCGCCATCAGGTCGCCCGCTTCGGGCGAGGTGAGCAGGGTGTTCAGCAGTTCCACGCGGCGGGCTGCGCCGGTAACGCTGCGTGAACCGTTGACCGCCGCGCGCACGGTGGGCACGGCTGCGCGCTCCTGCAAGAGCACCGACACGCGGTCCCACACGAACTCCTCCACGGCCGCGGCGACGTCGGCACCGACCTCTACGGCTGCGCTCTCGTAAGGGCGCACCGCGGCGTTCACGAACTCAGCCAGCGGCAGCTTCCAACCGCGCGAGCCGAGCACGCGCGCCACGGCCAGGCCGTCGCGCCTTAGGCCGAACGGGTCGGCAGAACCGGTTGGCCGCCGTCCCAGCGCGAAGAAGCCGACCAGCTTGTCGAGCCTATCGGCCACGGCCAGCACGGCGCCCGCTTCGGTGGCGGGCACGGCGTCGTCGTGCGTCTTGGGTTGCACTCCGCCGAGCAGCGCGTCTGCGGCGGCTTCCGGCAGCCCTTCGGCCAGGGCGTAGGCGCGCGCCATCACGCCCTCGAGTTCCGGGAACTCGTACACCATGTCGGTGGCCAGGTCCGCCCGGAAGATCGGCAGGGCGCGGCGCGCTGCCTCTGCCTGGTCGTCATCTACCGCCAGCGCCTCCAGCAGCGTCTCGGCTGCCACCCCGACGCGCTCGATCTTGTCGGCCATGGAGCCCAGTTCCTTCTGGAAGGCGATGCCCGACAGGCCCCAGGCGTGCTGCGAGAGGCTCTTACGCAAGTCGGAGCGCCAGAAGAAGCGCGCGTCGTAAAGCCGGCCCGCCAGCACCTGCTCGTAACCGTTCCTAACCACGCTCTCGTCGGCGACCTGGTTGTTGGATACGCCCACGAAGCGCGCGGCCAGCGCCCCCGCGGCGTCGCGCGTGGGAAAGAAGCGCTGGTGCTTGATCATCACGGTCGCCAGCACCTCTTCGGGCAGCTCGAGGTAGGCGTCCTCGAAAGCTCCGAGGATGGGGAACGGCCACTCGACCAGGTCTGTGACCTCGTCCAGCAACGCCGGATCGTCGTACACCGAAAGCCCGGCCGCTGCCGCCGCGCCCTGCACGCCGTGGGCGGTGGCCTCGCGGCGGCGCTGGCGGTCGGCCAAGACGCGCGCCTCCTCCAGGGAGGCCAGGTACTCGCTGGCAGAACCGACCGGCAGCTCGCCCGGCGCCAGGAAGCGGTGCCCGCGCGTGGTGGCGCCGGAACGTACGCCTGCCACCTCGAAGTCGATCTCGTCGCCGTTCAAGAGCGCCAGGAGCCACGCCACGGGCCTTACGAACGGCGTGGGCTCGCTGCCCCAGCGCATCTTGCGCGGCGCTGGCAGGTCTTTGACCAGCTGCGCCAGCAGCGCCGGCAGCAGCTCGGTCGTGGCGACGCCGCCCCGCTGCACCGTGGCGTACAGGTAGCTGCCCTTGTCGGTCTCGCGACGCTCCAGGGCGTCCAGGCCAACACCGTTCTTGTCGGCGAACGCCAGCGCGGCGCGCGTGGGCGCCCCACTATCGTCGAACGCCACGGCGGCGGGCGGCCCCCGCAGCTCCTCGGTGCGCAGCGCGCTGGCGCCCGGCAGGCCGCGCGCCACCACGCTCAGGCGGCGGGGCGAGCCGTAACTCGTTACGGAAGTAGCGCCGACGTCGGCAGCGCTCAGCCTCTCGCTCAGCAGCGCTGCCAGCGCCGCGCTGCCCTCCTTCACGTACCAGCTGGGCAGCTCCTCAGTGCCGATCTCGAACAGGAGCTCACTGCCCGCACCGGACCGCTTGAGTTCGTCCGCCGGCATGTCAGTTGCCTCCTTGTTCGGCGCCGCCGACCGCTTCGCCTGTGCTCTCCAGGTAGCGCCTGGCTGTCGCCTCTGATAGGCGCCTGACGCGCTGCACGTAACCCTGGCGCTCCGTGTGCGACAGCACCCCGCGGGCGTCCAGCAGGTTGAAGGCGTGCGAGCACTTGAGCACGAACTCGTACCCCGGGTACACCAGGCCCTCGCCTAGCAGCCGGTTGGCCTCAACCTCGAAGCGCTCGAACAGGTCGCGCTGCAGCGCCTCGTCGGAGCTCTCGAAGTTGTACTTAGAGTGCTGCACCTCGAAATCGCGCCGCAAGTCGCCGAGCGTCACGCCGGGCGCGTACTCCACGTCGAAGGCGTGTGACTTGTTCTGCAGGTACATGGCCAGGCGCTCCATGCCGTAAGTGAGCTCGACCGAGACGGGATGGCAGTCCAGGCCCCCGACCTGCTGGAAGTAGGTGAACTGCGTGATCTCCATGCCGTCCATCCACACCTCCCAGCCGAGGCCCCACGCCCCGAGGGTAGGTGACTCCCAGTTGTCCTCCACGAACCTGATGTCGTGCGCCTTGGGGTCAATGCCGAGGGCGTAAAGCGAGTCGAGGTACAGCTGCTGCGTGTCGGCCGGCGACGGCTTGAGCACCACCTGGTACTGGTAGAAGTACTGGAAGCGGTATGGGTTGTCGCCGTAGCGACCGTCGGCCGGGCGGCGGCTGGGTGCGATGCCCGCCACGCGCCACGGCGAACTGCCGAGCGAGCGCAGGAAGGTGGTCGGGAAGAAGGTACCGGCGCCCACTTCTGTGTCGACGGGGGGCGCGATAACACAGCCCTGCTCCGCCCAGTAGCGGTCCAGCCGGAAGAGGAGTTCCTGAAAAAGCATACCTCTCCTAAGCTTGCCCCAAAGTGGCGTTCACGGCGCTGGCCAGGTGGCGGCGCTTACCGGATTCGAGGGGGGCGGCCCCAACCCTGAAGGAAATCGTAACGAAACTCAGGTGAGGTCTCACGCCAGGCGGGTACTATAGCACCATGCCCGAGTGGCCCAACCCGCACTTCTATCCCCTCAGCACTGGGGCACGGCCGCGTACGGCTCGGAGGACGCCTTGAACAGGTACGACGACAGAGCACGCCTCGTCTTCCACTTCGCGCGGAAGGAAGGCACCGACTTCGGCCACGCCATGATCGGCCCGGAGCACCTGCTGCTGGGCCTGATGCGCGAGAACGGCACGGCCAGCAAGGTGCTCACCGAGTTCGGTGCGTCGCTCGAGCTGTTCCGGCGCCAGGTCGAAGAGATGGTCGGCCGGGGCGACGGCGCGCTGCGCAACGAGGCCGCGGCCATCACCCCGCGGGCGCGCCGGGTCATGGAGCTGGCTGGCTCAGAGGCGCGCAGCCTCGGCTCCAACGTCATCGCCACCGAGCACATCTTGCTCGGCATCATCCGCGAGGGCGACGGCGTGGCGTACCGCATCCTGCAGAACCTCACCCGCGACGTGGACGCCGTGCGCTGGCGCATCCTCGCGGCGGCCGATCCCAAGAACCAGGCAGAGACCGTTAACACCCCGTTCCTCGACGAGTACGCCCGTGACCTAACCACCGAGGCGCAGGACGGCAAGCTCGACCCGGTCATCGGGCGCACCGAAGAGATACGGCGCGTCATCCAGATCCTCTCGCGCCGCACCAAGAACAACCCCGTTCTGATCGGCGAACCCGGTGTGGGTAAGACCGCCATCGTGGAGGGGCTGGCGCAGGCCATCACCGAGGGCCGCGTGCCGCCAAACCTGCTGAACGTGCGGGTGCTCTCCATCGACCTCAGCAACGTGGTGGCCGGCACCAAGTACCGCGGTGAGTTCGAGGAGCGCCTGCGGCAGATCATCGAGGAGCTGCGCAACGCGCGCGTGGTGGCGTTCATCGACGAGCTCCACACGCTGGTCGGCGCGGGCGGCGCCGAGGGCACGCTCGACGCGGCCAACATCCTCAAGCCGCCCCTCTCCCGCGGTGAGGTGCAGGTCATCGGCGCCACCACCACGGGTGAGTACCACCGCTACATCGAGAAGGACGCTGCGCTCGAGCGGCGCTTCCAGCCGGTAATCGTGCTGGAGCCCTCCCCCGAAGAGTCGCTCGAGATCCTGATCGGCCTGCGCGACAAGTACGAGGCGCACCACGGGGTCGTCATCCCGAGCGAGATGCTCGAGATGGCCGTGCGCTTCGGCGAGCGCTCTCTGCCCGGACGCAACTTCCCCGACAAGGCCATCGACCTCATAGACGAGGCCGCGTCGCGCACGCGCCTCAACAAGTCGCTCGGCTTCCCCGTGCTCGAGGAGGAGGACGGCACCCCCATCGTCAGCCGCGAGGACCTGGAGGCCGTGGTCGACTCGTGGGGCGGTATCTACGTCGACGAGCAGGACCACGAGAAGCTCGCGCAGATCGAGCAGCACCTGCAGAAGGTGGTCATCGGGCAGCGCACCGCCATCAAGGCGCTCGGCGCGGCGCTGCGGCGCTCGCGCGTGGGCCTCGGCGGACGCACGCGGGTGTCGGCCTCGTTCCTCTTCGTCGGTCCATCCGGCACGGGTAAGACGTTCCTGGCCAAGCAACTCGCCGTGCAGCTCTTCGGCAGCGAGCGCGCCCTGGTGCGGCTCGACATGAGCGAGTTCCAGGAGCCTCACTCGATAAGCAAGCTCATCGGCGCCCCGCCGGGCTACGTGGGTCACGAGCAGGGCGGCCGCCTCACCGAGGCCGTTCGGCGTCAACCGTTCAGCGTGGTGCTTCTAGACGAGATCGAGAAGGCGCACCCCGACATCTACAACACGTTCCTTCAGGTGCTCGACGACGGTCGCCTGACCGACGGCCTGGGCCGCACGGTCGACTTCCGGCGCGTCATCCTCATCATGACCAGCAACGCGGGCTTCAACCGGCAGGGCGCCAGCATCGGTTTCCAGGCCAGCCCGGCCGTGTCGGCCGAGATCCCCCTGCGCGGCATCTTCAGCCCAGAGTTCCTCGACCGCCTCGACGAGGTCATCACCTTCGACACGTACGAGCGCAACGACGTGGTGTTCATCACCAACCAGATGCTGGAAGAGATCCGCCGCGAGCTGCAGACGCGCGACATCCGCGTCACTTTCGCGCCTGAGGTGGCGCCCTTCCTGGTCGACCAGCTACCGCAGGGCGAGAGCGTGCGGCCGCTGAGAGGCATCATCCGCGAGCACATCGAGGACCCCCTCTCGACCGAGCTTCTCGAGCACGGTTCAGATGAACCGCTGCTGGTAACCATCGAAGACGGCCGCGCTATCTTCGCCAGACCGGTGCCGCTGGTCTGACCCCATCCCTCACGATGTTCGTTAGGCACCCGCGCTGCGGCGCGGGTGCGCCTATGCTTGAACCTTAGGGGTTAGGAGCGGCGCCGTCAGCATGGCCAAGAGTCAGACTTCCTACGTGTGTTCTGAGTGCGGGAGCATGAGCCCCGCCTACCTCGGGCGCTGCCCGCGCTGCGGCGAGTGGGGCACGCTCGAACCCGAAAGCAGCGCGCCGCCTGCCCGCGGGCGAGGCGGCAGCCGGAGCGGCCGCAGCCTCGAGGCGTTGCGGTTAGAGGACGTCCTCGACGCCACCCTGGCGCGCCGCTCCAGCGGCGACCCCGAGGTGGACCGCGTGCTGGGCGGCGGCTGGGTCGTGGGATCCGCCCTGCTCATAGCCGGCGAGCCCGGCATCGGCAAGTCGACGTTGCTGCTGCAGCTGGCGCAGCACGCGGTCGATCAGGGCCGCAGCGTGCTGTACGTCGCGGGCGAGGAGTCTCCCGCCCAGGTGCGCATGCGAGCCGACCGGCTCGGTATAGGCAGCAGCATGCAACTCACGCGGGAGAACGAAGCCGAGGTAATAGCCGAGCACCTGCGCAGCAACGCGCCCGACCTGGTCATCGTGGACTCCATCCAGACCCTGGTGGCCGAAAGCGGCGGCGTGCCCGGCACGGTCTCGCAACTGCGCGACTCGACCGCCATCCTCGTAGAGGCCGCCAAGGAGTCAGGCTCGACGCTCGTGCTCATAGGTCACGTGACGCGGCAGGGCTCCATAGCCGGCCCTAAGGTCATCGAGCACGTGGTCGACGCCACCTTCGCGCTCGAGTCGGCCGCCGGCCTGCGGGTGCTGCGCTCGCTCAAGAACCGCTTCGGTGCCACGGGCGAGGTAGGCGTGTTCGAGATGACCGCCACGGGCATGGTGGCGGTGCAGAACCCTTCCGAAGCGTTCCTGGCCGAAAGGCCGGAAGGCGTACCGGGTTCGGTGGTGGTGGCCGCGCTCGAGGGCCAGCGTCCGCTGCTGCTCGAGGTGCAGGCGCTGGCGTCCAAGAGCCCGTACGCTGCCCCTCGGCGCGTGGTGCAGGGGCTCGATCAGCGCCGCGTCGA
>Ga0265293_10004327_pt1 | contig 25149 bp, 24 predicted proteins | sample Munlanlewell138R_FD_192505 | JGI IMG/M metagenome (GOLD analysis project Ga0265293, IMG submission 192505) | Leachate microbial communities from a municipal landfill in Southern Ontario, Canada - Leachate well 138R | ecosystem: Engineered > Solid waste > Landfill > Unclassified | place: Canada...
TCACCAATGGGTGTCCGCACACCGCTGACAATAACAACTTCTCTTTGCGCCATTCTGTTTCCTCCGGGAATGTTTATTGCTCACGGGGAAGATCCCGCGATAAATTTCAATGGTTTTCGAATCGGCAATTATGCCACAAGCGCGGCTAAACCGACATTTTAATGGCCGCCCTCAGACAGTGCGAACATTGCGCTCCGCCGCCCAGTTGCGCAGACCGTGGAGTTTTTCCGCCATCACCGCCGACAGGGGCGCTGTCGCCATCACCTCGGCAACAATGGACTCCGTCGTCAGGGGCATATTCTTGGCGTCAGGGGCACCGGCGGATGTCGCCAAGCCGCTATAGAGCGCCGCCACTACAGCCTGTTCTATTTCCGCGCCGCTGAACCCCTCACTGGCGGCGGCCAGCGCATCAAGATCGAAATGGGAGGTGTCGCAATCACGTTTGCCGAGATGGATTGCGAATATCTCTCTGCGCACCTCCGCACTCGGCAGATCGACAAAAAAGATTTCATCAAAGCGGCCTTTTCTTAACAGCTCCGCCGGAAGGCGGGAGATATCATTGGCGGTGGCAACCATAAATACCGAGGTTTTGCGCTCCTGCATCCAGGTGAGCAGGGTTCCCAGCACCCGCTGCGACACCCCGGCGTCATTGTCGCCGCTGCTGATGGCCTTTTCGATCTCATCGAGCCAGAGCACGCAGGGCGACATCTGATCCGCCAACTGCAGGGCTTCGCGAAGATTGCGCTCCGTTTCACCATAGAATTTGTTGTATAGGGCGCCCACATCGAGACGCAGCATCGGCAAGCCCCACAGTCCCGCCACCGCCTTGGCGGCAAGGCTTTTGCCACCCCCCTGAACGCCCAAAAGGAGCACGCCCTTGGGGGTATCCATTTTTATTTTGGTGCCGACATTGAAAAACGCGTCCTTGCGCAAGCTCAGCCAGTTTTTTAAATTTTCCATGCCGCCGATATGGTTGAAATCTTCAACCTCATAACTGTATGTGAGCACAGCCTCCATATCCATAAGGCGAAACTTGGCCGTATTGATTTCGGGAATATCACTGTCGGTGATGGCGCCATCGTCATAGATTGCGGTTTTCACCAGGCGCCGCACTTCGCCATGGCTCAAGCCACGCAGGGCTCTAGCAAGGCGATTGATGGTGGCGCCATCAGCACGAACCTTATTGCCCTGGTTCTTCACCGCCCACTTTCTCGCCTCATCTTTTACCATGGCGAGAATTTCCCCCTCCGAGGCCAGGGACAAGCTGAATTTTGCCGCGAGCCGGACAAGCTCCGGCGGCAAATTCAGCTGATGACTGACCAACACCAGGGTCACGGCACCCTGATCATGCTTGAGGGCAATGTCCTTAAGGAGGCGCACATTTTTGGGCTGATCCTCGATCCAGGGATGGAAATCGCAGAGCATATAGATACCCGGATGGGCGCGGTCTCTGATGTGCCGCAGCACCTGTTCCGGCTCGGTGAGCTCGCCGTCCTGCTCCAGTTGCAAGCCAAAATGGGAGGCTCTGAGACCGTCGGTGACCGTCCAGCGCAGCAGGGGTTTTTGCTGGTCGCAGGCGACCCGCTGCAATAACTCCAGGGCGGCTTTTTCATCGTGGGTTTCAACAACAATTAAAGAAGCCTGGGCAGAGATAATGACTCCGAGGTCGCGAGCATCCTGCATGGTTTTATCCTCTCAAAATTGATTGTTTAGTGGCCGCGGGACAGGCCGGGAGAATGGCCATCACCACTGATCCTTTGATCGGCAGCCAAGTTTAGCTACAATCTTCACTCCAAAACACTCTTTCATAGACCAAAATGGCAACCCGGAATTTTTCACCCCTCGACAGGCTTATCAACGGCGCAGACCGCGCCCTGCGCACTCTGACAAACAATGCCAGCAGCGCCCAGCGCCATATACCGATGGCGCCGGGGGATGACTCCCTGCTCAGTGACAAAGAAAAAAGTCATGCCGCTGGCTTAATGCGCGTCAACCACAGCGGTGAAGTTTGCGCCCAGGCGCTCTACCAGGGTCAGGCTTTAACAGCAAAGCTGCCCTCGGTGCGCAAGGAGATGGAAAAAGCCGCCAATGAGGAAGTGGATCATCTCGCCTGGTGTGAAACCCGCATCAAAGAGCTCGGCAGCCATACCAGTGTGCTCAACCCTTTGTGGTACAGCCTTTCTTTTGGCATAGGCGCGGGCGCCGGTCTTATCCACGACCGCCTCAGCCTGGGGTTTGTCGCCGCCACCGAGCAACTGGTGTGCAAACACCTGTCAAACCACCTGAGAGAACTTCCGGACAAGGACAGCAAAAGCCGCGCTGTGGTGACCAAAATGCTTGAGGATGAAGCCCGGCATGCAGACACCGCCCTCGCCAATGGCGGCCTGCCTTTTCCCGCCCCGATTAAATGGTTGATGTCATTGGTCTCCACAGCCATGACCGCAACCAGTTATAAAATTTAGCTCCGAGATCAACCCGAATATTGCCCCAGTACGCTCCCCGATCAAGGTTTTCAACCCATATATGTGCTCAGCAGCCTGGTTTACCTTGTGACAGGCTACCACCGACGCCGCTTCGCGATTTTTGGCCAGCGTGCCTATTACTCGCGCAAAATTCCGGCAACTGGCGCGCCCAGGACTAAAGACTAAAGTCGTCCCCCATGCGGGTGATCCGCACCTCATCCACTGCGGCCATCAGTCGCTCCCGCAACCAGCGATGCATGGACGACTGCAGGGTTCTCCTGTGCTGGAAAAGGGAGATGGGGATATAGCTGTCGTGGGCGATTTCTTCCGGGTAGGGCTTGCGCACGATTTCAAACATACTGGCTTCCAGCTTGAGATCGTGGGCGGTGCTCAACATCAGGCAATCACTATTCTGCAAAGCATAAAGCGCCGTCATCAACTGGTCTGTGACGAGAATTTTTCGCCGTTTCAAACCTTGCTCTGCGATGGTTTTGTCAAACCGCGCCTCGGTTGTAGGCGCCAGACGATCCGCTGCCTGGAGGAGAAAATACTGAATAAAGGGGTAGGCGAGCATGGACTTCAGGGTCAGTTCCTCTGCCGCCAGCGGATGCCCCTTGCGCATCCACACCGCTGGCGCAAAGCCGCCTACAGGGGTAGCGACAAATTCATCGGGAAGCTTTGTGTCCACCGCCAGAACAAAATCCAGGTCGCCCTCCCTCAGGCTCTGCTGGTAGCCTTCCAGCTTGTTTGAAATGGCGAGGGTGAAATTAGGCGCATCCACCGCCATCTCCCAGGTCAGGATCGGAGCCAGTTGTACCGCGACAAATTCCGGCGTCGCCAGATGGGCTGCACCCTCATCCTCCGAGGGATCAAACGTTTTGCCGCCAATCACGTCTTCAATATTCACCAGCAACTGCGGCAGCCTTGCCTGTAGCTCCAGGGCGCGCGCCGTCGGCACCAGCGCCCGGCCACTGCGAATAAACAGCTCGTCGTCGAAAAGCATTCGCAACCGCTGCAAGGTCTTGCTCATGGCGGGCTGAGTGATAAACAGCCGTTCCGATGCTCGCGTCACATTGCGCTCTTCCAGCAAAACCTCAAGGGCGACGAGCAGGTTTAAATCTATCTTGGCAAGTGTATTGACCGCCATATCATAACCTCAAATCATATCAGGCATGATAATAATACATTTTTGTTATTTTTTGGTGGCGCTATGATGGACTCAAGTTTAGAGCGGTTGCCAACTGCACCATCGGCAGCCTCTCAAAGGTTTTAACCCTCCTGTAATAAATTTTTGGAGCCCTCGTGGCTCCTTTTTTTTGCCCGTTATTTATGGGCACCGCCAAATAAGCGCAAACTCATTATTCCCGGTTATGCTTTTGATGAAAATAATACATTTAACTTGGCTGCGCGCGCAGATTAATCTGGCGGCAATTCTCGTTTCAGGCAACAGACATGATTATTACTGTTCTCGTTGATATGGCGCTGGCCATCATGCTGCTGACCGCCCTCTACTTTCTGCAAGACCGGGCAAAATCTCGACCCGGCGACCGCTAACCCGCGTCCTAACCCCCTGGAAATTTTTGGAGCCAATGCGGCTCCTTTTTTTTGCTTGCTTTTTCTGCTTTCCTCGTCGCACCGCAAACACCACAAACATAATTTATAGTTATTATTTTTATGAAAAAAATGAATTACAGTTATTTTTTGGCGGCGCTATGATTCAATCTCAACGGTAGCTACACGAGGAGATTCCCATGATTGTCACCCTGATCACTTATGCAATCCTTGCCATCACAGGCCTGATTGGGTCTGGAATTGCCACGGACGAAATGCGCAAGGCCAATCACAATAGCCCGCGCAAACAGGCCGCGTCCAAAACCGAGTCTCTGCCAACAACAGCAAAGCAAAGCCGGCTCCACGGACTCACTGTTGCGGGGCGGCGACAATTTCATAGGAGTGGGTCATTTCCACACCGGCATTGCCCAGCATAATGGAAGCGGAGCAGTATTTTTCCGCGGACATGGATACCGCCCGTTTAACGATATTGTCCTTGAGACCCTGGCCACTGACCCTGAAATGGAGGTGGATTTTAGTAAAGACGGCGGGGACAGCATCCGCCCTCTCCGCTTCAAGGAGAGTTTCACAGGCTGTGACCGCCTGACGACTTTTTTTGAGAATATCCACCACATCGAAACTTGAACAACCACCGACACCGAGAAGCAGCATTTCCATGGGTCTCGGCCCCAGATTGCGACCCCCGTGATCGGGCGGACCATCCATGACCAGGGCGTGCCCACTGCCAGACTCAGCGATAAACATCGCACCATCAACCCACTTGACTGTTGCTTTCATAAATCCTTCACTTTCCGTCATTTGAATTTCGACCAGACTCTGACTAATCTGGGTTCTTTGCTTGATTTTTTTGATCCCGTGCGGCTAACTTGGCCATCGACAGACCATTACAGAACGGAAGTCTATGATACAGGCTTCCTTGTTCGAGGTGAAACAGGAGACAACCCTTGGCACTGACACCATTAACACCCCATATTCCCAACGTTGAGAACTTTCTCAGTCACTGCCACCGCCGCCGCTACCCGGCCAAAAGCACATTAATCTATGCCGGTGATACCGGCGATACCCTTTATTACATCATCAAGGGTTCGGTGACCGTATTGATCGAAGACGATGACGGCAGGGAAATGATCGTCGCCTATCTCAATCCTGGGGATTTCTTCGGCGAGATGGGTCTCTTTGGTCACGAAGATCGCAGCGCCTGGATTCGCGCCAAAACCGAATGCGACGTTGGCGAAATCAGCTATGCGAAATTTCTCGAATTCACCGAAACCAATACGGATGTTCTTTTTGCCGTTGCCCGCCAGATGGCCAATCGCCTTCGCGATACCACCCGCAAAGTGGGCGATCTGGCATTTCTCGATGTCACCGGTCGCGTGGCGCGCACACTGCTGGAGCTGTGCCACGAGCCAGACGCCATGACCCACCCGGACGGCATGCAGATCAAAGTCACCCGCCAGGAAATTGGCCGCATTGTCGGCTGCTCAAGGGAAATGGTGGGCAGGGTGCTTAAGACCCTCGAAGATCAAGGCCTGGTCAGTGTTCACGGCAAAACCATGGTGGTGTACGGCACTCGCTAAGCGCCACAGAACCAACCGCGGCGCTGAACCAGGAAAACACTAAAAGAACAGTTTTGCCAACTGCTCTCCCGGATCATCCGCACGCATAAAGGCTTCGCCAACCAGAAAACCCAACACCTGTTTCGCCAGCATGGCCTCGACATCTTCGCGGTTGTGAATGCCGCTTTCGGTAATCACCACGCGATCGCCGGGAATTTTATCCAGCAGTGAATAGGTGGTTTCGAGAGTGGTGCTGAAGGTATGGAGGTCGCGATTATTGATGCCCACCAAAGGTGTGGATAAGTGCAGCGCCCTTTGCAGCTCGCCACCATCGTGCACCTCCACCAGCACATCCATTCCCAACCCCAGGGCGAGGTCGTGGAGTTCAACCAGGGTCGGCTGGTCGAGAGCCGCGACAATCAGCAGAATACAGTCAGCGCCCAGTACTCGGGCTTCGTAAACCTGGTAGGGATCGACGGTAAAATCCTTGCGCAGCACCGGCAGGGAACAGGCGTTGCGCGCCTCCGCCAGATAAGGGTCGGCGCCCTGGAAAAAATCCACATCGGTGAGCACCGACAGGCAGGTGGCGCCACCTTTTTCATAACTGGCGGCGATCTCTGCGGGAACAAAGTGATCGCGAATCACGCCCTTGCTGGGAGACGCTTTTTTGACTTCGGCGATAACCGCAGGCTTGCCCGCGGCGACCGATGTCTTGATGGCATTGGCAAAACCGCGCACCGGGGGGGCGAAAGCGAGTTGCTCTTTCAAGCTGGCCACAGGCACAACTGCGGAGCGTTCCGCCACTTCTGCAAATTTTCTGGCAATAATTTTTTTCAGTATGGTGGGGGCGTTCAACGCGGTTCTCCCTGATCATCGGTGACCATACATTCCGTAAAGGCGGCAAGTTCGCGAAGCTTTTCCCCGGCAAGACCGCTGGCAATCGCATCCTGAGCCATGGTTACACCTTGCGCCAGAGTGAGGGCAATGCCGGCGACATAAATCGCCGCTCCGGCATTGAGGGCAATCATATCCGCAGCCTTGTCGCCTGCCTCTGTGGTGCGCTTGCCGAGCGCGTCACGAATCAGCGCCAGCGATGCCGCAGGGCCATTCACCGTCAGACCCACCAGACTCTGGCTCTTGAGCCCGACATCTTCCGGAAGCACTTCGTACTCCCGTATCTCGCCATGGCGCAACTCAGCCACCTGGGTTGCCGCTGCCAGACTGAACTCATCGAGGCCGTCGCGAGCATGAACCACCAATACGTGCTCACTGCCCAACCGGTGAAGCACCTCCGCCAGTGGCCGGCACAGGGCGCCGTTGAACACCCCCACCACCTGGCGTTTGACCCCGGCCGGGTTGGTCAGCGGACCGAGCATGTTGAAAAGTGTGCGCAAGCCAAGCTCCCGGCGCGGACCGGCGGCATGGCGCATGGCCTTGTGATGCACCTGGGCGAACATGAAGCCGACACCGACATCCTCGATACAGCGCACCACCTGAGCGGGGGAGAGATCGAGGCTAATGCCGGCGGCCTCCAGGAGATCGGCACTGCCGCTGTTGCCGGATACGGCGCGGTTGCCGTGCTTGGCCACTCTGGCACCCGCAGCGGCGATGACGAAGGCCGAGGCCGTCGACACGTTGAAGATATTGGCGCCATCGCCGCCGGTGCCGACGATATCCACCACCCGGTCGAGACTGTGCAGTTCGACCTTGTCGGCCAGCTCACGCATGATCGACACGGCACCGGTGATCTCGTCGATGGTTTCGCTTTTCATGCGCAACGCCACCAGAAAGGCACCGATCTGCGCGTCGCTGCACTGACCGGTCATGATCTCGCGCATCACGTCCTGCATTTCCGCCGTGGTCAGATCCAACTGGTTGACCACCCGGTCGAGTGCCTCTCGAATATTCATCATTGCCCCCCTTTTGGCGCGCGAAGAAAATTGGCCAGCAGGTCGTGCCCCTGCTCGGTAAGAATGGATTCGGGGTGAAACTGCACCCCCTCGATATCAAACTGGCGATGGCGCACGCCCATAATTTCATCCACAGAGCCATCGTCAAACTGGGTCCAGGCGGTGATCTCCAGACAATCCGGCAGAGAGTCTTTTTCAATGATTAACGAGTGGTAGCGGGTGGCCTCAAAGGGGTTGGCCAGCCCTGAAAACACGCCCTTATTGGCGTGATAGATCGGCGAGGTTTTACCGTGCATCACCTCGCGGGCGCGAACGATGCGGCCACCAAAGGCCTGACCGATGCTCTGGTGCCCCAGACAGATACCGAGCAGGGGAATTTTACCGGCAAAGTGGCGAATCGCCGCCACCGAGATTCCGGCCTCGTTGGGGGTACAGGGGCCGGGAGAGATGACAATCTTTTCCGGTGCCATGGCGGCAATATCCTCAACGGTCAACTCATCGTTGCGAAACACCAGTACATCCGCACCCAGCTCCCCCAGATACTGCACCACGTTGTAGGTGAAGGAGTCGTAGTTATCGATCATCAGAATCATGGCGCTTCCTCCTCGGATTCCGGTAAAACCATGGCGGCGGCGCGGAAAATGGCGCGCGCTTTGTTCATGGTTTCTTTCCATTCGAGGGCGGGCACTGAGTCGGCAACGATGCCGCCGCCCGCCTGGACATAGAGCTTGCCGTCCTTGATGACTGCGGTGCGAATAGCGATGGCCATATCCATATTGCCGTTCCAGCCGAGGTAGCCGACGGCGCCGCCGTAGATACAGCGTTTTACCGATTCGATCTCGTCGATAATTTCCATGGCGCGAATTTTCGGCGCGCCGCTGAGGGTGCCCGCTGGCAGGGTGGCGCGCAGCACGTCGATGGCGCCAACACCGTCGCGAACCTGGCCGGTGACATTGGAGGTGATATGCATAACGTGGGAAAAACGCTCCACCACCATTTTTTCAGTGACTTTGACTTCGCCAATTTTTGCAACCCGGCCAACATCGTTGCGCCCCAGGTCGATCAGCATCAGGTGCTCGGCGATTTCCTTGGGGTCGGCGAGCATCTCCGCTTCCATGGCCAGGTCTTCTTCGTGGGTATGGCCTCGTCGACGGGTGCCGGCAATGGGTCTGACGGTCACTTCGCCATTCTCAAGGCGGGCGAGAATTTCCGGGGATGAACCGGCAATCTGGAACTCGCCTAGATCGAGAAAAAACAGGTAGGGCGAGGGATTGAGATTGCGCAGCGCGCGGTAAAGGTTTAAGGGTTCCGCCGGGAACGGCAGCCTCAGCCGCTGGGAGGGCACCACCTGCATAATATCGCCCTGCTGGGTGTAGGCCTTGATTTTTTCTACCGCCGCTTCGTAACCCGCCTGCCCCATGCTCGAGATAAACGCCGACTCGGCAACCCCCTCGCCCTGAAGCTTGATGGGCGGCAGATCCGGTGTCGGCTGGTGGAGGCGGCTTTCGATTTCATCGAGGCGCTGCTGGGCGATCTGGTAGGCGTTGTCATCCGCCGGGTCGACATGAACGATAAGGACAAGCTTGCCGGCGAGGTTGTCAAACACCACCACGTCGTCGGACACCATCAACAGAATGTCCGGCGTGCCCAGTTCATCCGGAGGCGTGGTCGCCCGCAGGCGCGGCTCCACGTAGCGCACGGTGTCGTAGCCAAAGTAGCCCACCAAACCGCCATTGAACCTGGGCAGGCCGGGCACATCCATCACCGTAAAGCTGCGACAAAAATCATCAATGTAGGCGAGGGGATCCTCTACCTTAAAGGACTCAACACAGTGGCCATGCTCTTCCCGGCGGATTTCGTTGCCACAGACTTTGAGAACAGTTGTGGCGGGCAGGCCGATAAAGGAGTAACGACCCCATTTTTCGCCGCCTTCTACGGATTCAAAGAGGTAGGAATAGGCGCCGCGCGCCAGTTTAAGGTAGGTGGTAACGGGGGTTTCGAGATCGGCGAGGATTTCGCGGGTAACGGGAATCCGCCCCTTGCCCTGTGCCGCGCCCTGAGCTGCCAGCTCGGCAAACTGTTGCTGTTTCATATTTATGCCTTATTAAAAATTCAGATAAAACTCAATTACCTAAAAGATCCCGCCAGACGCGGGCAACCACTGCTATTGGCGCCATCGCCAGCAGTGAACGGCATGAAATAGGGAACAGGGTTTGCGCACGGTCATGGTTACGTCCTGAATTTGCAACGGAGTTTAGCGGATTTTGGCGGGCTTTAAAACCTCGAGCCTCAAATCCTCGCCAGCTCCGCGCGCATGGCGGCAATGGCGTCGGCGTAACTGTCGGCGCCGTAAATGGCGGAACCGGCAACAAAGGTATCGGCGCCAGCGGCGGCGATTTCAGCGATGTTGCCGGCAGTGACGCCGCCGTCAACTTCCAGGCGAATGGGCAGGCCGGAAGCGTCGATGCGCTCGCGGGCGGCTCTCAGCTTGTCGAGGGTTTTGGGAATGAATTTCTGGCCGCCAAAACCGGGGTTTACCGACATCAGCAGAATCATGTCGAGTTTGTCCATGACATAGTGGACACAGTCAAGCCCGGTGGCGGGATTGAGCACCAGACCCGCCTTGCAGCCGAGTTCGCGAATCAACTGCAGGGAGCGATCCACATGGCGGGACGCTTCGGGGTGAAAGGTAATCCAGCTGGCGCCCGCAGCGGCGAACATGCGGATAAGGTCATCCACCGGATCCACCATAAGATGAACATCGATGGGGGCGGTAACGCCGTAATTGCGCAGCGCCTTGCACACCATGGGGCCGATGGTGAGGTTGGGCACATAATGATTGTCCATGACATCGAAATGAACCACATCGGCACCGGCGTTGAGGACGGCGTCGACCTCTTCGCCGAGGCGGGCAAAATCAGCGGAGAGAATTGATGGTGCGATGAGAAAATCTGCCATGGCCAAGCCCTTTAGCGGAAAAGCCGTCACTATGCCCAATCCCGGCGCCGCCATCAAGAAAACTGCGTTGATTGCGCCGCTTTATTGTCGGAATTCAGCCCCGCGCGCCACCGAGAAACCGGCACAGACTCTGGGCGCCGTCAAGAATGCGCATGGAGTGGCGCTGCATCAAGTCCGGGGGAATGGCGTGGACACGATTATTTTTCACGGCATCGATGGCCGGCCAGTCCCGCCACATTTTCAGCCACTGGGGGCTGGCGTCGCTGCTGCCACTGGCAATAATCACCTGGGGGTTGGCGCGAATCACCGCCTCGATATTGACATAGGGCACCAGGGGCGTCGCATCGCCAAAGACATTGATGCCGCCGCAGAGGCGAATCACATCGCTGACCAGATGCTTGTCGTTGAGGGTTATCAGGGGTTCGTTCCAGATCTGATAAAACACCCGCACCCCGCTTGCCTGTTGGTACTGGCGCCGCAACCTTGCCAGCTCGCCATTGAAATAATCGGCTTTTTGGCCGGCGTCATCAGTGCGCCCGGTGAGCGCGCCAAACTGGTGAAAAATGCGGGCAATATCTTCCAGTTTGCGCGGCTCGATGACAAAAACCGGCAAATCCAGCTGGCGCAGGCGGGCAACAATCTGATCGCCGTTGCCGGAATGCCAGGCAATGACCAGATCCGGCTTTAGCGACAGAATCAATTCGTAATTGGCGGCCTGATAATTGTTAACCCGAAGAATCTGTTTAGCCTCTTCGGGATAGTTGCTGTATTCATCGGCGCCGACTATGCGATCACCGGCGCCGATAAAGTAGAGCATTTCCGTAATATTGGGCGCCAGGGAAATAATCCGCTGTGCCGGGGCGGCAAGTACCACGTCATTGCCCAAATCATCCTCAAGGCGAATCTCTGCAGCAACTGAGGTACAGCACCAGCAAACAAGAAGCTGGCAGAAAAACGTTTTCAGGCACAACACCAAACGGCTCATGTGATCACCAGCGGCGTATTGGTGCGGGGGTTGCGGCCAATCATGGCTTTGACCCGAAAGACATCGGCGATCAGAGCTTCGGTGAGCACCTCTTCCGGGCTGCCCTGGGCGGCGATAGCGCCGCAGGTAATCACCGCCAGGTTGTCGGCACAGCGCGCCGCCAGATTGAGATCGTGCAATACCATCAACACGCCCACCCCCTCGCTGGAAAAGCGGCGCACAATATCCAGGGTCATCTGCTGATGACAGAGATCGAACGCAGAGGTGGGCTCATCCATAATCAGAAAGCGCTTGCCCAATGGCGAGGGCTCCCAGATTTGCGCCAACACCCGCGCCAGCTGCACCCGCTGCTTTTCCCCGCCGGACATTTCGGTGTAGAAGCGTTTATCCAGATAAGAAGCATCCACCAACGCCAGGGCTTGCTGAACAATTTCCCTGTCCCTGATCTTGCCGGTGTCGTGGGGTGTGCGCCCCAGCTCCACCACCTCACGGGCAGTAAAAGGAAAATTAAGGGGCGTCTGTTGGGGCAGTACGGCCAATATCTGTGCCCGTTTTTGTGGATGCCAGTCTGCCAATTGTTTTTGATTGAGGGCAACGGAACCTGTAGTCACCGGCAAATCGCCGGTGAGCACCCGCAACAGCGAGGATTTACCGGCACCGTTTGGCCCCACCACCGCGGTCACTTTTCCCGGCACCACCGCCACGGAGACCTGGCGCAGTAAATCAAACCCGGCAAGGTGTACCGAAACCTTATTGGCGACTAAAGCCATAATTACAACCTCAGCCGCTGTTGCACCAAGAGTGCAACAAAAAAGGGTGCACCCAACAGGGCGGTGAGAATCCCCGTGGGCAATTCGGCGGGCGATACCACAATGCGCGCCAGATTATCGGCAATCAGTAACAAAACCGCTCCGGCAATGGCGGAACCGGGAATCAGCCAGCGATGATCCGGGCCGATGAGCAGGCGAATCACATGGGGAACCACCAGGCCGACAAAGGCCACCAGCCCGGCGACAGCAACGGAAGTGCCAACACCCAGGGCGGTGAGGACAATCAGGCGGGTTTTGATGCGCTGCACATCCACCCCCAGATGGCGGGCTTCGGACTCGCCAAGAAGCATTGCGTTAAGCGCCCGACTGTCGCGGGGAAAGCCGACCGCGAGGATGGTCGCCACCAGGGCAATCAGGGCAACCCGCGGCCAGTTGGCGGTGCTGAGATTGCCCATTTGCCAGAGGCTGATCTGGCGCAACATATCGTTGTCGGCGAAATAACTGAGCAGGCTGTTGATGGCGCCAGCCAGGGCGCTGATGGCAATGCCCGCCAACAGCATGGTGGCAACGGAGGTGCCCATATTGGAGGTGGCCAGTCGGTACACCAGAATAGTGGCGACAAAACCGCCAGCGAAAGCCCCCAGCGCCACCAGGGTCAGGCCAAAGGCGGTGGTACTTTGCAGCATCGCGGAGGCCGCCACTATCACCAGGCTGGCACCCACAGAGGCGCCGCTGGAGACGCCGATCAAGGAAGGATCGGCAAGGGGGTTGCGAAACAATCCCTGCATCACCGCACCGCTGCTGGCGAGCACAGCGCCGACGGTCATGGCCAGCACAATGCGGGGCAGGCGTATATTAAAGAGAATGATACTGTCCTGGGTTACCAGGCCGTCGCCAGAAAACCATGCCACAAACCCTCGGCCGACACTGGCCAACGGCAGGTTGACCGCCCCCGACACCAGGGAAAACAGCGCCACCACCGGCAACAGCAGTGCCAGAATAATGAGCAGTTTTTGCGGGCGGATATGGGGCACGTTGGTTTCCAGCCTAAAAATCGACGCCCTTGCGGGCTTTTATTCCAGCTTCGTAGGCGTGCTTGACATCCTTGAGCTCGGTGACTGTGTCGGCAATGTCAATAAGCGCCGAACCGCCACCGCGCCCGGTGACGACAACGCTCTGCTCTGGCGGCCGGTTTTGCAGCGCCGCCAGCACCCGGCTTTCATCCAGATATTTAAAGCTGAGCATATAGGTAAGTTCGTCCAGCACCACCAGATGGAAACTCGCGTCCGCCAGCATGCGCTCCGCCTGTTGCCAGCTGCGCTCGGCGGCAGCGATATCGGCGGAGCGATCCTGAGTATTCCAGGTAAAGCCGGTGCCCATTTGGTAAAAATCCACCTGGGGACACTGCTCGCGAATATAGATTTCCTCCCCGGAAAGTTGCTCGCCCTTGATAAATTGCACCACGCCCACTTTGTAGCCATAACCGAGACTGCGCATCACCATGCCAAAGGCGGAACTGCTTTTGCCCTTGCCGTTGCCGGTGAGCACAATCATCACGCCGCGCTCGGTGTTGGCCGCCTTGATATGGGCGTCGACCTTTTCCTTGAGCTTCTGCATTTTTTGCTGGTGCTTGTCCTGGTTTTTGTTCCCTTCACTCATTTGGTATCTCCGCTCCGGCCGTTGTCGGCCTTGATGGATTCAATTGTCCCACGATCAAAGGTCATTGCCGCCTCCAGGTCAGCAGGCAAGGGATGTTTTTGCGGGTGCAGGGCATTGGCCATAATCTCCAGGCTGTCCACCAGGCGCGGCCCGGGACGGCTGAAATAGGCATTGCCGTCAACCAGATAGATTTTCGGCTGGCACTGCCGCCACAGTTGTGCAAACCCTTCGCTGGCAAAAAAATCGTGCACATCTGTCAGGGATCGTTTGATATCAAAACCGCAGAGGGCGATAAAAATCACCTCCGCCTGGGCATCGATGAGTTCCGACCACTGCCGCCGCCGCGACGGCGTCTGTTTTTCCCCAAGGCAGGGAACCCCGCCCGCCAGTTCGATAATTTCCGGGCACCAGTGGCCGCCATCAAACAGAGGATCGAGCCAATCGAGCATGGCCACCCTGGGTTTTTGCGCCTCGGCGATGGCGGCGCTGCGCCCGGCAACCCTATCGATGCGCTGTTCCAGTTCGGCCACATAGCGGCGTCCCCGTTCCGGGCAACCGGCGGCCTCCGCCACCAGGGTCACGGTGTCGAGCACATCCCCCAAACAGGTGGGTTCCAGATTCACCACCTGGGGGTCGCCGGGCAAGCTGGCCAGCGCCCGCGCCACTTCACTGCCGGACACAGCACAGACATCGCAGAGCGCCTGGGTGACGATCAGATCCGGCGCCAGAGCAATAAGAGTGTCGAGCTCAAGGTTGTAGAGGGCGATATCGGTTTCCAGCTGTTCGGTCACTAACCGGTCAATCTCATTACTGGGCAGGCCGGGGGGAATCCGCGAGCGGGTCAATACCGGCAGTTCTTTTACCGAGGCCGGATAGTCGCACTCATGGGACACGCCCACCAACTGCTCCAGCAGGCCGAGGCCGCAAATCAGTTCCGTCGCGCTGGGCAACAGGGAGACAATTTTCATCAGGCTACAGACTCCTCAAACCACAGACTCTTCAGCGGGCAAAAGATCGGCATAGACAAAACCGTCCCGCTCAACCACTTCCCCGCCCTGAACATTGATGGGGTGGCGAAACATGGGGCCATTCCAGGTAAAGCTGTGAAACTCGCCGTTTTCACCGCAGGGGTCAACCGTTGCCGGAAGGTCGTTGAGCAGGGACTGGTCAAAGTGACGACCGGCAAACTCTGGCGCCATCACTTTCGGATCGACACAGGTCAGTGTTGCTTGCAACCCCCCGGCGATCATGTCCTGAGCCAATTGCGGCGTGGCAATGCCCCAGAGGGGAAACAGTAACTCAAGCCCGCTATCTTTCATGCGCTCTTCCCGGTAGCGGCGAATATCCTCAAGAAACAGATCGCCAAAGGCGATGGCGTCCATGGCAAACCGCTGCCGCGCATCCGCCAGCGCCGCGCCCATAATGCGCTCGTAAGCCTCGTTGCTGCACGGCCAGGGCAACGCCACTTCCTGGAGGGGCAGCGCGACCGCTTTTGCCTGCTGCCTCACCAGCAACTGGCGGACACCGTGAATGGCAGAGCGGTTGAACTGGCTGTTGAAGGTGGTCAGCAAGCCGACCACCTCCACTTCAGGGTTTTGTTGCAACTGATACAGGGTCCAGGCGGAGTCTTTACCGCTGCTCCAGGATAACAATACCCGCTTGACTGTCATGATCTTTCCTCTTGTCAGGGCGCAAAGTTGTAGCGCACACCTAAATGCGCACCCAGACCAGGCGTTTGAAAACCGAAGACTTCTTCATAGTCTTCGTCCAACAGGTTTTCCAGGCGCACATAGCAGTCGAGATTGGCCGTGGCGTTGAGGGTGGCGTTGAGATTCACCAGGGTGTACTCATCCAACTCGACAATTTCAGAAGGCAGCGGCCAGGGCGGGAAAAACTGATCCTTCTGGGTGCCATTGTACTGAACATTGGCATTGAGCTGGAGAATATCCAAAGCCTGCCAGGCCAGGGTGAGGCTGCCAATATGGCGGGCGCGGCGCAGCTCGTCCACATCGCGACCAGTAACGCTGTCTTCCTGGGTGGAATCCGTATAGGTGTAAGACCCGTTCAGAGAAAGCGTCTCCGTCAGAGCAGCGACAACGCCCAGCTCCACACCCTCGCGGTGGCTGTCACCGTCGATATTGACTGCTGTGGTCGCCGACAGCGTGGGGTCAAAGAAAAATCCGTTGATTTCATCTTCAAGCTCCGCTTCAAACCAGGTGGCGGAAAGCTCCACTCTGCCTTCAAACAGGGACTGGTCAAAACCCAGTTCCCAGCTTTGCGACTCCTCCGGTTCCAGATTGGGATTGCCAATATAGGGAAAGGTGGACGTGGCGTAGTAGCCAAAACGCTCGGTAAAGGTGGGGTTTTTAACCGCGGCTCCCCAAGCGGCGCGAACACGGCTGTCGCCGTTGAGCTGATAAATGGCTTCAAGGCGATAGGTGGTGGCGTCGTCAAATTCGGAATTATCGTCGTAGCGAATGCTGGAAGCCAGGGTCAGGGCATCGCGGAATGTTCCCCGGTACTCAAGGGCGGCGCTGTCAGATTCCCGGCTGCGATCCTGGTTGGGATCATTGCCAAAACTGATGTCGCCACGCTGGTGAAAATCTTCGTTCTCATGCTCCAGCAACAGGGACAGCCGTTGCGCCCCCTGATTCCACAGCAACGAGGTCAGATACTGGTACTGATCCTTCTCCGAGCTGGTGGAGCCGGTTATCAGGCGGTTGTTGAAATTGTCGTTGTCGTTGTTGGTGCGGGCATAAACCAGTTTGTGCAGCCAAGCGCCGTCAAGCGCCGCGTAATCGAGCTGGAGGCGGCCGGTGTCATTGTCGAACTCGGAAAAAACATCCGCGTCCACAGGCAGGCCGGTGACAACAAAGTCGGTGCTGTCAAACTCGTTGCGGCCTTCAGTGCGGCGGGCGGCAAAACTCAACTTCAGGTCATCCAGGGGCTGCCAGCCGCCGTTGAGACTGTAGGTGCGGTTGCGATAGCCGTCGTCCTCGGTTCCGGTGGCGGCGATATTGTCGCCGCTGGAATCCAGATCAGTGACGCCGGCGCGAATGTTAAAGGCTTCGCCCTTATGGCCAACACTGACGCCATTGTTGCGGGTGTCCAGTGTGCCCACTTCGCTGAACACCGAAGCGGAAAAGGGTTTGTCCGCCCTTTTGGTGGTAATACTGATAACCCCGGCGACGGCATCGCTGCCATAGAGGGCGCTCATGGGGCCGCGTATCACCTCGATGCGCTCGATGTCGGCGGCAGTCAGGGTGCCCCAGTTGAGCTCGTCACTCTGGGAAGGGTCGTTGGCCTCAACCCCGTCGATCAGCACCAGCAAGTGGTTGCCTTCGGCGCCGCGGGCGCGAATTTGGGTGGCGGAACCCAGCATACTGGTGCGGCTCACCGCCAGTCCGGGGACATCGCGAAGAATATCGCTAATCGCAAGGGGAGAACGATTTTTAAGCATTTCCGCATCGATTACAGTTACCGCATTGGCGGTTTGGGATTGGGGAATGGGCAAATGGGATGCAGAGACAATGACTTCTTCATCGATGGCTGGGTCAGCCATGACTGCCGGACAAACCGTAACGACACTGACGGCGAGCGCCATGCGAACAGCAGACGCCAAGGACGTTTTAACAGGAGTTGCAGGGGTAAAGGTATTCATAATCTTCCTCAATCAGTAATTAAAACAAGGATTGAGGGAGGGGGAGTAAGTGGCGACAACGGTTAGACGTAAAGACTAAACACAAGAGGCACGACCACCGACAAAGCCCTCCGCTTCATCGTTGCAATCACCACGGAACATAAACAAGCCGGGTGGCTGTTCAGTCTCTTATCAGGCCGGTTTCGGGCTCACAGCACTGCTGTTTACCGTTGCGGGGGCAGCGGAGGCATGGTTACTGGCGGCCACATACAGCCAGCAACGCACCTCACTTCCCGTTTAACCTGCACCAACCGTCTTTGGCAAAGACAGTGCGCAGGCACCTGACGTGGGAGGGGGATTGTAGGTGTTTAGGTTTTGTATAACAAGCACTGTGACGGCCAGAAGACGTAAATTAACCAGGACTGCAAAAGCGGAAAGCCTCTGGCATATTTAGTTCACATCACCAAAGAAATCTAACTTTACGTGTCTTTTGTTTTAAAAATGTCTCATATAAACATGTCGAGTCACTTTCGGTCATTTTAATCACTGCCCCCAATTTCTATCATGGAGAAGTTGCTGTGAAGCACGCCTCTAAAATCACGTGATTGCAGATAGAAAAATAGTTTCGTTTTTATCACAAAAAAATCTACTAGCAGCGATAACAATGGAGGTTACCCCAATGAAGCCACTTCCCACTTGATGTAGAGAATTCATCTCGGCTCAACATGACGATTCATCAACAAAAAATCATTTTTCCGATGATTTTTATGGACTTATTTGCCTAAAAAAAACCAACTTAGGGGATTATTATGAAAAATAGCACTCGTCATCCAGATCGAAACCGGATCGAAACAACTCACCTTATTAAAGCAATGCTCGGAAGCTGTCTCGCCATGGGTTCATTTTCCAGCGCCACCGTTATCGCAAATACAGATGCATTCCTGGAAGAAATTATCGTCACAGCTACTCGTCGATCCGAAAGTGTTCAGGATATCCCGATAAGCGTCACAGCTGTTGGCGGCAGCCAACTCGCCTCGAGGGGCATTGTTCAAACAGCAGATATAGCGATGATGGTGCCAAATCTGAAAGTAAATTCTCAGTACGGAGATACCCAGCCCAACTTCAGCCTGCGAGGAGTCGGCGTTGCCAATGAATTCAACAGCAATACAGCATCACCGATTGGTGTTTATGTTGACGAAGTCTACCAGGCGTTCAGATTTACCCACGGATTACAACTCTATGACCTGGATCGGATTGAGGTAGTTCGAGGCCCACAAGGCACATTATTTGGTCGCAACACCACTGGTGGCGCCGTTAGCATGTACACGCGAAAACCCACCCTTGAAGGTACCAATGGCTATGTCACTGCAGGCTATGGCAACTACAGTCGCAAGAGAGTCGAAGGCGCACTGGAAGTGACACCTGTTGAGGACAAAGTGGGACTCCGCGTAGCCTTTACTCGAAGCAAGGGCGATGGTTACTGGGATGAGACTGTACCGTCGGAATCTTTTGAAAATAACGATGACTACGGCACTTCCGACAACGAGGGCATACGTGCCAATCTTGCCATCGCAGCATCTCCCAAACTGTCAATCAATCTAAAAGCCTATTATTCAAAAGACAATCCGGTTGGCTCGCCGATCTTTGCAAAAGGTTTGATGGGAGGAGTTCCGGGCACAAACTTCTTTGGCTACAGCCGGGAATCCGACGGTCTTACCTATAGCGATTATCATCTGGATTCTCAGGGCAATTACTACACCCGCACCACCGGCACTGCGCTGACGATTAACTACGATCTCTCGGAGACCTGGGTGTTTACTTCAGTTAGCGGTTACAGTGAAGCTGATTTCGATCTCCACCTCGATAATGATGGTTCGCCGCAATCAATATTTGATGCCCGCTATACCGCCGAAACCAAAGACATTAACCAGGATTTACGGCTTGCTTATACCAGTGACAAGCTCGACTTGCTGATTGGCGCTTACTACGGCAAAGATACCTCAGATGCCGTTAACACTATTCGCGCATTCAATGTCTTTCCGGACGCACCGATAGCGGCGGCATTCAACCCAGGTGGAAGCGTCGACCCCAGCCTGCCACCAACCTCTCTCAATGCTCAACACGGCTATGACCAGCAACGTCGATCAATGGCGCTTTACACTGAGGGCACTTATACTGTCACCAATGCAATAGAGCTTACCCTGGGTCTTCGGTACACCAAGGACAAACTGGAATTCCTCAACGCTTTCTCCAATGCTCATGACGATGTACCAGGAAATATTCTTTTCCCTTTCTACCCATCATTTGATCAAACCGCTGAAGATGAAAATGTATCCGGCAGAATAATCTTCAACTATATCTGGAATGACGATATCAGAACCTATGCTAGTTTCAGCCGAGGTTACCGGTCTGGCACCTATAACGGTTTTGCCTACTCATCACCTTCGCAAGTCTATTTTCTTGAGCCGGAAGAACTGGATTCCTATGAAGTCGGATTTAAATCCCGCTTTAACGACGGCACCGTACAGCTAAACGGTGCGATATTTCTTTATGACTACACTAATCAACAGGTACAAGAAATTGTAGGCGCTATCGGTTTTCTGAGAAGCCTGGATGCGGACGTCACAGGAGCCGAGCTGGAATTGTTGGCGAGACCTATATCCTCTCTTACGATCAGGGGATCCCTCGGCTACCTAGATACTGAATACGCCAGCGGACAATCCCTCAGCGATATTGATGTTGGTGGAAACTGGCTACCCTTCGCGTCCAAATGGTCTGCCAGTCTGGGAGGGGATTTAACCTTGTTGCAACTGGATACTGGCGAGGTAATTCTCACAGCGGAAGCAAACTATGTGAGCAAATACTTTTACGACCCATTTAATGAGGATGCTCCAGGCTTTATGGGAGTGCTCAACCAACCAAGAGCAGAGGATTACCTGACAGGGGGCGATTATACTCTCGTCAACGCCAGACTTTCCTATGAGACTGAGACCTATTCACTTTCAGTTTGGGGGAAAAATCTCAGTGATAAAAAATATTTTCCTGTCGGCTATGATGTAACCGGAGCATTTGGTAATACTATTTATAATGCCGGACTACCAAGAACATACGGGATAGAAGCAAGCTACAAATTTTAAACCAAGCCAGGCTCTCAACCCCCGGGGGTTGAGAGCCACTATGCCCCACAACTCACGGACCGTATAAAACACTGCAAAATTGCCTCTTTCAACGCTCAACACCCACAAAGGATAAAACGGTGCCAAATTCAATCCTTGCAATAACCAAAATAACATTGAGTATTATCTGGATAGGATTTACTTTTTCATTTTTTTCAGTATTCCCGGAACCCTATAATTCATACCTATTATCATTTGGCATTTTTATGGCGATGGTTCACTTGCTTGAATATCTGGCAGTCAAAATTAGATTTGGTCACTTAAAGGCTATTAATTTTTTTCAAACCCTGATTTTCGGCTTTGCCCACTGGATACCTATCATAAAAAATCAGCGATAGATGCACGAAGGCTGATCCAATTTCCTGAGAACCTAGATCAAGTTAAAAATATTAATGGTATTACAACCTGTTGCGACAAACACTTAATAGGTCATAATGCCGCACGTGAACATACATGATTATTTATTTGGCGACTCGCTTCCAATAAAAAATGACAGCCCTCAATGAACCCTCAAGTTCTCCCTCAAATGTCAATCAAACAGGCATACTCGCCAGCTGGGTATTAACCATTATCCGGGCACTTGAAAAAAAAACAGGATTATCTCAACAGGACATAATTACTTGTGCCCGTATAGATAGCGGTCTACTGGTTGGGGGCAGTAATAGGTATAGCCAACAGGACGTTACTCGCCTTTGGACGGTAGCCAGAAAGCTGGCAAATGACCCCAGTTTTGGTCTTGCTGTTGCCAGAGAAGTAAAACCGTCAAGCTTTCACATAGTCGGCCATCTTATGGGTTGCAGCGTCACCCCCTACCGCGCACTTGAACGCATGGCGCGCTACTGTCGCCTGCTGTCCGATGCGACTACCGCACGCCTGGTTCATAGAAAGAACCAGGTAGCCATTGAGCTTTACTTTGATCTGGATAAACAACCTCCGGTTCTCCAATCCTACGACGCGGTTCTGGCAAGTATTCTTCATTTATTGCGGGAGATCACTGGAGAAAATCTTCAGCCGGAGGCCGTTAGTCTGAGATATTCCGAAACTGAACTTGATCCCATCTTCGAAGAATTTTTCGGCTGTCCTATAAAATACGGCACGGCTCAGGAGTGCCTAACTTTTAACAAATCGGATTTGGTACGACCCATCCTGGCTGCTGACGAAGAGCTTGCCAATCTTTTGGAAGATGTGGCGAGAAAGCAGCTGGATATTCGCATGGAGGGTCGCCTTATCCTTCGCGTACGGGATGCCTTGATGACCGAATTGGCTGAGGGCATACCCTCCAAACACAAAACTGCAGAAATTCTTCATATGACAGAAAGAACGCTGTTGCGACATCTAAAAGACAACGGCGACACCTATCTGGGCGTACTCAATCAATTGCGAGAAGACCTCGCCTTTCGCTACATCAAACAGGGCGATATGTCCCTCAGCGACATTGCAGAGAAGTTGGGATTTTCTGACTACTGCGCTTTCAGTCGAGCGTTTAAACGATGGACCGGTCACAGCCCCCGCAAATATATCGCTATCCACAACAGCGATTAGCGCCCTTTCTTCTCGCCCTAATAGGTCAATAGAATGCAACTTGCCACTTTTAGTATAGTTTTGGCACAAACAGAACTACCGTAAAGCTATCGACCTGCCTACTCTATTAACAGTTGAAATATAAATATCTTCATCGACAGATAATGATATTTATCAATTGTGCCAACCAAAAAACGACTGACTATCACTCCTTACAACGATTGAAACCCTAATTATCAGGCTGAAACAATTCAAAGCTGGCAGCTATTCTGAAGGAGACGACTCTATGACAGAAACCATTGAAATGCCATTCACTCTTGACGGATTGCTGGCGGCCGCGCGCAAAGAAACCGGACTGGAAGACTTTGGTGACACCCAGTTTATGGAAGGACTCGGCATACTAACCAATGCACTGCCAAAAGAGGCCAACCTGAATGCGGTGGGTCGACAAATGGTCTATGGAGGCATTATTCGCCTTCTTAGCAACCGCCTGCGCTACTGGCAAGATACCAAAGCACATCCGGAAATCCTTCGGGAAAAAATTGTAAAACCTATCATTATCATGGGATTGCCAAGAGCGGGCACATCCAAGTTGCAACGGGTCATGTCCGCAGACCCCGGCGTACAGCGGCTCGATTTCTGGAAGGAAATTTTTCCTGCGCCGTTTCCCGGCGAAGAGCCGGGCAACCCGCAGCCCAGAATTGATGCCGCACTGCAGGTTGAAGCATTACTCTCGCAACAATTTCCAGGTTGGATGGCTCGCCACCCCATGGAAGCATTGGAGCCGGATGAAGAACTGCACATAATGGAAATGTCTTTTGACTGCATTATTTCTTGGCTTTTTTCCCGCACGCCCAGTTTTTACGACTACGTTTCACAAAGCGATCAACGTTCCACCTACAAGATCACCCATGCCATGTTGCAATATTTGCAATGGCAGGATGGCAATAGCGATGGCCGCCCTTGGATCATGAAATCCCCTGTCCACATTGGCGCACTGCCTGCACTGCTCGAAACATTTCCCGATGCAGTACTGGTTCATTGTCATCGCGACCCACGTGATGTTATTCCCTCATTTGCATCACTGATTGAAGAGGGTCGAAAGATCGGCAGTGATGTCGTCGATCCGAAGGAAATCGGGCGGAACATCCTTGAATATTGGGGTGATCAGATGGACAGAAATCTTGACGCTCGCCAATCACTACCAAACGATCGCATTGTCGATATTCAGTACAAAGATATTGTCAAAGATATCAACCGGGTAATTGGCCACATTTATGACAAGGCCGGACGCCCCATGACAGAGGGCTCGCTGGCGGCATTCAAAGCCTACGAGGCCAGAAGACCGAAGGGGCACTGGGGCACCTATGAATACACTGCGGAGCAATACGGTCTTTGTCTTGACGAAATAGACGAACGGTTTGCTGTTTATCGCCAACGATTTATTAACCCGTAACTTACATTATCCGATGCTGACCTGGAGTTATTTATGATATTAAATACACAGACACAGATGAATGCAGATGATTTTAACGATCCAGCAATCTGGCTACAGATTATCAAAACCATGGAAGACCTTAAGCAATGGGTGTGGCAAGATCCGTTGATAAAGGACGACCATACCAGAGCCGAGGGTGTGCGTTATCTGACGCGGCTTATAGCCGGCGCTCTGCCCATGACAATGGACACCTCATCGCCGGAATTTCCCCAATTTCTGCATTTTTTAACCACCCGTATTCATTACGGACTGCCCGCTACAGATTGCTATTACATGTGGGCTCCTGTTCACGGTGACTACACCTATAAGATTAGCGGTCCCAAAGGTACTGCCAGGGTATTTGACATAGAGACCCGTGACGGCCATTTTGCCCATATTTCCGAATGGCTGACCATAGACCGTAGAAGTGATTTTGAAACCGATGACGACAACTGTGTAGAGATTATTCTCAGCAGGGATAAACAACCGGGTAATTGGATAAAATTGCCGGAGGGTTATGGCAATATTGTCTACCGCCAGTATTTTTACGATTGGGACAATGAGATCCCCGCCAACGTGACCATTGAACGTGTGGGAGCAAAATACCCAGCGCCACCTATGACGACTGAGGAAATAAAAAAGCGTTGCGGACTTTTGATCGACTGGCTCCAGCAGTTGCCGAAACGCTTTGCTCAGGTGTACCGCTCCTACCACGACGCGCCACCTGATGCCTTGATTTTCGATTCGATTGACTTTGGCTGGGAGGATTTACGCTACGGCAAAGGCACCTACGACTGCGCCGAAGACGAAGCCATTATCATTGAGGTAACGCCGCCAAATGCCAACTACTGGAGCATTCAGTTGTGCAGCCATTTCTGGGAGGCTCGGGATTACCATCAGCGGCAATCTTCACTTAACGGCCACCAAGCTCGCCTCGATGACAACGGCACGTTTACTGCTGTCATCAGTCACTCGGATCCGGGGGTCGCCAACTGGCTGGATGCAGGAGGCCATCAGCATGGCCTAGTCTCTATTCGATATTACAAAGCCGACAGCACCCCCGTGCCCAGCCTTCGTAAAGTTAAGTTGGCTAACCTGGGCAACGAGCTGCCTGTCGGTACACCCACAGTGAAGCCGGAGGAACGTCAGGTATTGTTGCGAGCTCGCGCCCAATCAATATCTCGCCGCAACTTCGACTAATCAGCGACTCAGACCTATAACAACAGTTAGAGGTGTTAGAGGTGGCGGTATATTCCCTGACCTGGGGCTATACCGCCATCGGGTCGCTGGTTTACATCGACGCAACCTCCATTTTCACGCCCCCCTGTTTAACCGCTTTGTCAGTAAATCCATGGTGATGAGCGCCGCTCTCAACAACGATTACAACGGGATCTGGCTGATGCTGCTGTTTGCCTCCGCCGGGGTTTTCCACCATGCGGGCATTAAGATTCCCTACTTTGCCT
>Ga0265293_10004328_pt1 | contig 25147 bp, 24 predicted proteins | sample Munlanlewell138R_FD_192505 | JGI IMG/M metagenome (GOLD analysis project Ga0265293, IMG submission 192505) | Leachate microbial communities from a municipal landfill in Southern Ontario, Canada - Leachate well 138R | ecosystem: Engineered > Solid waste > Landfill > Unclassified | place: Canada...
AGTCATTCCGGCTAGAACCGCTGTTTGGCCATCTTGTAGCCTGATTGTCGTAGAAACGGAGGATTGTTTCACCACAAGATTGCTCTTGGACTCATTGACATAGTGGCTCATTTCTGGTGCGATCGACAGCACAATTTCATCCCCCACGATCTGAGGGGTCACCTTCAAATGCATACCCACTTCAATACGTTCAACTCGACTTGCTCTGTCATTAGAATCCGTTAGCAAGATGATCTGACGATCCCCCACAAAGAGCTCAGCAGGTTGCCCGTCGCTCACCAAGACCCTGGGATCAGCATGAACTCTAGCCTCTTGAGCTTCTTCAAGTGCCTTGAGGTTCATCAGAAGGGTGCCAAAGAGATTCGTCCCGAAAGAAAGGAGATTATTCTCCAAGCCTAAGCTTGCAGCCCAATCGCTCTTGAAACGCTCACCCGCACCCATGGAGAACTCAAACAGGTTTGTTCCCAGATCCTTAAGGGCTTTGGTCGAGACTTCCGTAACGATGACCTGAATCTCCACTTGCTTTTGAACCGTATCAATGGTCTGGATGAACTCGAGGATCCTCTCAAGTTCACTGGGCGGAGCTGTAATGGTGAGGATCTTGCTGTCTCTTTCACCCTTCACATAGCTCGTTAGAAAGCTTGGCATGGCCGAGATAACTTGCCCTGCTGTGACATGCTTTAGGGAGATAATCTGCGTCTCAGCGAGTTCCCTAAACGTTGTACTGCGAGGGTCTGGCAGTCCGACAAAATAGAAATCGTCAATCTTACGAAAAGAAAAACCACCGCCGATCAAGATCAAACGCAGCGCTTGTTCCAAGGGAACATCCTGGAGATCCGCTGTGACTCGCCCACTTACTGTGGAGTCTGGAATGATATTGATCCCTGTTTGAAGAGTGATTTCGCTTAGTGCATCCCTTATGCCGGTATCAAACAAGAATAGGTTCACCAAGGGCTGTTCCTGAACATCCTCGGCCGCAGCAATACCGCCAAAGACCAGTATTATAGCTAGAACAACAACGACACAACTCCGTCGACTCATTTTTTACCCCTCCATCATTGGAAATCGGACTTATGTTACTCTGCGAAGCTATACTTCATCGGGAATCACGGTGAACAAGATTTGACCCGTATACACCTGGGCTGGGTTTTCCCAATAGGCAGTCATCTGAAAGTCGAAGATCACCTCCATTTTCCCTGGCGGTCCACTTTGTACGGGCACCCGTTCAAGGGATACAGACTCCCAGCTGTCGGTCTCACTATGATCTGTCAAGCGCCATCTGAGCTGTGAGATGTGGATCAAGCCACCGCTAGCCCCAACAAAGTACTCTTCTGGCGCCGAAACATACAAGGTATAAGGGACGTTTCCTGCGATTGTAGCAGTCACTGCCCGTTCTTTCGTGGCAATGACGCCTACCTTCGTCAAATGTGCAGTGCCTAGCACATAATCAAAATCGACCTCGTTGAAAACAAGTTCTGTGGCATCAAGCTTCATGATGATCATTTGCGGTATCCTCACCATGACAGGAATGTATGCTCGTTCCTCAGCGGATACCGAACCGACACCGGCCAAGATCAAACAAGCGATCAAGATGGCAAGGATCACAGTCCTCATTTGCATTTACACACCTCCCCTTCGCCTATAATATTCCCCAAAAGTTTCCTGCTATTCACGAAAATGGCGAGCGGGCAAAAAAGGGGAGCCATGCCTTTTTACGAGGTCACGGCTCCATTCACAGAACGTTGTCACAAGCACGCGCAAAAGCCACCCCGCATTACGGAGTGGCTTTTCTTCGTTATCAGTCTATGGGGTGCTTGTGACTCGTTCGACAAACAGGTACTTGTAAAACCTAACTACATTTGCGATACTGCCTGTAACAGAAGCAACAATCACACAGGTCATGGCTATACGGGCAATTGTTCCATGGTGAGCGCCTGGGAACAGGTAACCCACAATCTTGTAAAGCAAGAGGGGAATGTAGAGGGCAAGCCAGATAAAGGCACGATCGTAGAAGCGCTTAACCGAGACATCATGAACCATGAACCTCTTCTTACTCACCACAAACAAGGCGATCCCCGAATGCATGGCTAACAAGAATACTACAAACAACCAGCCATCAGCCACTTGTAGCAAGGAGATGAAGGTAAAGGTAACAAGATTTGCGAGGACAAACAACATATAGTTTCGGGTCTTATCTGTCATTCCTTAACTCCTTACATCCGGTTTTGCCAAAGGTCGATCATAGTCCTGCGGTAGCTCGCCGTTGGGAAAGCCATTCACCAAATGGCAGGCGACATGATGATCCTCCTCCACCCCTATCAGGCCTGGAGGGACGGTCTTGCAGCCTTCCATCGCCTGAGGACAGCGCTGCCAAAAACGGCACCCTACGGGCGGATTAATGGGGCTTGGAATGTCCCCCTGCAAAATGGCCTGCTTCCGTCTCTCGTCAAAGGATGTGTCCAAAACCGCAGCCAACAGGGCCTGGGTATAAGGATGCTTCGGATCCCTAAAGATTTTATCACTATCCCCCGACTCCATCACCTTACCGAGATACATCACAGCCATACGGTCGCAGATGTTCTTTACATCCGCTAGGTTATGGGAGATAAACACATACGTCAGTTTCAACTGCTCTTGAATCTCAACCAAGAGATTCAAGATCTGAGCATGAATGCTCACGTCTAAAGCTGATACCGGTTCATCGCATACCAAAAAGCTGGGATTGAGACTGATGGCCCGGGCAATTCCAATTCGCTGCCTTTGACCACCAGAGAAATCGGAAGGATGACGATACAAGTCTTCCGAGGACAGACCCACTAGTTCCAGAAGTTCAACCACTCTAGCCACCATAGCTTCTTCGCTGTCCTCACCCCGAATGAACATGGGTTCAGAGATCAGCTGATAGACATTAAAGCGTGGATTCAGTGATGAAAAAGGATCCTGGAAGATCATCTGCATCTGGCGGCGGACCCGTTTGAACTCCTCTCGAGGTAGGGCATTTAGATCCGTACCATTAAAGAGTACCTGTCCATTGGTGGGTTTGACCATACCAATCATGGTGTTCGCCAATGTCGTCTTACCGCAACCCGATTCACCTACGATTCCAAAGGTTTCACCATGCCTAATCGTTAGAGATACATCACTAACGGCCTGAATAACGCCGCGATTAAAGAAGGGCAACCCCCCCTTGACGGGAAAGTGGACTGACACATTCTTCATGCTTAGAATTTCACTCACGTTCTGCCCCTCCTGTCCTTAATGGATGAAAACACCGCACTTCCCTATCTTGGCCAATGGGCTGTAGAGGCGGCATTTCCCTCTTGCACTGTTCCGTTGCATACTCGCACCTAGGGTGAAAGTAGCAACCACTAGGCTTGCGGGCCGGATGGGGCACCGTACCGGGAATTTGGGTGAACTTCCGCTTCTTGTCGGTCAGTCTGGGAACAGCTGCCATCAAGCCTACGGTGTATGGATGGTAAGGAGACGTAAAGAGCTCCTTGACCGGGGCCTTTTCCACAATCTTCCCAGCGTACATAACGTAGACCGTATCCGCAATACTGGCCACCACACTCAGATCATGGGTTACCAAGAGTAAGGCAGTACCGCAGCCTTGCTGCATACCCCGGAGGGTCTTTAACACCTGAGCCTGAATCGTTACATCCAGGGCAGTGGTTGGTTCGTCCGCAATAATCAACTTGGGCATACAAGCAAAGGCCATAGCCAAAAGCACTCTCTGGCGCATCCCCCCGCTTAGCTGATGAGGAAAGCTGTTAGCTCTCGCCTCTGGTTCAGGCAGGCCAATAAGCTCAAGGGCCTTCACAGTCTTTTTTCGGGCTTCACTCTTTGAATCACCCTGGTGACGCATGTACATTTCATCAATTTGATTCCCGACAGTCATCACCGGATTGAGGGATGTCATTGCATCTTGGAAGATCATCGCCATGTCTTTACCACGGATCTCCTGCATCTCCTTCGGCGATAAGTCTTTAATCTCTCTTCCGTCAAACCAAATGGAATCGACGCGGGTAATGGCAGGGGGTGATTCAATCAGACGCATCACCGATTGACTTGTAACAGTCTTGCCGCAGCCCGATTCACCCACCAAGGCCACACACTCCCGGTCGCCGATGTCTAGATCCACCGACTCCACCGCTCGAATGACGCCATAATCTGTCGGAAAGACCACTTTGAGGTTGCGAAGCTTAAGCATCTGTTTCATGTGTCTCTCCTCCCCCGGCGCTCTCTATTACACCGATTTGTTCATAATCATCCATGGAGTTGAAGACCTCTTCTATATAACTGCTGTCTAAACTCTTAAAAATCTTGTAGACACTGCTGGTCTGTTTCATCCGTGGGTTGGCGATCTCTTCCATCACGATCCCCAAACGCATAAAGCTAAAAACAGCGAGGAAGATGCCAAGGCCGGGGGCCAAAATCCACCACCATGCCCCAAAGAGTAAGGCTCCGCCGCTCTGGGCATCTGCAAGCATCTTACCCCAGCTAATAGCGGTGGGATCGCCTAATCCCAAAAAGCTCAGTCCTGCCTCGGCGACCATGATCCCCGCACTACTTAGGGCAGTGCTCATAATTAGCAAATGGCTTGTTCCAGGTAGGATATGTCGAACCATGACATGCCAGCGACCAGCACCAGCGAGTTCTGCTGCCTTGACATAATTGCTATTCTTCAGGACGAGAACTAAAGAGCGAATGGTCCTAGCCAAACCGGTCCAGCCCAAAGCTACAAAGATCAAGATGATGATCCAAAAATCACGCCCCAAGACATTCGTTAGTACAATGACCAAAGGCAAGGTCGGGATCACGAGCATAATGTCCACAATCCGCATGATTAGGCTATCGACAAATCCCCCGAGATAACCCGCGGCCACCCCGAGGATGGAACCAACAAAGGCGATGCAAACACCAGATGTCACACCAACAATCAAAGAGACCCGCGTGCCATAGATCAGCATACTGAAAATGTCTTGTCCTGTACTAATACTGGTTCCCAGGAGATGTTGCCGACTCGGTGGCAAACCTTTGGCAGCACGCTGGGAAACATCATAAGGATCGTAGGGGGCAAGTAGAGGCGCAAAGACCGCCACAAAGACTAGGAAACTCACCATGACAATACCGATTTTTCCTTGTTTATGACTCCAAATCCGCTTGATGAAGGTACCTATACTCCGCATTCTTTTCATCGCTTATCACCTACCGTCACCCTAGGATCTAGCAGTACATAAACAAGGTCAGTAATGAGAATTGCGAAGATGGTAAAGCCCGACAACAAAATCATAATCCCCATCATCAAGGGGTAGTCATTGGAGTTATTAGCCTCCAAAAACAATGTTCCCATACCATTCCAGTTAAAGACTTGCTCAATCACGACCTGACCACCGATCAACCCACTAATGCTCATACCGAGCGAGGTAACAATCGGAAGCATGGAGTTTCGCAAGATATGTTTGTAGCGAATCGTACCCTGCTTCAGCCCCTTGGCCCTGGCAGTTAGCACGAAGTCTTCGTTTGTTACGGCAATCACCGCATTACGAGTCCCTTGGGCATAACTGATGACACTACCCACCACCATACTTAAGACAGGCAAAGCGGCATTTTGTGCCACCCTCCGTATGCTCTCAAGGGTCCAGGAGAACTGTGTCACCATGTTCGGGTCCGTGTAAGCAGGGAAAATCTCCAGTTCAAATCCCAGATAAAAGGACAAGATCAAGGCGATAAAAAACGAGGGCAAGGCAATCATAATCGTCGAAGCATTCAAGAGCATGGTATCTTGCCAGCGCCCTCGTTTGACGGCGGCTATGACCCCGAACAAAACCCCAATGATCAGCCCAATGATCATCGTGCTTACCGATAGAACCAAAGTCCAGGGAAGCCGCCCTAGAATCAAGCTACTTACAGAGGGAGAACCCGGGCGAAAGGAAGTCCCCAAATCGCCCCGAGAAAGGCCTTCGAGATAGTTCATATACTGCTGCCAGGTAGATACATGGAAGCCGTATTGCTGTCTGGTCACTTGTTTGATGATTTCATACTCAATTTCACTCATATTTCCCTGCGGAGGATAGTAGCGTTCGGCAGGATCATCTACACCAATGCGGGGAATGAAGAAATTCAGCGTGATCACAATCGCGAATACGAAAATGGAGTACAAGATACGCTTGATGACGTATGTGTATTTCACTTAATCACCTACCCCTCTCGGTTTTCCGCAAGTTCTCCAACGATGCGCTGTTAAAGACTGTCGAACCGTCAACCACTTGGTATCCCTCGAAGCGATCGGTTCGGGCCACAGAGATCACGTTGGACGTATAAAGAGGAACCTTATAATACTCCTCGGCAATCATGGGTTGGATCTCTTTAATCAGGTCGTACTTGGTATTGAGATTGAGTGTAAAGCGCATTTCGTTAATCGCTTCATTTAACTCCTCGTTGACCAAGCGCCCGTAATTCGACGTACGCCCCAGCGTTGAGAAATGAGCTGGGTACATAATATCAACATTGGAAAGGGAGAAGGTAACGCCATGCAAAGTCATGTCAAAACGGCTTGTATAAAGATAGGTTGATTCAGGTTGAGCTCCCTTCGCTGCATACTGCACGTCGATACCGATTTTCTGGAACTGAATCTGCAAATAGGAGATTAGGTCTTGCTCTCCAGGGCTACCGAGAATTTCAAAGCTAACCCGTTTACCATCCAAGAGCCTGTAACCTGCACTATCGCTATCCGGGACGATCTGGTCCAAAATGGCGTTTGCCTGGGCGAGACGCACTTTAGATTCGGTAGGCAGACTGTCTGCCAAAGGATTGTAAAAGTCGACCAAAGAGGCTTTCATCAACCCTGCGCTCTCCCTGCGACCAGCGCCGTCAAGGACCTTGTCGACCAATTCTTCTTGATCAATAGCCAGGGCCATCGCCTTGCGAAACTCGGTATTGCCCAGTAAGTCCCGCATGGGGTTACGCTCACTAGATACGGGGTTTAGATTAAAAACCAAGGTCTGGATAAACTCGCCTGGTGCATTCGAGACGAAGATGTCTTCTTCATCTTCAAAAAGCCTCAGATAGTTCGAGCTCACCGTAGTACCCAAGACGTCGATATGTCCCTTGAGAAGGGCGTAGATGGCCACATTGATCTCTTGGTAAAGCATAAACTGGATCGTATCAAGCTGGATCAATGGGCTACCATCTTCCTTGGTGAGATGGTAGTCAGGCCGCCGATGCAAGACAATCTGTTGATTGTTGGAGTTCTCCGCATCTAAGAGCCAAGATCCACTACCTACGGGATTACGGTAACGATAGAGGATTTCCTCATTAGGAGAAGTGCTATTGAGTTGATTCTCAAAAGAAACAACCGGTGCCCACACATGTTCTGGTAAGATGAGCACAGAAGTAAATAAGGGCGTTACGGATCCTAAGACCTTATTGACATGAAGATAGATGACTCTGTCTCTATCCTCTTCGGCAATCTGATAACCTTGTTTTGCTGCGCCGTGGTCATACGTGAAAAGACCCTGCTGGGTCAAAACCCCATTGGTATACTTATGCCTTAGGTCACTGGTCCAGGCCAGAGCTCCTGCATGATTCGACAGGGCATTGTTTGTAGCAATATCAAAGGAAAAGTAGACGTCTTCGACGGTTAAAGGCTCTCCATCGCTCCAGGTAATGTTGTCATGAATGATCACCTTAACTGCTAAGTACTGATGCTCAGGTCCTCCGTAGATCTCCTCCAAACGGGCATAATCAATGGACCCATCCTCCGTTACAATCGGTATGCCTTCGGAGTCGACATAGTACCATTCCATACCGATAGAAGGAAGGTAGGTACCAGATTCCTCATCGTAGGCAAAGAGAGAGTCATAGAGCAAACCGGCAATTGTCGGTGCAATTCCTTCACGGGAAAGCCAAGGCATATACGCGGAGGGAAACGATGTCTGCACGGAACCAATATAGAGGGTGTCGGGATCTGGTCGATGGCTTCGACTGGTGACTTGACATCCGACCAAGGGAATAATAAGAATGCTCATCAAAACGAGGAGCATTACCTTCTTTACCATAGCACTCACCTCGTCAAACAGCTTTGAGACAGCAGAATATGCCTGTCTCAAAGCCGCCTCGTTACTTCGTTAATAGGAAGCTGTAGTTCGTACCTGCAATGTCAAATGTCATGTTAAATCCAGTTGGCCAGATTTCCCCCACCCGAACGCTCTCATCATCAGAGTTGAGTGTAATCATGTAGACCATGGGTCCTGCAGCGATGGTGAAGAGACCAGACTCGTTCACAAGTTCGGACTCACTCTCCTGATCCATAATCATCAGGCTGTATGACCCGTCAGCGTTCATCTGCAGAGTTGCCAGGTAGGCTTCGTTCACCATGGTACCACCACCAAACTCACCAAGAATGGCCCCATCGTAACATACCCAGTCGACACCGTTAAAGGATGCCTCTAAGACGTAGCCAGTCTTAACACCGGTAATAGCCGTAGCTTCACCGTCCTTGGTAAAGCTCAGTGTTCCGCCATTCACCCCAAAGCTACCTGTCTCGACGTAGGACTCACTTTGTCCGTTAACGCTAAAGCGGTATCCACCAAAATAGTCTAGAGCCAAATGGGCCGTCGTTCCATCTTCGCGAGCACCATACCAAGAACCAGCATGTTGCGCAGTAGTGGCGACCCTAAAGAGAACTGTTCTTCTCTCGCTACCGGCCCCAGGCTTAACGGCAAGTTCAAGTGCACGCTCCGCTGTAATCGAGCCTGTAAGCTCCTCTTCATCTTCTGGAGTGATCAAGAGCGTATCGTTTTTCACGGTGAAACTACCTTTTTCTCGATAGGCAGCTGTCTCTGCCCCATCCTGGGAGCTGACAAAGGAATATTTGGCACCTGCACCTAGGGTTAAGACATACTCGTAGTCAACCCCATCCACCGTTTCAAAGCCCAAATAGGTGTCATAATACTCTTCATACACATACTTGTCAGCCACGAGATGATAGATGATCTCTGGATTCTCATCATCTTCTTTTTCGAACATGATATTGGCAGATCCATAGGGTAAAGTGGAACGGAAGATCAAGTTTGGCCCAATCCGCTCAAAGGTGGCGGTCTTCGATTTCTCGGGCGTAGAGTCGGAGTAAATCATCATGTAAGTACCGTCTAACTCACCTATCGTACCGCTACCGCGGTTATCGCTAAAGGCACGATTGGCCGAGAGTTGAAAGCTATTATCTTCTTCAATGCGCAAGTAAAACGTCAGAGCCATGCCTAGATTGCTAATGTCAATGGCGTAATCACCGTGAAGCTCAAATGTCTCTTCAGCAGGCGCCTGTTCCTCTACCACATTTACGACTGCTTGCTCTGGTTCAGACTTGCCGCAGCCACTTAAGAGTGACACAGTCCCAATCAACAAGACAACCAATAATAGACGCATCAATTTGCTTTTCACGTAACCACTCCTAATTGATCAAGGGCGAGGGCCCTAAAGGGCCCCGCCACCATCTGGCAAGATCAGAACTCTACAGGAAACTCAAGTTTTGTACCAAATCCCTCACGGGAAGCAGAGTTGTCAAACACTTCCTCAATATCAAAGACATAGGCTGGATACTTCAGCCAACGGCTCTTATCAGGACTGTGATAAACGTCGTGCTGGGCATTTACGAACTGTTGGTAAATCTCCCGCTTACCGGATTCTGCTTCGTCAAAGATGCGGACTTTTCCCCGCAGTTCATAGGAGATCATGGGTGGTTGGTAGTAAAGGAGGGTTGCTTCTGGATTAACTCTGAGATTATCCCAGCTATGCTTCTTAGCCATTTCTAAACTGGCAACTCTTTGGAAGTCGATACGGTAATGTTTATCAGGACTATAGATTTCATCAACCAAGAGTTTTAAACCCCTCTGGCTATGGGCCTTGTCGTCGCCATCATAAGCATCTATATGCTTAAGGTAGGCTTCTAAAACTTCCTCCAAATACTCTTCCTTAGGCACAAAACCCACGCCTTTTATGCTGGCATTAAGACCACCAGGTCCGTGGGAGATTAGGCCCGGATTATGAGAGCAGAAACTGAGGAAAACCTTGTCCCGTGACATTTCCTTGCCCTCATGTAGCTGGATTACTGTGTTTGCCCGGGTATTAAATGCCCAGCGAAAGAATGATTCTGCGGTTTTTGTCGCTTTCTCTGTCATTGATTCATCCTCCTAGTGTATGGTGTATAACAAAAGGTCTCGAAAGACGGACAGATCAGTCTTGTCCCGTTTTTCAAAGACCCTAATGCTTCTTACTTTGCGAGTTCAATTTCCATGCGCATTCCCATCATGGCGGAAACGACAAAAGGAGCACTCACTTTGCCATCTTGGATCGTACCCGAAACGGTTTCTCCTGATTGAGCGATCTGGAAGGTGATTTCCGTACCATTCACGCTGTACATTCCTTGTTCATGCACTGCTGGAGAGTCGCTACTTGGCACAGCCATGTAAGCATATTGTCCTTGGTGATTGAGATACAAAGTGACTTCAACCGTCGCAGCCCCTTGTAGGGTTGCTTGATAAACCCCAGCGGCTGTATTTTGCGATGGTGTGAGTGTTGCCTCAGTGCGGCTTCTGGCCATCTGGCTTGGTTTTACCTCGATAGTAATCGTACCATCGCTGTTTACGCTACCCTCAAGAGCCTCTTCGCCTTGGGGTGTTATGACAAGTTTGCTACCTTCGATTACGTACGAGCCAACTTCAACGAACTCATAAAGAGCGTCACCCATAACAAAGTAGCTCTTTAGTTCGTAGGTGTCATCTGCCTTTAGTTCGACTGAATATGTGTAAGCAACAGAGCTACCCATTCCAGCGGTCTCATGGCCCCCCGCATAAACACCAAGATGCTCACTCGCCGCTAATGCTGCTCCACCTGGTATCGCCGTCAGCGCCAAGACTATGACTAGAAACAAACTAAAAAAAGCCCATCTCAAACTGCCCATTTTTTGGTACGTCATCCAATTTCACCCTCCACTTCATTTTTCTATTAGTATAAGTTAACAACTACCCTTTGTCAACGAAACTGCCCGCTAAACGATTGGAAATCTTCGTTTTGGCTATCCTTTTTGGCGATAATTAATAACTAATCTACTTACAATTTCGAAACTCGCAAAATCATTATTTGCGAATTGCCGCTTGTTCCACCTTTGGCAACCGTTGGATAAATAGGTATCTTTCCTTCAATTTTGAATCTCTCCGTTGTTACCAAGGCGAACGTAAGAAAAGCCTGAAGGACAATAGTGCCGTCCTTCAGGCTTTGAAATTGCGGTTCCTATGGTCGAACTAGTTCCGAATCGAAGACCCAGGTAGCAGAGCCGTCAGCCCAGCCCATGGCCCATAGCAAGCGGATCTTGCCATTGGATGATGGAGCAACAGCCCAATCAACATTGGTAATTCCATCAACAAGAACGATGGCCTGCAGCACTTCGCCATTGATCTCCCGGGGGTATGAGAGGCGCCATTTGCCCGACACTGTCTCACCTTTGGCCCAGGCGGCATGAGTCATAGTATAGCTCCCGTCTTCACCAATTACAATCATACCCTGGTCGGCTCCTTCCACATGCTTATGGGCGATATACTCCCCCGTTCCAGGTGCATGAATGTTCACAACTGTACTAGGAGTCCATATGTACCAGGTTCCATAGAGGCTCTGAAAATCAAGGAGAGCATCATCGATCTCAGGTTCGGATGGACTCTGAGGGTTCTGGGGCACCTCAGGAACAGCAGGACTTGGAGGGACCTCAGGAGGGGCAATATTACTGGCGACACCCCCACCCTGGGCCGCCGGCTCGTCCTCTTTGGCCTCATTTTCCTCTGGCTCGGTCCACGGTTTTGTATAGACCACTTCAGACCACGCCTCTACCCCAACTGATACGATTTGAGAAGCAACGAGCAGAACAAGCAAGAGTACGCTCCCTAATCTTAGACGTGACACAACATATTCCCCCTTTTCAAATCTAGCATTTGGCAATATTAATTCACCATGTTAGTAATATTACCTGCTAGTGAAAAGACGGGGAGCAAGATTTAACACTAAGTGGAAACGCACCTGCGGACAGAAAGTGCTGTCTCACAGATGCGTTCGTTCACGTTTGTTCGACTTAATTCTTCCTACTGTACTCTACAAGCTCCATGACATATTCCAACTTACCTTCATTGTAGACACGAACCACTAGAGGCCAGCCTACATCTGGAGCAATAACCCATTCTGAGGTGAGAATATCCACCCGATTGCCTGCACTATCTTCCTCGCGGCGACTCTTGGTACAAAAGTATCCGTCCACTCCTGCAACAGTTTGCTTTTCGATAACCCTAAACCTTGACCCATCAAAGGTCTGCATAGTACTTCCCACTTCAAGTTCTAAGTCATAGGCAAAAAAGCCCATCATCATGAACTCTCCAACCCATCCTCCGCCACTTGTGAGCCAGTTTATGCCTAATCCCATCAGGCTCAATTCATCTGATACCTTATCTTGAGGAATATTGTAGGTATTAGACACCGTCACTTGTTTTGTATCTTCGTCGACTTGCACCAATTCAATGACCTGTGTTTGTTTCGTTTCGGTAACCACCTCTTCGTCGAGATCGTAGTCATACGCGGACGTATACGATGTCATCTCGTACTTGAACCGTTCGTATTGTGCTGTAAAATTGTTCCACGCCCAAAGTTCCTGCCCGAAAGCAGCCGCGCCAAATGACAACACAACAAACAAACTCAACACAATGAATAGTGACCTGCGGAACATCTACTCCGCCTCCTTGTTTGGAAGATGTTGTGATTATTATGCTTATATTGGCAAAATCCTGCTACCCTTAGACGCTCTGACAAGATAAAGTTGCAGAACATGCCAACAATTATAGAAGTGGAGGCCAAGATTGACGGCAAGAGAGTTAAGCTTTTTGATGTCCCGGAAGAACAACAGCACGTCAATCTGATGGATCTTCAGTTTAAACAAGAACTCCTAGGAGGAGGCAATCTACCTGCTGGCGCATACAAAGAGATTCGTTTTAAAGTCAAGCCCAACGAAGATGAAGTCCTACATAACTACGTGGTCGTTTCTGGTGAACAAGTGGCACTCAAGGTACCGAGCAATGAACTAAAACCAGATATCAACATCACCATTGAGAAAGATACCATTGTCGATCTCGTTTTTGATGTGAACGAGAAGTACTTTTCGGAGCCTAATGGGAGCTACAACGCTAATCCCAAGATAGGCAGTTTACAACCTGGCGTCCACCGGCTCGAGGCAGAGATCAACTTCCTCGACATTGCCTCAGCCAGGCTCGAATCGGATCCGATTGTGCTTGGAGCTGGTCAAATACGCTCTGTGTCTCTGCAAAAATAGTCTACAACTCTAATGAAGGGCCGCTGCATCGCAGCGGCCCTTGTCATCACAGCCTCTTTCTTCTAAACACATAGACAGTCAAGGTAATTAGGCCAAGAATGGCCAGCCCTGTAACCCCAATGGCAGCAAAGAGTGCGGAGGCTTCAGTCGTGTTTGAAACCAACTCCATATTCCGAGTAGCCAAGGAAATGGGGTTGAATCTCCTAGCACCCGGGATGATATTTAGGATCAATAGTACGACTACAGTTAAGCCAGTCAGAAGCAAGCTTCCGTAATTGCCACTCACTAGAGTGGCGGAGCCAAGGAGTACGGCCAGCAAAAAGGCTCCAAAAAGCCACATACAGAAGACCGCCAAGACCAAGTTCTGCACCTGGTCACCGGGGAACAAGTAGATGGTATAGACCAAGGTCAAGAGACTCGAGAGGAGGACACTGAGGCTCCAGACCAAGAGCATAGCTAGGAACTTGCCGATAATCACGGCCTCCCGAGACAAGCCCTTGGTCAGCAGGTTGATCAGTGTTCCCCGGGAGAGCTCATTGGAGAGTACACCACTAAAAACAAGCACCAAGACGATGATTCCCATTTGCTGTGTATTCTTGAAAAACTGGGCCCAGGAATCAAGGGCTGTTGGCTCTGGTATGGCCACTAGCATCCCCTCAGGCATAAAGCTCGCGAGGAGTTCTGGTGTCAGCTTAGCGATCAGCGGGTTGGTTATGCCAAAGATGATGAACACGATCAGCAGAATCAAGAGCTTGTAGGTGCGAGCATACTCAATTAACTCTTTTTTGAGAAAAACCAAGTAGTCGTTCACTGGACCACCTCCTCAAAGAGGCTCTCAAGGGTCGGTTCCATAGCCTCGAATCGCTCCGGAACCATCTGCTTCTTTGATAAGAGATCAATCAGTTCTTGGCCTCCCCTTGAGCTGTCTTCTATCGCCACAATCAACGAGCGCCCCTCCCTTGTCAGCTGGATCTGGGGGTTATTCAACTCGTCATTCTGGGCAAACTCCTCCGCCTCTTGATCCGTGGCAAACCTTATGCTATAGCTGTTTCGACGATGCTGCTTCTGAATCTCGCTTAAGGTACCCGACAAGACAAGTTTACCTTGCTCCAAGACGGCAATACGGTCACAGATTCTCTCCACGTCCGAGAGAATGTGGGTCGAGAATACAACGGTGGTCTGTCCCCGAATGGCAGAGAGAATCTCAAGGATCTGTCTACGTCCAATGGGATCTAACGCCGATGTAGGTTCATCACAAATCAAGAGCCGCGGTTCGTTGAGTAGTGCCTGGGCAATACCTAACCTTTGCTTCATACCCCGAGAAAAGCCACCGATTCTGCGGTTCACTCCCTCAAGACCCACAAGCTCAAGAAGCTCCTTGCTCTTGGCTTTGATCTGCGCCGAAGACAAACCAGTGATCTCCCCGCAAAGGCGCAAGTACTCTAAAGGCCGCATGTAGCCATAGAACTCAGGTACATCTGGCAAGAAACCAATATAACGATTGGTCTTGGCGGTCCCATAGTGAACCCTCTCACCGCAGACATAGACCTCTCCCTTTTGTGCCTCGAGAAGTCCAAGTACGATTTTCATCGTCGTTGTCTTGCCCGCGCCATTTCGACCCACAAGGCCAAAAACCGAATGTTCAGGTACAACCATATTAAGCCCCTGTAACACTTGATTCGTCCCGAAACTCATTTGCAAATCGCGTATCTCCAGAATGTTCAATCGTCCTCACCTCGACCAAAGACAAAATAGACCACAGGACCAATGATCTGGAAGAGCACCACAACTGGAATCCAAAGTGCCCGTGACCCAAACTTATACCTAGGATGCTTAAGTACATGGACTAAAGCAGTGATCATCAAGCCAAACTGGGCAACAATCAAGGGAACCAAAAAGGGCCAATATTCTTGCAGAGTTGTCATCTCAATCACCTCGCGGTATTAGTTTTTCGAGTTTCTTCACCATGTTTTGGAACCGGACATTTTCCTTCAGCTGGGCAAAAACCGGATCTTTGACTAAAGCATCGACCATACCAGCCCTGATGGACATATCATGTCTGGGGGGCTTGACACCTAAGTCAAATTCTGCGAACCAAGCATCCACTTTATCGAAGAAGGCATCACCAGAAAACTCAATGGGGTAGATGTCTGCTGTCGCCAAGTCTACATAGCGTCCCAAGACATCTAGAGCCTTGGCCTCTTCGCCTTGCATGAGGTAACCCTGGGCTCCAGCTAGGTAAACGGCGAACAAAATTGCAGGATGGAGGCTTTCTACCTCAAAGAGCTCGATGAGAGCCAGGGTCCGGGACATGATCTGATCATACTTCACCCCATCATCTACATTGAACACTAAGTAGTTTGGTAAAATGGCGAAAACCGCCATCAAATGCTGAAAGATCCCTACCTGAGCCGTCTCCTTAGCTTGAGCGATATCACCAAGGGCATAGTGAGCTGAAGCTACGAGAACCTCATCGCCTATCCAAGGAGAGTTCACCGGTTCGAGCAAGTCAATGACGCGAGCTGGGTTTCTCAAGCTCAAAGCGCAGATGGCCTCGAGAAACGCAGCTTGTCGTTTCAGCGAAAGATCATCGCTCTCTGTCTTAATCCTCATACAGAGATCCTGAACTTCCTCCAGAGTCTCTAGCCTTAGCTCTGCCGTTGTTGCTTCACCAAAGTGATTAAGGAGAAGGATGCACATTTGCACAAGTAGTGGATAGCAGGAATAGTACTTCTTCATCGTCTCACGGCAAGTATCCATAACCTGCTCAAAGGGTAATGTGGCAAAATCCAAGGACAATTGGTGGTACAGTTTGCGGATCTCTTCCTTGGTCATCTGTGGCTCGTACCCCACAAGCTCATCAATGCTGATATTAAAGAACGTGGCCAAGTGTGGTAGTAAGGTTATGTCCGGATAGCTTTGTCCCGTTTCCCATTTGGAAACAGATGCCTTCGAGACACCCATGTGATGCGCCAATGTTTCCTGCGTTATACCTTTGGCCTTGCGTCCCTCGAGAATAGACCGAGCAATGTTGATCCCCTTCATAACCATCACCTCATCTTCATTATACGCCTGGTGAATCAAACCAACAATGGAGCCTTAGTTAACTCCAGTTGATAAAGTCAACCTATACGAGACAAGGTCCTGACCACAGCCAGAACCCCGAGTTAAGCCTCCGTATTGATGTCTAATCGATGAACCGATCCAGAAAAGCACGTACCTTTTGTACATAGGCTACCCTATCTGTCCCAAAGGCAGTTCCGTGGCCGGCCCCTTTGACGATATAGATCTCCTTTTCACTCTGGCAAGCCTGATACAACTCCCACACCATCTCCATGGGAACAAATCGGTCCTCCTCACCATGGATAAAGAACATGGGACGGGTGTTCCTTTCGAGTTGTTTGAGGGCGGATGCCTCAGAAAGACTATAACCAGCCTTCTTCCTTGTCACAAAACTGGTGGCAGGAAGAATCGGAAAGACCGGCAATTTGTACATCCTCTTGAGCTGGTACGCGAGCTCGTCCCAGGCCGAGGTATAGCCGCAATCCTCTATGATCGCCTTCACTTGGTTTGGAAGGGGTTCACCGCTGACCATCATAACGGTAGCCCCACCCATCGATATCCCGTGAAGAACAATTTGCACGTCGTCTCCTAGTTTGGTGAGGAGCTCTTGAATCCAGAGCAAATAGTCTTTGCGCTCAGGCCAGCCAAAGCCAATGTAATCTCCCCCACTCTGGCCATGCCCTCTAGCATCTGGCATCAACACATTATAACCGAGATCATCTCGATAAAACCGAGCAAAACTCCCCATATCCTTACCATGCGATGTATATCCATGGGCTAGAACCACCGTCTTCAAAGTAGGAGTGTTAGCAGGTAGGTAGTGAGCTACGAGACGAAGCCCATCGTCGGACTCCATCTGCCAAGTCTCTAAGGGCTGCAATTCCAACCAATCTCTACCGCTGAGTTCTGTCCGCTTCTGACCAGCGTCTACCTCTTGTTCCCGTTTGGGAGGCTGGAGATCTGGATCGTCGCGGAGAAATTCTTTCTTACTCCGCTTGATGGCCACGTTGTAGAAATATAGACTAGCTGCAACAAGCATAGCGCCCAAGATGATGGCAAGGAAAATAAAGACAAGGAAAAAACGCATCAAGCAAAGCCCCCTTTGACTTCATACAAATCTCTTATCGATAAAACTCCTAATCCCTGCCAGGGGGCTAAGGATGCTCTGTTTACATAGAGTTATCAACAACTTAAGAAGAAAAGAGGACTCACAGCTTCTTCGTAGAAGAGAGACTAAGTTTACAATTTATCCAATTAAGCCTACTGCAGTATCCAATCGTAGGGGAGGTACTTCATTCATGCGCATCAATCTGAGTTGGAAGGTCAGCCTAGTTGTATCCATCATTGTCCTCATCGCCATGACAGTTGTCGGAGTCTTCATTTATCAATCCACAGGCGATATTGTTCGCGATCAGATCAATGACCAAATTGCCCTCATGAGCAACTTCCAATGGGAGAGCATTACCGACATTTTTTCCACAGCCGAACGAGAGTTACAGCGGATTGCACAGGATCAGAACATGCGTAGCCTAGCTGATCTGGCCAGCAATGCGACGGATATGAACGAATTTTTGGGGCGTAATGTGGTACAGGCCACTGGTAGCCGCCTCGAACGGGAGGTCAGCAACTGGGACCTTCTCCATATCCTGTCTATTGTCACAGCAGACGGTATGATCGTTGCCGACTCAAGATTCAAAGAGGCAAGCATTTTAGATATCATGGCTGGAAATACAGATGTCCAGGGCAGAGAGCATTTGGGAGTCTCGCTTCAGATTGCAGAGTACCAGGATATTCCCCTCGGCAACACCAAAGAAATTGATGGGCAGAATTTTGTCCTGCACAGCGTACCCATTCACAAGCCAGGTGGTACTGAGATCATCGGTTACCTCGTTGGGGTCATCGATATTAAGCTCTTGTTCGCCTCTCTTTCCACCGAGCTTGGGGAGTATGGAAACACCGTACTCCTAAACAAGGAGGGCGTGATCCTCAATCATGTCGATCCAGATCGAATTGGAACTGTCACCGATGATCCCTGGTACTTAGAGCGGATCGCAGAGGCCGAGGACATGGCAGAAGAGATGGGAGAAGTCGACTACTTAACCCTCGTAGCCCTAGCCGATGGCGACCTTTTCTTAGGTTCGAGTGTTTCTGTCGAGCGAATGACAGCACCTGTGACTGGTATCGCCAAGTCCTTGATCACGATCTTCACAATCGCCATCCTCGCTATCTTCCTAGCAGTGGTCGCCTTCGTTAGTTGGCAACTCAGGCCGCTACGAGTCTTCGTCAAGGCCTTTGAGAGTATGGAGTCTGGCGATCTTAACAGCCATCGGTTGTTTACAAGGAGGATGGAGCGGCGCCGAGATGAGATTGGAACCTTGGTCAAGGCTTTCATCTCCATGGAGAACAACTTGAAGTCCCTGGCGGATACTCTAACCCGCTCTACTCACGAAACGGCAACCTCTACGGAGCAACTTGCTGCGTCATCCCAGGAGACTTCAGCGTCCATTGAAGAAGTAGCCGCTAAAGCAAGCAACCTATCGCGTTCCGCGGTGATCATCGACTCCTCTATGGGGCAGTTTTCCAGAGCAGTTGAACAGCTGAGCCGGAACTCGCAGGTCATGAATGATGTATCGACCAGTGTCAATGCCCTCGCCCGTGATGGTCTGGAACTCATGGAAACAACAGAAAAAAGCATGGGAGCGCTTTTAGATCCATCGGCCGATGCCAAGGGTAGTGTTATCAACCTAAACAAAGCCGCCCAGGAAATCGAAAGTATTGTCGCTGTTATCAGCGATATAGCCGAACAGACAAACCTCTTATCACTCAATGCGTCCATTGAAGCTGCCAGAGCAGGCGAACATGGGCGGGGCTTTGCAGTAGTAGCTGACGAAGTCCGAACCCTCGCCGATGACACACGGAATTCCGCAGCGAATATTGTTCGCATCATCCACGAACTAACAGCCCAGACCCGGGAGACTACATCCCAGGTAAACCTAGGGGCTACCAATGTACAGGAGACGAAGAAGACCTTTAACGAGATTGTTGGGCTAATCGCCAACTTAACAAGTGGGGTTCAGGAGATGAGTTCCTCCATTGCTGAACTTTCCGCATCCACGGATGACATTGTCAAAGAAGCTCGGCAACAGGCTGTCGACGGCGAGGAGATCCTGGCCGCCACAGAAGAACAGGCAGCCATGACCGCAGAGAATGCCAATATGATGGAACGACTTGCTTCTATGGCAAGTGAGTTACAGGAGATCGTGAGTCGTTTCAAGACAGAATAACTTCACTCAAACCTATATAGAACCGCGTTCTTTACGGCCCCTGAATGGGGCCGTATTCCTTTTGCGTCAACCAGGTGACATAGATCACCGAAACTGGTAAACACTAGAGATGTCAACTTCAAATTGGAGGTCTAGCATGTTTACCACAAAAGCAACGCCGGTCATTAACATTCGAGAAGCACATAGTCTTTGGGATCTCCTCAACTCCAAGTATCAGATGATGGAAAAAATGCTGATCTATGAGGGGTTTATCCACGATATAGACCTGAAGGCCGCCTTCAAACTGATTCGCCGGCCCATTGAGAAGAACATAAAGATATTGGAAAAGGAGCTGACAACCTACTCCATCCCATCCCCCGATCGCAATCGGGCTGCAGTACAGTTACAGGGCGAGTCCGATTCGATTACGGATGAACATATCGCCCTGGACATTTTCTTGTACTTCCAGGAACATGTGGAGAATCTCCTCGACGCTTTCTATTCCTGCTTCACGAACGATGGAATCCGAAAAATGGCGATGGGCATGGCTAGCAGAACGATAACTGAGACCAATGTGCTTGTCCATTACCTACGGGCCAAGGGTTGGATGGGAAATCCCCCCATGGCCAAGGCGGCACTCAACGAGAATACCAAGCGAGTTTCCCTGGCTGAAGCAGCGTTTCTCCACGATCATCTCACCTACCGATATGATACCATGCACCTCACGGAAATCTTCGTGGCAATTGTCCATGATCGCGATTTTCTCTTGGTCCTAGAGATGGGTCTCGACCGCTTAAACAGACAGATCAAGCTTCTAGAAAAACAGCTCGAGACCTACTTTGTTCCCTTTCCTAAGCGACCCGGCAAATTCACACTCACCCTCAAGAATGTCCGTTTCTTTGATGACGATACCATTTTCCGTACTCTAAACAGCTTTATGCAGGGGGCTGGGGCCAAGCATGCCAAGGCCTTTAAGCAGTCTACTTACAATGACGATATCCGGGAGTTCTTTAAGAACCTGCTCCTCGAGGAAATGGAGGTCTTCAACGACTTTATCAAGGTGGGTAACACCAAGGGTTGGCTTAACCCAGTCCCAAGATATGTTCCGTAACAACACAAATAAGCCCGTGATAGCTCAAAAGGTCCGGAGACAAATTCTCCGGACCTTTTGAGGCTGGTTTGAAGGCTATACTATCTTTGGATCCGACCTGATTCGTCGCCCTCCATTAAGAGTTCGACTTCCTCAACAGAAACCAAGTTAAAGTCACCATGGATCGTCTGCTTGAGGCAGGAAGCGGCCGCAGCAAACTCCACCGCATACAAAGGATCTTTGTCAGTCATCAGGGCATAGATTAGCCCGCCGCAAAAGGAATCGCCACCACCTACACGATCGACAAGATGGATCGAGTACTTACGGGAATCATAAAAGTCCTCACCATCATACAACATGCCTGACCAGTTATTATCGGACGCAGACAAACTCTCCCTCAGGGTGATGGCCACCTTCTCAAGACCAAATCGCTTGACCAGCTCACGGGCAACTTCTCGATAGCCCGTTTCATGGAGCTCTCCCTTTTCTACGTCAGAGCTACCGGCCTTGATGCCAAAGACCTTTTCTGCATCCTCTTCGTTGCTAATGACCACGTCCACATATTCCATCAGTTGACTCATAACACGGTTCGCCTTCTCGGGGGTCCAAAGTTTCTTACGGTAGTTAAGGTCTACGCTAACCTTCACCTTCATCTCTTTGGCAACTTTGAGCGCTTCAAGAGTGGCCGCGGCGGCGTTATCACTGATCGCTGGAGTGATGCCAGTAAAGTGGAACCAAGAAGCGTCTTGGAAGATATGATGCCAATCAAACTCATCTGGCTTGACTTGGGCAATGGACGAACCAGCCCGATCGTAGATGACCTTGGAGGCTCTTTGCGAGGCACCGTGCTCACAATAGTAGATCCCGAGGCGATCGCCTCCCCGTTTGATGTGTTCCGTTCTTACGCCGTGAACTCGCAGAGCATTCACAGCACCTTGTCCAATGTCATGGGCTGGGACCTTGCTGACAAAATGGGCTTGCAGTCCAAAATTCGCTAATGATACCGCTACGTTTGCTTCTCCACCGCCGTACGTGGCATCCAATGATGTGGCTTGAAGAAATCTATAAGAACCAGGCGGAGAAAGGCGAAGCATGATTTCTCCGAAGGTTACAACCTTTTTGTTTTGCATGTTACTCTCCTTTCACTGCGCTTTCTACCTAGTTGCACCGAGCTGCCTGAACTGCCCGAACATAGTCTGAGGCTAGCCCTGCTAAGGCAGTCCAATCCTTCTCTAGAATCATATTCTTGTTCACCAGAGCCGAGCCCACACCGACAAAGACAGCCCCGGCCTTAAGGAAGTCACCGAGATTCTCCAGATCCACACCTCCTGTGGGTGTGAGTCTTACCTGCGGAAGCGGTCCTCTGACATCCTTTAGGAAGCTTGGACCAAGCTTGGTTGCGGGAAAGACCTTAACAACATCTGCCCCACACTCCCAGGCAGTTAGAATCTCAGTGGGTGTAAAGGCACCTGGAATCACAATCTTGCCGTAGCGCTTGCAAAGAGCGATCACTTCTTTGTTCAAAACGGGTGAGACGATGAACTCGGCCCCGGCCAACATCGCCATCCTAGCGGTCTCTGGATCCAAGACGGAACCTGCCCCGATAATGGCCCTTCCCTGCAAGACCCGAGCTGCTTTGGAAATCGCTTCGATCGCCCCGGGCGATGTCATGGTAATCTCACAGCCCACGACTCCACCCTTTACGAGAGCTTCGCAGATCGATACTAGTTCATCGCCATCCTTTGTCCGAATCACCGCCACAATGCCCGAATCGACCAATCTTTGTAGTTGTTCTTCCTTTGTCATTGTCCATACCCCTCGGTCTATTTTTGCCCTCCTACTAGAATCGAGGGCACCTATCCTCTTGGTGTTTGTATTCCAAGCACATGCCTAAATCCCTGCCAAACTTGCATCGTTGGGATTCTTCTTGACACATCTTTGTACAAACTATATTATATATAATAGATAAACAATCGCGATATATCATTCCATATACATGTTTGAGGAGGTACGTATGGACATTATTGAATTTAACTATCGTATTCGAGATCTAATTCGCTCCATCTCTCAAGGATTGAACCAGACCCTACGGGTCATCATCGACAGCTATGGGGTCACCATGGTACAAATGCAGGTTCTAGTGGAGCTGGATCGATGCGAGATCTGCACCATTGGCGACTTGGCTGATGCCATAGGTTCGGCACCAGGTAACGCTTCAGCCATGTGCAAGACACTAGAAAAGAAGAAGCTGGTGACACGCACCCGTAATCCCGAGGACGAACGAATCGTCTTTGTCTCCCTTACAGAACAAGGTAGTGATTTGCTGCGGGGAATTGAAGAAGAGCTAGCAGCAAGCTGTAATCCTTTGCTTGCAGAGTATTCTGATGCTGACTTTGAAGTAATTATCAATGGAATGAGCAAACTACAAGACGTTGTAAACCGTTTGCAGTCGAGGAGGTAAGTATATGGGAGTACCAAAAAAACCAACGAAGAAGCCCCTTGTTTTCTATTACTTGATTACCCTGGCCATATTGTTCTTGATTAATGCCTTTGTATTACCGATGTTCATGAATAACTCGATTACGGAAGTAGACTACAGTGTTTTTCTGGAAGCCCTCCAGGAAGAGCGAATCAGTCAAGTGGAAATGAGTGATGATGGACAGCAAATCTACTATGTGGCTCAAGACAGGCATGGACAGACCCAGCATTATGTCACAGTGGCCATGCCAGATCCAAACCTGTTGGATCGTCTGCTGCGTTCCGAGGCGAATATCCAGTTTTCTAGGATCAAGCCACAGAAGGTCTCCCCACTCCTGACCTATTTGTTTAGCCTCTTTGTACCTGTTTTGGTGATATTCGGCCTAGGGCGCGTGTTCTCCAAACAGCTCCAACAGCGCATGGGAAACACCATGTCCTTTGGCAAGAGTAATGCCAAGATCTATGTGGAGGCCCAAACTGGTAAGACTTTTGCTGATGTAGCGGGACAAGAGGAAGCGAAGGAAGCGCTAACCGAGATTGTTGATTTTCTCCACAACCCCGATAAATACGCACGCATCGGTGCGACTCTGCCCAAGGGTGCACTCCTTGTTGGGCCACCTGGAACTGGCAAGACCCTTCTGGCGCAAGCTGTCGCAGGTGAAGCGGAAGTCCCCTTCTTTTCCATATCCGGCTCTGAATTTGTGGAAATGTTCGTCGGTATGGGCGCGGCTAAGGTGCGGGATTTGTTTAAGCAGGCCGATGAAAAGGCCCCCTGCATCGTCTTCATTGACGAGATTGATACAATCGGCAAAAAGCGTGGCGATGGCGGTTTCTCTGGCAATGATGAAAGGGAACAAACCCTCAATCAATTGCTAACAGAGATGGATGGCTTTGACAGCCGCAAGGGGGTCGTAATCCTGGCTGCAACAAATCGACCAGAATCCCTCGACCCTGCCCTACTCAGACCAGGCCGGTTCGACAGGCGCATTCCCGTAGAGCTACCGGATCTAAACGGGCGGACAGCAATCCTAGAAGTACATGCCGCCAAGATTGCCATGGAAAAAGACGTCGACTTTGAGGCAATCGCCCGGGCCACTGCCGGAACGTCTGGCGCTGACCTAGCCAATATTGTCAATGAGGCAGCCCTGCGAGCTGTCCGCATGGGCAAAGATCGCGTTCAGCAGTCTGATCTCGAAGAAAGCGTCGAAGTGATTATTGCAGGCTATGAACGGAAGAATGCAACGATCTCGCCCAAGGAAAAGGAGATTATCGCCTATCACGAGATTGGTCACGCACTCGTAGCAGCCAAACAGACAAACTCGGCTCCCGTGACCAAAATAACCATTATTCCCCGGACCTCAGGGGCATTAGGCTACACCATGCAAGTGGAGCAAGATGAGCGCCATCTGATGAGCAAAGAAGACGCTATGAACCGAATCTCAACGCTGACAGGTGGCCGCGCCGCAGAAGAACTCATCTTCAACCTTGCCACTACAGGGGCCGCCAACGATATTGAGCAGGCAACCAACCTGGCAAGGGCTATGGTCACCCGCTACGGAATGAGCGAGCAATTTGGCATGGTGGCCTTCGAGACACTCTCCAATCCCTATCTTGGAGGCGACAGTATTCGCAACTGCTCAGGCGAAACCTCTGCTGCCATTGATCGAGAAGTGATTCGAATTGTGAAACAGGGGCACGAAAGGGCCATCAATATCCTCAAAGACAATGTAGATAAACTCCATGAACTGTCCCGGGCCCTTCTTAAGAAGGAGACTCTAACAGGTCAAGAGTTTATGGAAATCTTGAACGCATAGTCTGCACCAAGGCACCCTTCACCGACGTTTTAGATAAACGTGCAAGATTGGAGGGAGAACTGGCAGCAATCTGGAA
>Ga0265293_10004329_pt1 | contig 25147 bp, 17 predicted proteins | sample Munlanlewell138R_FD_192505 | JGI IMG/M metagenome (GOLD analysis project Ga0265293, IMG submission 192505) | Leachate microbial communities from a municipal landfill in Southern Ontario, Canada - Leachate well 138R | ecosystem: Engineered > Solid waste > Landfill > Unclassified | place: Canada...
CCCGCGAACCAGTCTCTAGGCGACGGCGAATATTATCACGAGCAATAAATTCAGCTACTGAAAACTGATCAGCCTGCTCGCCAATCTGACTATAGGTTAATTTGCCTAGCCACTGACTATTATAATGAAATTCACAATTATCTAAGTCAATCAATTGGCCAACTTGCTTGAGATACTGAATCATGTTTTCCTTGATTTTTTCTGGCGACAACATTGGCCGTTCACTATCCTTGTCTGAGGTATCACCAATCACCCCAGTAAAATCGCCAACAATGAAAACAATCTGATGACCCAATTGCTGCAGGTCACGCAATTTAAGTAAAGGAATAGATCGACCCAAATGTAAATTGGGGCTGGTTGGGTCAATACCTAACTTAATCCGCAACTTTTGGCCGCTTAAAAGCTTTTGACGCAGTTGATCTTTAATAATAACTTCGTCAACACCACGCTCTAATAATTCATCAATTAATTTAGAATCGGTTTTAATCATATATTTAGCGACCAACTAGCGGACAAGACCGCTTAGCTAACTCAATAGCTAAATTCTTTAATAACTCATGACGCACTGTCATCTCATTGACGGCATTGTCAATTTTAATAGATAATTTAAATTTCAAACCAGCTGCGGTTAATTCTTCAAAATAAAATTCAGCTGGTGTTGGCTTGATTTGATATTTTTTAGCCACAATTTGACCAGCCACTATAGCGCCGGCCTCAATTTCTTCTAACTGACTACCTGGTCCAGCCACAGCGTTAATAGTAACTGTCCAATCTTTGTCGGTCTGACCACGGCTAATAACCTTCTGATTAGCAAATAAACGATTGGGCATGATGATTTTCTCACCACTAGGGGCCTTAAGCCTAGTCGATCGCCAAGAAATATCTTCCACCTTGGCCACTGTACCATCATCTAGTTTAAGATAGGCACCAACATGAATAGTCTTATCAATAATAACAAAAAAGGCCGCAAATAAATTGGACAAGGTCTCCTGTAGGCCCAAAGCAATGGCTATCCCAGCCACACCAAGTCCAGCCCATAATGGTCTAATATCAACACTCCAAATTCGACCAATAATTAATAAGCCGGCTATATAAATCAGAATCTGAACCGCCCGCTGAATAATCAAGCGCATAGTCGGATTAAATGTAGTTATTTTAGGCTGACGATTGGCCCAATGTAAACTAAAACTAGTCGACCAACGAGCTAGCGACCAAGTAATTAAAGCGACTAATAAAGAAATTAATAGATTTAAAAACCACATATCATTTAGTTATTTGCTGATTTAAAGTAGCTAGCTCAGCTTGCCAACCAGCTAGTTTATTTTTTTCGGCTAAAATAATTTTTTCTGGCGCTTTGGCTATAAATTCAGGATTATCTAATCGAGCACTCAATTGCTTAATTGCCGCAGTCAGCTCAGCAATCTTCTTAATAGTTTTTTCTTTAGCTCCAGTTTGATCAATTTGACCAGACAAATAAAAACTCAGCTGACCACAAGCTCCGGCTAAAGAATCAATTGGAGCTTGACCAGTAACAACAACCTCGACTTGATCCAAGCCAGTTCGCAATTTCATTAATAAATCTATTTGACTATTCAAAATCTCAGCTTGTTGCCCGGCAATAATTAAGGCAGATAATTTCTGACTGGGAGCGATCTGATGATTACTGCGCAAATTACGAATCTCAGTAATTAATTGTTGAACTGTGCTAAACTCATCGGCCTCAGACCAATCATTGTTTAGTGGCTTGGGCCATTTAGCAATTAACAACGATTGATCAATTCCTAATTGTTGCCACAAAACTTCGCTAACAAAAGGAATAAATGGTTGCCATAAAATTAACAAATTCTTAAAAATATAACCCAAGATATTGGCCTTCTGACTAGTCGGCTCCATCTTACTAATCTCTAAATACCAATCAGCTAAATCGTTCCAAGTAAAATCTCGCAAAGCCTCACCAGCTAAAGAAAATTCATAATGACTAATCCGCTGACTAACTGTTTCGATTAATTTATCAAACCGACTTAAAATCCAACGATCAGCTAAAGTTGTCTGAGATAAGTCTATATTATTCTGGACAAAAACTGCTTGATCTGGTAAGGTCGACAAAATATAGCGACCGATATTCCAAAGCTTGTTAACGAAATTACGATAGCTAGCAATCTTATCGGCTCCCAGACGACAATCATTACCTGGAGTAATACCAATTAGCAGTGACAAGCGGACCGCATCAGTGCCATAAAGCTCAATCATATCTAATGGATCTAGACCATTACCTTTGGACTTACTCATCTTTTTGCCATGTTCATCCAAAACTAAACCGTGCAAATAAACATCAGTAAACGGCACCTCGCCTAAAGCAAAGATAGTCATCATCATCATTCGTGAAACCCATAAAGTCAAAATATCATAACCGGTTTCTAGAACTTGAGTTGGGTGAAAACGACCCAAGTCGCCATTTTTTTGACCATTAACTAAATTATCTGGCCAGCCTAAGGTAGAAAAAGTCCACATGCCTGAAGAAAACCAGGTGTCTAGAGTATCTGGATCTTGACGCCAACCACTACCACTAGGCGCTACTTCACCAACCACAATTTCTTCATCTTTATACCAAACTGGAATCTGATGACCAAACCAAATCTGTCGAGAAATACACCAATCATGTAAATTAGCCATCCAATCTAAATAGCGTTTCTGAAAACGCTCAGGCACAAATTTAGTTTGACCTTGCTCCACGGCCGCCATGGCTGCCTGTTTCAACGACTGACCGCCCAATCGTTCTAAGGGCTGATCAACGCCAATAAACCATTGTTTAGATGGCAATGGTTCAATAGCAGTACCGCAACGATAGCAAATAGATAAATTATTAGTAATCGTTTCTTGGGCAATTAATAATCCTCGCTGTTCCAATTCAGCCACCACTTGTTGACGAGCTGCTTGAACCGACAAATTACTAAAATGACCCAAATTTTCGGCCATTAAACCATCTGGAGTGATAACTTTAACCACAACTAAATTATGTTTTTCTTTAAACTGCCAATCAGTCATAGAATGAGCTGGGGTAACACCAACCGCACCGGTACCAAAAGTCATATCAACAGCCCGATCAGCAATAATCTTAATGGTTAACGGTTGACCACAAAAATCAACCTGATAAGTCTGACCAATATATTGTTGATAACGCTCATCTTGAGGATTAACAGCTACTGCCGTATCACCCAATTTGGTTTCTGGACGAGTGGTAGCAATAGCTATAGGAAAATCAGTCGAATATTTAAAAGTATATAATTCGGTCGGCTGTTCTTTATATTCAACCTCATCATCAGATAGAGTACTTTGACAACGTGGACACCAATTAACCACCCGTTCACCACGATAAATCGCTCCCTCATCATACATCTGTTTAAACATCGTCCGCACTGCCTTTTGCCGCGGTTCATCCATAGTAAAAGCCATCCGCGACCAATCTAGCGAGGCCCCCATTTTTTTGATTTGATGCAGAATAGTCTCTCTGGTTGGCCCGACAAATTCCCAAACCCGACGCAAAAACTCTTCTCGACCATAATCATGACGAGTCTTACCCTCGGTCTGATAAAGTAATTTTTCAACGACATTCTGAGTAGCAATAGCGGCATGATCAGTCCCCGGTAGCCACAGCGTCCGATAGCCACGAGCCCGATGATAACGAATCAATAGATCTTCAATGGCCAGCATGGCAGCATGACCCAAATGCAACTTATCAGTAATGTTGGGTGGCGGTAAAACAATAGTATAGCTGGGGGCCTCAGCTGGTAAGGGTAAATTATCTGGATTAAAAAAGCCGCTATCTAGCCAGCGCTGATAAATTGCCGCTTCGTGATTTTGCGGTTCGTAAGTTTTAGCTAATTCAGTCATAAAAATCAATAGAAACTGCTGTTAGCATAACAAAAACACCTTGGAAAAGCAAGGTGAAAATAGTGGATAAAAAAAGGAACCGCACAGACGAGCCGTGCGGTTCAAGTTCAGACCAAGGGTTAGCTCAGTCTATGTTTTTACTGGATTTTGATGACCTTGCTGGTCATCTGTTGGGTTCCGGCGGTGGCTCTAATAAAGTAGATACCAGCAGGAACCTGTTGATTTTGATTATTACGGCCGTCCCAGACAACTGACTGAGACTTACTATTATTGGTCAAACTTTGAATCTTCTGACCTTTGATATTAAAAACCTCAATCTTGGCGGGGGCGGGGGCGGTGGATTTGACGGTTGTGGCAACGCTAAAGGGGTTAGGATAGCAGTTAATTGATGTCGGCGTTGAGGGAATGGCAGAGTCATTAATCGATGTTGAGGCTCCAAGTTGACGGGAAATAGCACTAACAAAGGTTACGCCATCGGGCATCACAATTTGGATTGGATCCCTAGTTAGTTCTTCACAATGGGGCTCTGTAGCACCCATAGAAAAACGTAACATCTGACCTTGTTCAATCAAAACTGATTGAGACCAGTGACGACCATCGGCATAGCGACCTTGAACGGCATATAGATTATTGCCATCAGGAAGAATGTTAACAATCTGGCCACTAATCTCTGGGCTGATTGTTTGGTAACTGGCACCGTTATATTCAAACAGCTGACCAATGCCCAAAGATGACACCAACGGGTCTTGGGGGTGATTGAGCCAATAATTCAACAAGAAAAAATTGGCACTATCAAACCAAGGGATAGCGACATCACTGGCTGCATAATTGATACCCCCAGAGTAAAAATGGTTACCATATTCCATCCCATAGTAACCATTCCAGGCTGACATAGCCATCGCCACATCATTGGAATCAACCGTTCCGCTATTGTCCACATCGCCTTTGGGACGATTATGATTAACAACGAAAATGCGTTGAAAATCACTAACAGTACTGATCCATCCCACTGAACCGATGCCCCATGATACTCGGCAACTTATATCAATTACTGCCGGATATAATAGGTCAAGCGGACCATTCTGAGACTCAGAATGTAAGGCACCCAAAACTCTGGTGGCATTATATACCAATCCATCTGTCCAGGAATCTAAATCATTAGATACCCAAGCCAAACGATAAAGCCAAGGCATTTGCTGTGAAACATAATTACCATTGGCTATCAAAAATTCCGCATCGATCGGCGACATTTGAATTTGATAGTCATTCCAAGCTGTCTGATAATTTCCCAACACCATCTGGAACTCCAAGTATTGAACAGTGTCCGCCTGAACACCAGCATAAAAATGAAGCTGTTGTCCAGGAAATAAAAATAAAGTATCCGGAGAAGACGATTGTTGATTGGAATGATACAATCCAATTCCAAAGACTGATGATACAACAGCCAACAATAATGCTAGACAAACAATAGCTCTCTTCATGAGAACCTCCCTTTCTTTTTTTAATTTTTATTTCTTTGTTAAAATTGCTGTCTATATAATATCATAAGAAACCTATTCTGTCAATGATTTTTGACTTAATTTCTTTAATAAAATTACGGTCAACCCATAATAAACCAAAATAATACCTATCCGCCAATTATCCGACCACTCCACAACAAAACCAGCAAAAGGCCAATTAGCTAAATTGGCAATTATAGCTAACAAGCTATTTAATAACCAACCAGCTGGAGCAAAGATAAAAACACCACCAGTTGGCCACAGCCAGGCTAAGGGACTAGCTAATAATAAAAAGATAGTCAACCAGGGCAAAGACCAAATAACTAATAAATTGGCCAGCGGCGCAATCAAAGAGATTTGACCAAATTGCCAAAAAATTAACGGCCAGGTCCAAACTTGAGCAGCCAAAGTAACAGCCAGGTTTTCACTAATCAGTGGTTGACGCAGTAACGGTAAACGCTGAAACCATTCCTGCCACCAATCAGTCCAATAAATCAAACCAAAAACCGCGGCAAAAGACAAACTAAAACCTAAATCACCCCAAAAATAAAAAGGATTAACTATTAGCATCAAGGCGGCGCTAACTAAAAGTAAGTGACCAACTCGACTTAAATAACCAAATTGCTGACCCCAAAGCATTAATAATCCTAGTAATCCAGCTCGAACCGCTGAGGCTGGCGCACCAATAACTAGAACATAAGCGGTTATAATTAAACTAGTCATAATCGTCGCCCAACGCCGGGGCCAACCTAGTATAATTAAATTATTAACAAATAACATAACTAAAAGACTAATATTAAAACCCGATACCGCTGTAATATGACTTAGACCAGTAATAGCTAAACGCTGGCGCCACTCGACTGACAGCCGACCAGCTCCACCCCAAACCAAAGGACCAGCCAAACTAGCCGCTGGTTCTGGCAAACTATTAGACAAAGCTTGAGATAGTCGTTGTTGGCTATTGACCAAATAAAACCACCAATTTCTAGGCTGATTAGCTATCAATTGACGCTGATCAGCCTTTAAAACAACTCGGACTCCTTGATTAAATAAATAATAGCGATAACTAAAAATGCCACCAGTCGGCCAATTGACCAGCTGGCCATTAAATTGCCATTTTTGACCAATCTGAGCAGCAGTTAACCAAAGATCAGGCCCATAAATCAGAACTCGCCCGGACCAAGTCTGCCAGGTTGAACCACAATTATAACGCACTTGTTTAATAACCATTTGCGAACCACCACTAGATCTAGCCTGTGGTTGGTTGACTAATTGACCACTAACCATGATATTACGACTAGGGCAAGTTAAGGCTTTAGTTGCTACCTGAGCTGACTGCAAAACACTAGTCGCTCGCCAAAACCCACTAGCCAAACAGATAATAATTAAGAGACTAGGCCAATTTAATCGATTAATTAAACCACTAAATAATAATATTCCTAATAAGCTACTATAAAAATAAGCTGCTGGCCAAATTGCTGGCCACAAGCCCACTAGAGCAATACCTAAAACAAAAGCTAGCCAATAACGGCTAGCCGGAAAGAATTGTCCCCCTCCGGACATAAAATTATAAATTATTATTAATCAGATTTTTCAACCTGACGACGCTGCCAATCCCAAAGCCAATAAGCTTTTAAAAAACAATCCAAATTACCATCAAAAACTCCAGCAATATCACTGGTGCTAATATTGGTCCGATGATCCTTAACAATCTGACTACCATATAAAAAATATGATCTAATCTGCAAACCCCAATCAGCCTTGATTTGCTGACCTTTGAGTGCTTGTTTTTGCTGATTTAATTCTTCAACTTGTCGTTGAGCCAATTTTGATTGTAAAACCACTAAAGCTAGGGCCTTGTTTTGATGCTGTGAGCGCTCACTTTGACAACTTACCACTAAACCAGTTGGCAGATGAGTTAAACGAACTGCTGAATCAGTCGTATTGACCCCCTGGCCACCCGGACCAGAAGATCGAAAAACATCAACTTGTAAATCATTATCAGCAATAACCGGTGCTTGACTAATTGGCAATTCAGGTAAAATTTCGACCATAGCAAAAGAAGTTTGACGCAAATGCTGAGCATTAAAAGGCGAATTACGCAATAACCGATGAGTACCACCTTCACCACGCAGATAACCATAAGCTAATGGTCCGACTAAACGTAAAGTAGCACTTTTAATGCCAGCCTCATTACCAAGCTGTTCATCTATAATCCGACTAGACCAACCCTGTCGATCAGCGTAACGCAAATATAATCGCTCCAACATCGCCGCCCAATCTTGAGCATCAACCCCACCGGTACCAGCATGAATAGATAAAATAACCGGCAAATCATCATGCGGTTGATCAAAAAAACGACTATTTTCTAATTGATCTAAAATTTGAGACAATTGTTCTAATTCATTTTGAACCAAGTCAGCCGCCATTGCATCGGTCTGACCAGCAATTACTAACTCGGTTAAATCATCCAACCTCTGCAATACCGCTTGGTAATCATTAATCTCGGTTTGGATAGCTTCAATTTTTTTTAATAATTGCCCAGCTTGTTCTGGATCAGACCACAAATCAGTTGCCTGAGCATTTTCTTGTAAGGTGGCTAATTGTCGTTGCTTAGTAGCTAGGTCAAAGCCACCTCCCAATTTCTAGAAGGCGCTGACGCATCGCCTCAAAAGTCTGATTATTAATTATTTCTGACATAAATTAGGATAAAATTGATTTGATTTATACAAATCAAATAAATCTTTTAATAGTGGCGGTAAATAAATCATACCAGCAATCAATGGAATGATGATGATGATTAATTTAATCCAACCCCACCAGCGCTGCCAACGAATATATTTATAGGTCAATCGAGAATTTTCTCTAATTTCAGCAATAGCTGCGGCTTGTTCAGCTAAAATACGCCTTAAATCTTCATCCATAAGATCAAAATTAAGCTAGCTTATTTCAATATTATAGCAAAAAAATCTCAGTCGACCAATTAACGAACTTGAGCAGTCGGTACCTTAGCTTGAGCTAAGACCAATAATTCAGCCATTTCAGCATCGGTATAAGTTTGTCCACCAATTAAACTGGTATCGAGTAAATCACCGGTCAATCGACCCTTTTGCAAATACCATAGTCGGGCCCCAACTAATTGTTCGGCCATTAATTGAATATCTAGTATTGTTGTTAATTTTGGAATGACTGTGGTCCGAAATTCATAATCAAGAGGTTTATCGGCAATTAACCATTCAGCTATTGTTTTAGACTCCTTGGTTAATCGGTTTAAAATATCATCCGGCAAAGACATAATCTGCCCATATCGATCCCAAGGAGCTTTAATATCCATAGCTAGATAATTAATTAAACCATCTTGCACTAGCTGCTTAACCATTTGACTGTTTGTACCATTGGTATCCAATTTAACTAGTAAACCACGCCGCTTTATTTCAGCAATAAATTCTGGTAAATCGCGATGCAAAGTTGGTTCACCACCAGTGATCACCACTGCCTCGAGACGGCCCTGCCGTTGATCTAAAAACGCCCACAGGTCAGCCAGCGAATAAGCTGGCTGACCTGTGGTATTTGTGGCACCAGCCGTTGCCGGCCGGACAAGCATGGGATTATAACAATATCGACACTGAAAATTACAACCTTGGGTAAAAATTATTGCCGCTAATTTATCAGGGTAATCTAATAAACTAATCGGTTGTAACCCGCCAATAATCATGAACTATGACTAACAATCACAACCAGCTGATTCATCACCAACTACAAAGGTTTGACGATTAGCAAATTCAGCTTGCTTAGCATCATTCCATTGTTTAACTGGTCGTAAATAACCAGTTACGCGGCTATAAACTTCACAAGGAGTGCGTTGGGTTTCTAAAGGGGACATAAAATAAAATTAAATAATTAATAGCTAAATAGTTCGAGCCAAACCAGGCTCAGGATGATAGCCAATCTCTTCATCACATTTGGGACAATAAAGATGTTCACCAGCAATATAGCCATGTTTAGGACAAACTGAAAAAGTTGGGGTAATCGTAAAATATGGTAAATGATAATTTTCGGCAATTTTACGGACTAATGTACGAACAGCTGAAGAACTTGGCAAAGACTCACCTAAGAAAAAATGTAAAACCGTACCACCAGTATATCTGGTTTGCAGACTATCTTGTAATTCCAAAGCTTCAAAAATATCACTAGTAAAATTAACCGGTAATTGGGTTGAATTGGTATAAAATGGAGCTTGTTCTGGATTAGAGCTATTGGCCACCTTAATATTTGGATAAAGATCACGATCCAGCCGAGCCAAACGCCGCGAAGTACCTTCAGCTGGAGTCGCTTCTAGATTATACAAATGATTGGTTTCTTCCTGAAATTTACCCAAAGTTTCACGCATAAATTCTAGAATTTCTTCAGCAAATTGATGACCAGCCGGACTAGCAATGTCGCTAGCAATTGGTGCAAAATTAATCAAGGCTTCATTCATACCAACCAAACCGATAGTTCCAAAATGATTATTCCAATAACCACCAAACCGCTCCTTGATACCCTCTAAATAATGACGAGCATAAGGATAGAGTCCGCCTTCGGTTAATTTTTCAATAATCTCTCGTTTAACCTCCAGGCTCTCTCGTGCCAATCTCATCAAACTAGCTAATCGTTCAAAGAATTCTTCTTTGGTTTGGCTCAAATAACCAATCCGCGGCAAATTAATAGTCACTACACCAATTGATCCAGTTAATGGATTGGCTCCAAATAGACCACCGCCACGCTTGCGTAATTCACGATTATCTAACCGCAAACGACAGCACATTGACCTAGCATCATCTGGATCCATGTCAGAATTAATAAAATTAGAAAAATAGGGAATACCATACTTGCGAGTCATCTCAAAAATCTTGTCAGCCACCGACGAATCCCATTCAAAATTTTTGGTAATATTATAGGTTGGAATTGGAAAAGAAAATACTCGCCCCTTGGCATCACCTTCCATCATTAATTCAGCAAAGGCAATATTAAGCATATCCATTTCCGTTTGAAAATCTTGATATCGCTCCGCTTTTAATTCACCACCAATAATAACATTTTCTTCACCCAATGATTTAGATGGCCTTAAATCCATTGTAATATTGGTAAACGGTGTTTGAAAACCAACTCTGGTTGGCACATTAACATTATAAAGAAACTCTTGCATGGCCTGCTTGACTTCAGCATAGGTCAGTTTGTCATAGCGGATAAAAGGCGCCAAATAAGTATCAAAACTAGAAAAAGCTTGGGCCCCAGCTACTTCACCTTGAACAGTATAAAAGAAATTAGTTATCTGCCCTAGAGCGGTTCTAAAATGCTTTGGTGGTTTAGATTCAACCTTACCACCAACTCCACCAAACCCCTTTAATAATAAATCTTTAATATCCCAACCAGCACAATAAGCCGCTAAAATCTGTAAATCGTGCAAATGAAAATCACCATTTTGATGAGCATCACGAATTGGCGCATCATAAACTTTATTTAACCAGTAAGTTGATGAAATAATTGAAGCTAGATGATTATTTAAACCCTGCAAGCTAAAACTCATATTAGAGTTTTCTTTAACTCGCCAATCAGTTTGTTTTAAATAATCATCCATGATCTTTTCTGAATCAATCATCAAAGAAAGATTGCGCAAACGAGCATGTTGATCACGATACAAAATATAGCCCTTGGCTACTTTAATTAAACGATTATTAATCAAGGCTTCTTCAACTGTATCTTGAACTTCTTCAACCGCTGGAATACTACGAGCATGAAATTTTTGATTAATCAATTTAATAACCTCGTCAGCAATAACTTGAGCTCTGACTTCGTCTGGTTGGCCAGCAGCAATCATTGCCTTATTAATTGCGGTAAAAATTTTAACTTGATCAAAATCAACTATTTCCCCCGAACGCTTACAAATTTTGCTAATACCTTGACTCATAAAACTTAAGTTTTAATTTTTTAATTTAAGTAGCCGGTTTAATTCTTGACTTAAATCTTGCAACTCGAAATCAGAATAAACACTAGCAAAACGAATGTAAGCAACTTTGTCGATTTTTTTTAAGTGACGCATAACAATCCGACCAATATCTTGACTATCAATTTCACTTTGACGCTTGGCCTGAATATCTCGCTCAATTAAATTGACTAGCCGCTTAAATTGATCACTGTTAATCGGTCGCTTCTCAGTAGCTTTGCGCAAGCCACAAATCATTTTATCTCGACTATACGCCTCCTTATGACCATTGCGTTTAGCTATTAATAAGTCCAGAATTTCTGTTTCTTCATAAGTAGAAAAACGAAAACTGCATTTTAAACATTCGCGGCGGCGGCGAATCGACAAGCCGTCACTAGCGACTCGCGAGTCCACCACCTTGGTCTCAGAATGATAACAAATCGGACATTTCATAATTTTTGGCTAAAACTACATATTGTGTTAGAACTAATTGCTTATCCACAAAATGTAGTTATCTGATGACTTAATTATAACACTTTTAAAAAAGTGAACAAGGGCTAAAAAATAGGCTAAAAAATAATAAAAAATGCCACCCTATAAAAAGGTGACATTTTTTTGTATAAAAATTTTATTCGTTTTACATCAATTTTTTTCGCAAAAAAGTTGGAATACTTAAATCATCTTCATCTTCATTTTCAGGCATCGAGCTGGCTGGTACAATCGGTCGAGCTGGTTCTGATTGAGCTTTCTTTAAGGCCGACATTAAACCTTTACGATTTTCTTTAACTTCTTCACCCTCATCATCTGGCTGATTTTTTTCAACAAAGGTAGTTGGTTTATAAAAATGATCGTAGTTCTTACTATTAGATTGACTATCGGATCCAATCTGACCATCAAAGCCGGTCGCAATTACAGTAACTCGAACTTCATCTTTAAAATTATTATCAACTGAAGTACCAAAAATTATTCTAGCCTCTTCATCAACTGAATTAGTAATAATCTTAGCTGCCTCATGAATTTCATCTAAAGCTAAGCTCGGTCCACCAGTAATAGTAAATAGCACACCTTTAGCCCCGTCAATTGACATTTCTAATAGCGGTGAATTAATGGCGGCTTTGGCTGCTTCAATGGCTCGATTCTCACCACTAGCCTGACCAATCCCCATCAAAGCACTGCCAGCATTCATCATGATTGATTTAACATCAGCAAAATCAACATTAATCAAAGCTGGAACATTAATTATTTCAGAGATACCCTGAACACCTTGTCTTAAGATATCATCAACAATACCAAATGCTTCTAAAATGGTAGTCTTTTTTTCAATCACCTGGAAAATACGATCATTGGGAATAGTAATAACCGCATCAACTTTATCAGTCAATTCAATTTGACCACGCTCAGCAATCTTGCGTCGTTGAGCTCCTTCAAAAGTAAATGGTTTAGTAACTACAGCAATAGTTAAAGCTCCTAAATCATGAGCTAATTCTGCCACAACCGGCGAGGCACCAGTCCCAGTACCCCCACCTAAACCACAGGTTACAAAAACCATATCAGCTCCTTTAAGAGCATCTCTGATTTCATTTTGAGATTCAGCGGCAGCATCACGACCAAGATCGGGATTCATACCAGCTCCTAAACCCTTGGTAACAGTTTTGCCAATATGAATTTTAACTGGCGCTTTATTGTAGTTAAGATCTTGGATGTCAGTATTAATAACAATAAATTCGACACCCTTGATACCACCTTCAATCATCCGATTAATGGCGTTTCCGCCGGAACCACCGACGCCAACGACTTTAATTTTGGCTGGCGCCTCAACTGCTGGCTTGATTTCTGTCATAGAGATATTAGCTAACAAGCTATAAAATTAAGAGATATAATTGTCTTGATTGTAGATTATCTAAGCAAAAAAATCAAGCTGGCTATTTTAAAAATAATGAACCAAACCAATCTTTAGCTTTTTTAATTGCTTGACCAGGTTGAAAAATTCGGCCACTAGCCTCTCCGCCATTTATAAAATCATAATGATCACCCCAAGCTACTAAACCTAAAGCTGTTAAATAGCTTAAATCATTAACCTTATCAATTACTGCCACAACATTACGATTTGCTCCTAAACAAACCGGCAAACGCAAATTCTTTTTAGCCAAATCGGTTAAGCCAGCTAATTTGGCACCACCACCTAATAAAACTACTCCGGCTGGCAACATCCCTGAACGATTAATTTTTTTTAATTCAGCATCGATTTTATGAAATATCTCAGCAACTCGAGCTTCAATAATTCCTGATAGATATTTCATCGGCACAGTCATCGGTTCATCAACTTCATTATCTGGCGAAATTAACGGAGTAATATCTACCTCATCATCTTTATCAATTTTATCTGGATTGGCTTGACCAAATTCTAATTTGATTTTCTCAGCTAAATTAATTGAACAACGCAAACCAATAGCAATATCAGCCGTAATATGATCAGAACCAATCGGTAAAATAGCCGCATGCAATAACTCACCTTCTTCAAATACCGCCAAACTAGTAGTTAATGAACCAATATTAACTAACGCTACCCCTAATTCTTTTGATCTAGCACTGACCACTGCCTCAGCCGCGGCCAATGGAGCTAAAACTGGACTAATAATCGATAAACCTGATTGTTCAATGGCTTTAGTTAAATTGCGAATCTGATTAGCCAATGATTGAATTATTAAAACTTCAACCTCTAAACGAATACCCGACATGCCCACGGGATTCTTAACATCTTCTTGATTATCAACTCGATATTTTATTGGTATAACATGTAAAACTTCATAATTGGCTGGTAAAGATAGGGCCTGAGCTGCTTCAATAACTCGATTAACATCTTCTGAAGTAATCTCATTATTGAGTTGATTAATCGCTACAACACCTTTACTCCGCTCACATTTTAAATTAGGTGCACTAACTCCGACATAAACACTGTCAATTCGAACACCGATTAATCTTTCTGATTTTTCCAGACAAGCTACTACCGAAGAGGCAACCTCTTCAATATTATTAACAATGCCTTTGTTCATACCGGCGGCCGGAGCAGCCACTGCCCCAATAACCTGCAATTGTCCGGCTGTAGCCTGACCGACCACCAGTCTAATCTCTGTTGATCCAATATCTAAGCCGGCAACTAATGCTTGATCTCTCATATTTTTTATTGAAAATATTGATAAACAAAATTAAATAATGGCCGAATGAACAATAAAAAACCAATTGTCACGGCAATAATAGCTGTTACAAACACACCCGCGGCCATAATATCTTTAATCTCTTTGACACCAATATCTAACCGTGGTTTTAATAAATCACTAACTCTTTCCACGGCACTATTAAGCAATTCCGCCAATAATACAAAACCGATAGTTAATAACAAAATGGCCCATTCAACCAGACCAAACTTTAATAAACCGGCCAGAATAACCGCTATTAAACCAATTAATAATTCAACCGCAAAATTCTGCTCTTCATGAGCAACTCGCTTTAAGCCAGACTGAGCATAACGAAAGCTTTTCCATAAACGACGACGACTCAACATATTTGATGATTATCAATAAAATTTTGACTAATTTTTTCCATGGTCTGCCAACCTAATTGATCATTATCATCATGACCTAGTAAATGCAATAACCCATGAGTAGTTATAAAAATAAACTCCTGCCAAACTGAATTACCAAAACGCTTGGCTTGTCGTATAATTTGCTGATAATCAATAATAACCTCACCTAATTGCCCAACATCGGTAGCAACAAATGACAAAACATCGGTAACTTTATCTTGCTGGCGATATTGTCGATTTAAATTACGCATTCGCTGATCACCAACCACCACCAAACTAACTTCACCTTGACCACCCTGTTCATTTAAAAAAAGCTGACTCAATTTTTGCCATTTTAATAAATCTACTGATTGTCTAGTTAGGTTACGACAAAATATCATAACTTTAATTATCGATCGTCAGACTATCTGACATTAAATGAAAAATATTATTATAACTCAATAAATTATTAGACTCCGGACTATAAGTCAAACTGATTAAATAATCAAGTTCTGGCTTGGTAATATAATAAGTTAAACCATCCGGACTAAAAACAGCTTGATGTTGATCAATTATTAAAATGTCTGGAATTTGTTCAGTAAAAACTTTAAATATTTCTTGATACCAGTCAATTAATGATTGATTAACCGGTTTGTTGGCAATGTTCAATTGAATAAATTGTCCATCATCAGCTCGAAAAATAGCTGAATTATCACGACCCAATTGACTACTCCACAAGCTTGGCATCAAAATTGACCAATCACCATGTTTAATCAATCGCAAACCCTTATTGCCACCTAATTTACCACTACCAGCCGGATTATAACCAGATCGTAACTCCGTTAAATCATCATAACCATCACTATCACTATCAGAACTATTGGGATTAGTACCCAAAATAATTTCTTCTTTATCAGTTAAACCGTCTTGATCAGTATCAACATCTAAAGAAAATTCTTTGATTATAAAATCATCATTATCGTCCAAAATTGGTTCATCAATAATCGCGGGGCTAGACGTGGCTGGTTCAATAAAATTATCTTGCCAACCCTCATTATCAAATCGCCACTGACCATCTTCCAATAACAGCTTAACAATCGCTGACCGATTGGTATCTGCTTTGGTAATAGTAAGAGTAGCTTGATTACCATTAATTTCTTTAGTAATTTGATCAGCCGATGATAACGGAATCAACATAGTCTTACTAATACTAAGCGTGCTTGATTTTTGACTAGCTGATAATGCCTCTAGACCAATAGTCTGCTCATATAATTGATGAGCTTTATCTTGGCTAGCACCAGCAATAAAAATATTAAGATAATCTTCAAGAGTCAATGCTTGATCAAGTTTTAAGCGTAATTGCAAATAAGCTTGTTCGGGATCAGATAAATCAATACTAACTTCTTCAGCCTGATTAATTGGACTAGAAGTAGTAGTTGGGCTAATAGTATTAGTAGGAGAAACTGATTCAACTGAGTTATCGGGATTAAAATTAAAAATTGGTTTCTTACTTAAAACTAAAAAACCAACATAAACCAAAGCAATAAATAATAACAAACCAAAAAACATAACCAATAAGCCAACTTTATTGCCTGAATTGGTTTTAGACCCAAAGCGAAAAGCTCTAGGCATAGTATAAATATATTGGCCATCTTCACTACCTGGGCCAGTCTCACTCTGTTTTACAAATTCAAGCTGTGTGGCTGAAGAATTGATTTCATCAGAATAAGCAATATTAAGGTTTTTAGCCGGAGTTTCCGACATAATTCAAGGTCTCTCCATTATAATTATTGGTTTAAACGACCCTCTCCCAACGGATTATAACCACCTCTCACTTCATCACCATCTGAATAACCATCACCATCAGTATCGGGATTAAGGGGATCAGTGCCATAGATATTGACCTCATCACCATCAGTTAAACCATCACCATCAGTATCGGGATTAAGAGGATTGGTGCCATAGATATTAATCTCATCAGCATCGGTTAAACCATCACCATCACTATCTAAATCAACCACAATCTGTAAAGAAGCTGGATCATTTGTATCATCAAAAAACTCTTCATTCATCGCCAGATCGTCACCACCCTCTATAATTTCAAAATTATCCCCAATTTCTGGTTCAATTATTGTTTCATTTTCAACAATCTCTGTTTCAACTATTGGTAAACTCTCCTCTAAATTAACAATACTTTCTGGAATAATTACTTCAGCTGGCGCTTTCTTAAAATATTGTAAATAAACTAAAACTCCACCGGCTAAAATAATTAAAATAACTAAACCAATTAATACCAGCTTGGCTTTATTACCAGACTTACTGTCCGGTTGACCAGTATTGGCCTCAGTAGGTAAATTGGCTGGTTGACCAAACGGTTGAGAATTTATTGGAGTAACTGGAGCCGCCGAAGTAGTTGGTTCAACATTGGCAAAAATATCTTGGACAGTCGACTCAGAAGGTTCAACCGACTTAGCTGGTTCAGCGGCTGATGGCTCAGCAGGCTTAATTGGCTCAACTGATGTTGGCTTAATATCTGGATTATTAGTCGGCCCGCTAGCCGGTGCCGAAGAATTCTGGTCATTAACTTCCTCAAACATAAATTTAATTTTATAAATAAGCTAATTTATTATAACACAAAGGTTGAACACAACCAAACAATCAACAACCCTCAACAATTGGATTTTGAACAGAACTAATATTACCAGCTGCATCCACTGCCTTAACTTCAACATTAATCTGGCTTGGACTAATCAATCCAGAAATAACAGCAGTAATTTTATTTCCAGTTAATGGTTGATTAATGATCATAACCTGACCAGCCCCAAGTGCGTTCTTGGCTCGATACTCCACTCGATAAGCCACGGTATCATCAAGATTTCTTAACCATTGTAAATCTATCTTATTAAGACCAATAGCTTGCTTTAAACAACGAACAGCTTGAGGTGCAACTCGATCTAATGGTGTTTCGGTTATCTCTGATGATAATGGCGTTTCTACTAAGGTTGTCTGATCAATCTGTAATATAGCTGACACAGCAATATAATAACGCTGACCATTAATTAAACCATTAATAGTGGTTTCAATTTGACCTTTAGGAATATTAATTGGATCACTAAAATATCGACCACTGCTTAGACCATAATAAACCTTATAACCAACAGCGCTAGGATAAGCATTCCAGGTCAACCTAATTGAGCCACCGGTTGGAACAGAAGTAGCACTTAAATTAGTTGGCGAAGTAGTTGCTGGACTATATTGAAAGAAATAAAAAGCCGGATTAATTGCCGCTGGATCAGTACTGCTAACCACTTTAAGACCTGGCAAATCGGTTGACTGGGTATTGTCTTGACCATCACGACAATAATAAAATTGCATATTGGTAGCATAGTCAGTCCATGGACTCCAACTACCATCAGCTTTACGAGCTGGCCAAGGATTAGCACACAAAAATACTCGAATAGCTGCATCTTTATAAAAATTGGGCAACGGTCCACCAGAAGATGTCTGATCAACTTGGACTTGAGCGGTTGCTCGGACATAAGTCTCAGCATCTTTTTTGTTTTGTGGTCGAACAATTGCCTGATCATTATTAGTCTCTAGTTGAGCAACAGCTAGATTACCAACTGACCACTGCCAATCCCAACTATAAGCCGAACTTGGTGATAAAACCTGACCGGAAAAACCAATGGCTGAGGCAGTTAAAGTACTGCTAGCTTGTAGATCAGATAATAATAAAGATGCTGGTGATATTTCAACATGATCAATCCGACAAATTTGATCTCCAGTTTTAAACGACCACTGTAATGCGGAATTGATTTTTAAATTATTAAATTTTAATGGCTGCCCATTAGCTAAACCGATACCGGCCTGACTTAATAGACCTTCGGCCTGATGATCATTAAGATTACTATCAGCAATCATAACTACAAAAAAACGACGATTAGCTGGTAAAACGCTGTTTGGTTTAATTACTAAATCTTTGTCGACCATATTAGCCGATTGAGCAACAGCACAATAAGTATGACTAGGATTTGGTTCTTCAGCAATAACTGCTGGTCGCAACCAGGCCAATAAACGATAGCGTAATTTAAACCACCAATTATTACTGGACTGGCCAAGTGCTAAATAAGAAGTTCCAATTGGACATTGCTGGTCAGTGCCATAATCAGCTATTAATAAAATATTACTAGCTAAACTAGCCTGATCAAGTGGTTGACTAAATGTCGCCTTAATAAGGCCATTGCGACATACTCCATTAGTATTATTAGCTGGTAAAACATTCTTTAAAACTGGCCGAGCCTGACAACAAGTGTCACTACCACAACCATTATTTTGGCTATCACCACACTCAGCATCACTCTGACAACCACAACATAATCCTCGTCCCGAGCCAGTACACTGACCACGATCAGCCACACAAGATAAATTAAGACTCAATTGGCTACATTGATCATTAACGGGATCACAACAACAAATTCCACAATCAGCCTGATTAGTACTAGTGGAACTTAACCCATCAGCTACTCGACAACTAAGCGGTGCTGAACAAAACTGATAACCACAACCAATTTGTTGAACATAAGCACCACTAGCACTAGTAGTAGCAATATCACAAGATTGACCCTGTAAACTAATTACCCGACAACCCGCCTCACAAGCAGCTGCAGTAGTAAAAAGACCAGTTGGTTTTAATTCACTAGCACAAAAATTACCATCACAATTATAATAACCACAATAACCATCTTCCAGTCGATTATTATCGATCGTACCACGACATTGACCAGTTTTACCATCAAAACAACAAGTTGAATGATTAATACAGTCACCCTCACTTAATTGAGCACAATCACCACAACGACCATTGGTGGTTGAGGTGTCACAGTATTTACCAGTTGAACCAAGACAATTACAAGCAGCATCTCTTTCAATAACTGATGATCCCGCCATAGCACAACCAGAACAAAAACCAAATGTTTTGCTACCATCAGCACTGCTAAATGTTTTGCTACCATCAGCACTGCTAACAGAACCACAGGTTCCATCACAGGTCAATGGCGCACAACAACCCGGATTACCTTGATCATTATTTAAATTTTGATCACAACAACATTCACAAGAACCAGTCGGACTTTGACAATTTTGACCATCGCACTGAAAACCAGTAGCACAAATTTTCTGATCTAGACCACAATATGATTCATCTTCCTCAGTAATTAGACACTTTAAAGGATTAGCACAATCTGAACATTCTTTTTCACTTTGACAAATATTATTAACTAATAATTGCCACCCACCATATTCTTCAGTAGTCGGCGGACATTGTCCAGCAGTTAAACTAGTTGTCCAACGCTTATTTTGACACCTTAATTGATAACTGACCTGATTTTGTCCTAATTGAAAATCAACCATTTTAGACAAATCGCAAGCCTGATCTTTATTTAAACAATAATTAACTTTATTAAAATACATTGTCTTCTCCGTTAATACCCCCTGTTTATCAAACAAAGTTCGACAATAATCATCACCACACTGACCACCAATAGTTGACCCAGCTTGCTGGCTACACCAACCCGGTGAATTTGGACAATAAAGAGCCCCATCACATTGATGATAATTATTACAAGACAATAGCTCATTATTCTGACAAATATTATCAAAACAAGTTTGATTATCATTATTACAACACTGACTACCACACATAGTTGTTCCTTCTGGACAACTATTATTACCACTACCGGTAGTAAAAGACCAACGATAAACACAACTAGCAACCGATCCGTAACAATCGGCTAAACTATCTTGACACTGACCACCATCTGGTGAGGCGGCTGGACAACAAATCTGTCCAGGACAATCACTATTGCTTTGACAAGCACCAACTCTAAAATTAAAACTATTACTGACTCCACTACTATTAATAACTTGAACTGGTCCAGTAATTGCTCCACTCGGAACAGTCGATGAGGCACCACTGAGAACACCATTATCAAACCAATTAATCGAACCAATGTTAATATTAGGATTAAATCTCAATCGACTACTGGCTGGACTATGACTACGAAAATATTCACCCCAAATTTCAATCTGACTACCAACTCGACCAATCGTTGGATTAATCCGACAAATACTTGGATTTAACGCATTAGTATTAACCGCAAAGGGCTCGCTAGCTAATAAATCTTGACCATCACCTAATTTTACCGAAATAAGCTGACTACTATTACCAATCAAGGATCCAGGTACTTTAACTATAATTTGTCGATCTGACCAAACTGAATCAGAACATTCTTCAGGGAACTGATAATTAGCCTCAGTTGTACCAAAAAAAACCTGACTAGCTCCACGAATATTACCAAACCCCTGTCCATAAATAGTGACATATTGTCCCGGTGGTCCACTAATTGGACTAAAACTAGTAATTTGAGGCTGACTACCTGGATCAACCAATTTATTAAATAATAAAAAATTACTAGCTGGACCAAGTAATGATCCACTCTCATGACGAACAAAGGTGGTTACTTGCCCTGGCTGCAAACTCGGCACTCTCGCCTGAACTAAAGTCGAATTAATCGTTGCCGATTCATTAGTGGGAATTGGATTAAGTAAATCGCCATAAAGTGCCATAGCTGAAACACCACCACCCGGACTAAAATTAATTCCCCGATAGTCAATTAATTCATTGGTAGTTGCACTAGTTTGACTTAAAGAACATAATCCAGGACGAGAAATATTATTAATAATCACTTCTTGTGAGCTAGTAGCAATAAAATTATCACTATTTTTAACCTGAATTTTTCCACTAGTAACACCAGTCGGAACCTGAACAATAATCTGATTATCTAGCCAAGCATTACTACCACAAACCGATAAATTACCTAATTGGCTATCAGTAAAAATAACTGAACCAATTGATGAACCAAAACCACTACCAAAAATAGTCATTAAATTACCAGCCTTAGCGTTTGGTGAATCAATATCACAAACACCATCAGAACCACATTGTTCATCAGTTAAACAATATTGATTAGGATTGTTCAGACAGAAACCACCTCGTGGCGTTAAACCAGTAATTTTTGGTTGATTCTTACATAAACAACAATCGGTAGTGCCCGCAGGATAACCAGCAGCCAAACAAGCGTCAGCATCAGAGCCTTGTTGAGTACAAAAACCAGATTGACATAAATTATTATTACAACTCGAAGTTGGCAATTGTTGATCATTGGCACAAGCTGCTCCATGACAATTTAAACAACTACCACCACAATCAATGCCAATTTCATCACCATCTTTTTGACCATTACAACAATGGGCTGGTAAAAGTTGACCATTTTGTTGAACAGTGGTTCGACGACCAGCAATATCATCAACTAAAGCCTGCAAATTAAAATTAGTACCCGCAGTAGATAATGGTGTCCAGTTGGTACTAAATAAATGTTCACTACCAAAACTACCAGTTGTCAAATCAACCGACTGGCCGTCAGCCAATAATTCAAATCTAGCCAAACCACTATCATCGCTAGCTAAAACCTCAATATTATTACTAACACCTGAACATAAACCAATGTTAGTAATAAATTCAGCTTGCGGATTTTGACAATCAATTGTTGACCCAGTTGAAAAAGATAAATTGCAAGCCACACCCAGACCATCACAGGTTAGAGGTTTTGGATTTGAACCAACACTCTTAATTTCAGTATTTAATTGAACTATTATTTCACCATTTTCTGGTAAACAATTAACCTCTCCACAACTACCTTGACAAATATTAGCTGGCTGAAAAACTATTTCTCGCCCACTAACTAGCCATTGTCCATCAACCGGATTTCCAGCTGAAATAACACTAGCATTAGTATTATTAATCGTGCTAGCATCGACTGAACCATTAAATTGAAAACGAATAATTGTATTACGTGGTAAACCAGTAGCGTTATTAGCTGGGCTAACCCCAGTCAACAAAAAATTACCAGACGGAACAATTGGATCAATAGGTCCGCCCGGTCCGCCCGGTCCGCCCGGTCCATTAATTGCTTGAGTTAAATTATTTAATACAAAACTAACAATCGCAAAAGCTGACAATATAATAACTAAACCAATAACCGCCGCTTTTAGAACATCTTTGGCTCGTTTAATCTTATCTTCATTGCCGGCGGCAGTCATCCATAAAAACCCAGCATAAATAACTAAAACAACCGCAATTGTTCCCAATAACCCCAAGCCAATCTGAATAATTCTGGCAATAGTAATACGAGGATCCTGAGCACTTAACCCGGTTGACGAGGCATAACTAACTCCTAAATCATCAATTGTCTGGGCCTGAACTAAAGAGATAGTCGAACGACCCGCAATAGCCAAGCTAACTAATAATAAACCGCTAAAAAGAATTTTTTGACTTCTGGACATGTAATTAGTTTATTGAATGCAAGTTGATGAAGCAAATGGCTGGCCGTTGCAACAAGATGCTGAACTAGCTGAACAAGCACCATCATCACGACAGGGCTTAAAACAATTTTGACGAGAATCTTTAACACCAGAACCTATTTCTATAAAATATTTGGTAGCATCAGATAATTGTCCATGATTAATAATAACTTTAGTAAAATCAGGATAGCCATCAGGCACACCAGAGTCAATTGCTTGACTAACCACCCAATAACTAGGGGCGACGCCAGCACTAAACAAATTGATTAAACGATGATTTTGATTATTAATAATTATATCACCACTATTTAAAGTGCTAGCCATCATTAATTTGTCAAAACTAAATTCAATTGGCTGATTCAATAACCCACTAGTCAAACCCAAACCAGGCAATAAAGATGACGATTGCAACCGAGGTGGAGTTAAATCAATTTGATCATTAACAAAAAATGACCACTTATAACTATCCTTTTGAGCAAGCTTCTTTGAATTCTCACTATAGAAAGAAGTTGGACCAGTTGTTTTAGAGTCACGATTTCCATCCAGCGAATTAAAACTGGCGTCGACTAAACCACTAGATAAAGGTAACGCCGCTAATGGATAATAATCATCTGCCGCCCGCCGACAAGATCCACCAGCACATTGATTATATGGAGCTTTATTAAAACAATCAGGGTTACTAGAACAACTAGCCAAAGGGGCGGCTCTTAGCTCGACAGCAATTGAACTACTAGCTGGCAAACAATAAATTTTATCACCACAAGCATTGACTCCACATTCAACACTAGGAATAAATTCCAAAGTTTGATATTGATTAGAAATAACAAATCGTCCATTAACCAACTGATTATTGTTATCAATATCTATTACTCTAATAGTGCTACTAACATAATTACTATCACCAACCACGGTTAAAGGATTGATTGGTTCAGAAAAATTTAATTGAATTATCGAATTACGCGGCGTATCTGGAAGATCTTGAACATCAATTGTTTCACGTCGATCTAAACCACCACTAAATGATGAAACATATAAACTAGCACTGTCAGTCGATAAATTTAATGAATTTCCACTACTACCAGCTACTTTACTTTGTAATAAAATAACATTAGACCCAATATTAGGAGCACTAACATCAATGTTAGTTTGATTAATTTTATTAACAATATTATTAACCATAGCGCCTAAACTAGTGGCAGTAACAATATGGTTTGGATTATTGTCCGCCGAATTAACAAAACGATATGATTGACTACCCACTGATAAAATTTCACCATGCCTAAATGCTTTAACTATAATATTCCAACCATTACCGGCCTCTAAAGTCCCGTGATTATCGGGTGCCAAACTACCATTTTTAATTAGAGTCAAACCACAACCCAAACTAATCCGTCCGTCACTAACATCTTCATCATTAATTAGCCCAGAAATACCAACAGCCTGCGCCCTTAATGGATTACCAGCCACTACCGAAACAAAAATTGTTCCATCATTAGCACAATTATAATCACCCTCAATTCGGGCTGATCCAGAGGCACCATAAGGTACTGGCCCACCAACTGAGGCGATAGCAGCTGATTGAGGAATAGACAAAACCTGAATAGTAGCCGTGGCGACCTGAGCCGCCTGAACTCCCAAATTAAGATCACGACCATTATCTGGAAAAGGTAAAATTCCACCCAATTCAACTTGCGGAGGAGTTAAGTCAACTCGGGTACTAATCTCAAATTGCCAAATAAAGTCTCCTAAATTAAAAGCTGGCTGATTATTAGCTTTGCGCAGTCCAGTTGTTAATTTAACCGATTGCCAAAC
>Ga0265293_10004330_pt1 | contig 25144 bp, 20 predicted proteins | sample Munlanlewell138R_FD_192505 | JGI IMG/M metagenome (GOLD analysis project Ga0265293, IMG submission 192505) | Leachate microbial communities from a municipal landfill in Southern Ontario, Canada - Leachate well 138R | ecosystem: Engineered > Solid waste > Landfill > Unclassified | place: Canada...
GGTCAGGGTCAATCGTTTTCGAAATCCGTATTGCAGTTCGATCGGGATCTCGCGGTTCGATAGTTGGAGTCGGTAGGTTCCGTTAGCTTTCATGCTTATCCTGTGTGAGGTAGTCTAAAATTTTGCTTGCAAGTTTTAGAGGGACCCTGGCTTGTTTAGCGATCTCTTCGGCGGATACTTCCGCGATCTTTTGTATTGAGCCAAATGTGGTCAGGAGACTTTTTCTCCGTGTTTCGCCGACGCCGGGGATATCATCAAGGATGCTTTTGACCATGGCTTTTCCGCGTTTATCGCGATGAAAGGTAATGGCAAAGCGATGCGCTTCATCACGAATGCGCCTTAGCAGGATCACCGCAGGGGACGTTTTGGGAATATTCTGAGCCTGAGAATAACCCGGAATAAACACCTCTTCAAGTCGCTTGGCAAGTCCGATAATGGGCACATTGTTCAGTCCCAATTCATTCAAGACCTCTTTCGCCGCGTTCAGCTGTCCTTTTCCGCCGTCGATCAGGATCAGGTCCGGCAGCAGGGCGTTTTCCTGCAGCTGCCGGGTGTAGCGGCGGCGCAGCACTTCGCGCATGCTTTCAAAATCGTCGGGTTTGTCCACCGAACGGATATTGTATTTGCGGTATTCGGAACGCTTTGCAGCGCCGTTCTCGAAATAGACCATGGAAGCCACCGTTTCTTTTCCCTGCAGATGCGAGATATCGAACCCTTCGATACGCAGCGGCGGTGCGGCCAGATTCAGCGCCTGCTGCAGCGATTCCACCATCTTGCCCGGCTTGATGCTGAGCTTCATTTTCTGCAGCAGCACATCCTTCAGCAGCATGTCGGCGTTCTTTTTTGCCAGCGTGAAGAGCTGCGCTTTTTTGCCGCGTTCCGGCCGGATGATACGAATATGGATACCGGATAGTTTTTTCAGATAATTCTCGAACAGTGAGATGTTCTCTTTAAGATCAACGAACACTTCCCGGGGATAAAGCTGGGTTTCGGCATAATAGGTCCGCAGAAAATCCTCCAGCAGTTCCTGGGAATCCTTTTGTTCCACCTGCTTCAGATGGAAACGCTCACGTCCGGTCAGCGCGCCCTCCCGCAGACGGAAGACCACCACCATCGCGTCATGTTCGCCCGAACTCAGCGCGATCACATCGCGGCTGACAAAGTCGGTCTGCACCACGGACTGACTGTTGGTATATTTTTTCAGAACACGCAGACGGTCCCTCAGGCGGGCGGCATCTTCATAGCGCATTTCCTGTGAAGCTTTTTCCATATCCCGGGCAAGACGTGTAAGTACCGGCTGACGGTTCCCGTTGAGAAAACGTTCGATCTCGTCAATGATCAGTGAGTAATTTTTTTGCGATATATTGCCGATGCAAGGTGCGTCGCAATTTTTCAGATGGTACTGCAGACAGGGTTCGTCCCCGGGATCGCCTCCGTCCGCGATCTTTTTCCGGCAGGTCCGCAGGGGAAAGGTCCGGTAGATCACCCGCAGCAAATTTTTAACATGTCCGGAATCGGTATAGGGACCGAAGTAGCGGCCTTTTTCCGGCTCTATATTTCGGGTCGAGAAGACCCGTGGAAAAACCTCGTTGCTGATGCAGATGTAAGGATAGCTCTTATCATCTTTCAACAGGACATTGTAACGCGGTGCGTACTGTTTGATCAGGTTATTTTCCAGGAGCAGGGCCTCCACCTCGGAATCCGTGATGATCCACTCGATATCCGCGATCTTCGATACCAGAACCCGGGTTTTGGGATCCGGAACCGTTCCGCGAAAATAGGACATCACGCGTTTGCGCAGGGATTTTGCCTTACCAACATAGACAACCGTTTTATTGATATCGTAAAAAAGGTAGACTCCCGGCTTTTCCGGTAGCATTTTTTGCTTTGTTTCGATGATCTGTGTCACAGTTTTCATGGACCCCCTTTGCACTCCCGTTTGAAAAATCATACATTTCCGCGAGAAATGCAAATAAAACAACCGGACAAGTTCCTGTTTACCCAAAACCAAGAAAGGAGGGGGAAATGAATAGGAATTCCGCAAACCGTGTTATCCTGGTCGGGCACCTGGGTAATGACCCGGAGGTCAAAGTCATGAAAAGCGACCGAAAATTCTCACATTTCACGCTGGCCAGCAATTTCGGCTGGCGTGATGCAAAAGGCGACTACCAAAACCGGACCGACTGGCACCGCATTGTCTGTTGGGGCAATATGGCCGAATACAGCCAGCGTTTTGCCAAGGGGCAGCAGCTGTATATCGAAGGCAGTCTCCGGACGCGGGAATGGACGGACAACAACCAGGTGAAGCACTACGTCACCGAGGTCTATGCCGACATGCTGACTCCGCTTGGCAAACTAAAAGAAAAAGATGAAGAAGGAGCGGAAGCAAAACCGGATGAAAAAACGGGGGACGACGTTCCGTTTTAATCCGGACGGAAGCTGCGGGGGATCTTTCAAATCCCCCGCTGTCTTCTTCTGGCGCAACCTTATCCTGATATGCGGTTTTCAGGCCGGCCAAAGGGATGCGGCGCTTATTCCGCGTCCGGACCTTCCAGAACGACCAGCTTGGATTCGACGCCGGGAATGACACTGACCTTGCGGGCCAGTTCGGCATTATCCTTGTCGGAACCGCAGAGCTCCAGGAAAAGCAGACCGTATTCGGAACAGTTTTCCATGACGCCGTTGTGCAGTCCCAGGCGGGTTTTGATCAGACAGCCCCAGGCGGTCAACACCTGCTGCAATTTAACCGCCGATTCCTTGCGCTTTCCTACCAGGATCAGCAATACGCTCTTTTTCATTGTTATCTCCTTTTTATGTTTTCTTAAATGATCTGTGATGGTTTGATCATTCCGCTGCCCTGGAGAAGACAGTCCGTCAGCAATTTCATTCCTTCGCGTATATGCTTCCGAAAATCCGCTTCAAGGGTGGCATCCGCAAAATCGCTGGTTACCTTGAGCGCCGAAAAGGGGATGGTCTGTTTTGCGGCAATACGCGCAAGAAAGAGGCATTCCATATCCACGATCCCTGCCGCGGTTTTCCGAAAGATCCTTTCCCTGCGTTGCACATCACTGACCGCTTTTTCAGCACTGACACAGCGCAGTACGGGCAGGCCGCTAAGCGGAGGCAAAAGCAGACATTTATCCGTGTTCTCCGAACAGACCTCGGAAATTGTGTAAACCTGTCCCGTCTGCAAGGCGGGATCCAGAATACCGGCACCCCCGGCATTCACAATGAGCTCCGGTCTGCGGGTTTTCAGATACGCGCACAAGCAGCCTTCGGCGCGCTCCTTTCCCGGTCCGCAGACAAGAATATCATGAGCGCCGCCGCGGTACAGTCTGCTTTTTCCCTCTAAACGGCACTCTTCCTCCGCCTGCAGTGCGGCGATCAGGCTTTCCGCTTCGATGGCTAATGCAGTAATGATCAGCATGTACCCAATTTACGCCATTCGGAACATAAAGGGAAGCGGAATGTCGCCATTTCCTGTTTGCTTTTCCCTTTTCCCGCACTAAATTTTCCTATGATCCTATTTTTCCGCATCCTGTTCGCACTTTTGCTACTGCTGCCTGCTTTGGCCGCCGACACGCTGAAGATCGCTCCCTGCGATGCGGCTATGATCGGCGATCTGGGAGATATCTATACCTTGAACCGCAGCACCCGCACCCTGTACCGCTACCGGGGGGACCGGGAACTGAACCGCTTTTCGGAAAGCGGCTTTGGCAAAAGCGTCAATCTGCAGGATCCGCTGCGGCCGCTGGTGCCGGAAGCGGACAAGATACTGCTGCTGGACGCCGCCGCAAATCGTGTGATCAGCTGGGACCGTTTTCTGAACCTGCATTCGGTCACACCGCTGCCGGAAGGGATCGTTTCACCCGCCGAATTCACCGTCAATGCCGAATACGACTGGCTGATCTACGATGCCTTCAGGCAGGAAATCTATCAGATCCGTCCTGGCGAACACTTTCTCCAGCGCTGGGGGGACCGCAGCGTCAACGGTGAAATTCGCCTTTATACTGTCGATGAACACATTATGGTCTTCCTGAAAGACCGCGCCGTATTGCGCTATTGCGGCCACAACGGGAAAACGCTTGCGGAATATCTTCTTCCGGACAGCCTGAACATCCAGGATCTGATCCCGATGAATGCGCAACTGACGGGGCTGATCTGCAGGGAAGGCGTTTATATCTGGGAACCCCAAGGTGCAAGCTGCCGTTTGTTAAGCGATCTTCCGGATGTAATCCATATTCGGTATGACAATAAACATATTACGCTCATTAACCGCCACGGGACGATCGTGATCTTCCCGCTATCTTCATGAAACACCCGTTTTCCCGCATCACTGTGCTTCTTTGGATTCTCCTTGCCGGAACCCGTTTTACGGCTGCCGCGCACAATCAGGAGTCCTTATTTCTGGAACCGGGAAAAACACTTTATCCGCTGAAATACGGAATGGTGCAGGTGGATTCGCTTAAAGGCGCAGACAAGCTGGAATATCTGATTGACGCGCTGTACGGGCGTGTGATCCTTCTGCAGGCGCCCGCTTTTGCCGATACACTGCGGATTTATTACCGCTACAGCACCGTGAACGCGCCGCGGAAACTGGATCTTGGCATCGGACGTATCGATACCTGGTTCCCGGAAGAAAGCCAAATCACCGCCACGGCGCCGGGCCGGGACTTATCGGACGTGCGCACCAGCGGCTCGGTTTCCCGGAAGATCGAAGTAGGATCTACCGGACAAAGCCTCCTGAGCGGGGGACTGGACCTGCGCATCAGCGGCGAACTTTCCCCGGGTGTTTTTATCAACGGTATTATTTCGGACCAGGATGCGCCTTTCCAGGATTACGCATCCACGCAATCGGTACAGGATGTCGACAATATCCTGATCCGCATTTATTCCGATCGTTTTGATTCGGAGATCGGCGATGTCTATGTAAACAGTGATTGGAATTACTGGAGCCGTTTTCAGCGAAAACTTATCGGCGCGCAGATGCGCTATCGGGGGGAATCCTATACAGGTGCGGCTTTTGCAGGAAGCGCAAAAGGACAGTTCCGCCGGCAGGAGATCCCTGCCCGCGATGCGGATCAGGGTCCCTACCGCCTGATCGCCGAAGACGGGGAACGCGCCATTACCATTGTGCCGCAATCCGAACGCATCTATGTCGACGGCGTCGTACTGAATAAGTCTCAATACACCTTGTATTACAACGATGCGGAGCTCTTTTTCTCTTCGGACATGATGATCTCGGCATCCTCACGCATCGTGGCTGAGTTCAATTATGTCAACGAGTTTTATCCGCGTTCTTCTCTGGGGGCGATGTCCGCCTGGCACTTTGGACCGAATATCCGCCTGCAAGCGTCCTATATCCGCGAAAAAGATGATGAACGGAATCCCGCGGATGTGCATCTGGCCAATATTCCTGCGGATTCTCTTTCCGGCCTGGTGTCACAGGACGGGTATTTTACGATATCCACGGCATTCGCCGATAGCGCCGGCGCCTACGTGCTGTCCGGAGATGTCTGGCTTTTTGCCGGCGACGGTGAAGGAACGCATTCCGTTTATTTCTATCGCGAAAACCGGAACGGCGGCTACGTTCGCAGTTATGACGAGGCAGGGATCATGTATTATGTCCATGCTCCAAATGACCCGTTTTCGCAATATTTTCCGCGACGTAAGGTTACCCTGCCGCTCACTCGGCAAATCGGGGCAATGCATCTGGAACTGGGGCAGAAGGGCAAACCCCATCTTTTAACGGAAGGCGCCTATTCTTCTTTCCGCGCAAACAACTACAATGCCCAATCCTCCCGCGGCTCCGCCGCACTGAAGTGGGACGCCGACATTCCTGTCGGCAATTATATTTCCCTGCAAAGCAACGGCTGGTTCAAAGGGCGTGATTTCAGCGCTTTTTCGAATCTGAACGAACCGGACTTCGAGCGCGCCCTGGCGTTCGGCACTAGCGATACGGTCACCCAAATCGCGAATATTTCGGCGGCCGCGCGTTTCCCCTGGCTGAATTCACAGAACTCCCTGGAATATGCCGCCGCATCCTCCGGTGAACGCCGCTTGCGCCTCCTTTCAAGAGGCGATATCCGCGCCGTCGGGATGACCCTGAACTATCAGTGGTCGCATTTGCTGGACAGGGGATTTCTGCCCTATTATACCCTGCGCGCCTCGCTCAATGCCCCTCTCGGTAAAGACCTTGTCTTCCGTGCCAATATCCTGCGCGATCATCTTGAGCCCGTATTTTCGGGGATCACCCCCTACCGCAGCGAAACGGCCACTGCCGGATTCACCTTGAAACAATGGGAACTGAATTATTCCTACCGCCGTGATTTCAACTGGCAGAACGCCGATTCGCTCTTTGAAAGCTTTTCAAGGAAACACGACGTCTCCCTGCGTTTTGACACAGCGTTCTGGAGTCGGCGCATCACACTGAACAGCAAGACCACCTACCGTTTTGACCAGCGGAAAACGGATGACAGCCATTACATCCTCAGCAGCAGTCAGCTGGGATACAATTTCCCCAAGATGCGTCTGAGCGGAAATATCCGCGCGGACATTAACCGCACTTCCGAGACCAAACGCGAAGCGGTTTTCATTTATGTCGGGGACGGGCTGGGTTACTACCGCCTTGACGATTTCGGCCAGTATGTCCCCGATGAAATGGGGAATTTTATCATGCGCAGCGAGTTGACTAACGAGCGCCGGGACCAGTATGTCAGCAAGCTCGGGAGTTCCCTGCAGTGGAGGGCCGGAAAGAAGAAACTACGCTTTGAGTTCAGCCACGCCGGCAATAGCGATTTTCGCAGTCCGCGACCGCTGCTCTACGCGCCGGTCAATACCGAAGCACCCGATACCAGCCTGCTTTTCAGCAGCCTGCGCCTGAAACACGAAGCGGCGCTCAGTAATGTGAATGGCCGTCACCGCCTGGCCCTTTTACTGGAAGATCAGTTCGGCCAGAATTTCCAGACCGCCTACAACGAAAACGCGTACAGCCGGAACGAACGCCGTCTGCAGTACCGTTTCAAGCCCGAGAAATTGATCCTGGAGCTGTATTACAGCTACAATACCCGCGATCAGCACCGTATGCCGCTGAACAGCTATCGCGTCCAAACCGGCGCTCATGGTCTGGGCGCCAATTTTGAGTATCTCTTCTCCGGCAAACTGCGGGCTTCGCTCGAGGGAAAATACGCCTGTGTCAACACCCGCTTCCGGGATGATTTCATTACGCACCGCATCTCCCTGAAAAGCGATTTGATCTGGTACCGCGTGGCAGGGGAACGTTTTTTCCTGAGCGGAACCCTCGACCGGATCCTCAGCGATTATACCGGAAGCCTCCCTTATGAAACCGCGGACGGACTGCCCCTGGGTACCAGCTGGTCCGCTGCCCTGCGCTTTGAAAAGCGCATTCATCAGAATATTTCCGCCGGCAGTTTTCTGCAATACCGCAAACGCGCAGAGCAAAAGGGAATTATCACCGCAACGCTTGAAGTAAAGGCCTATTTCTAATGCGAGTACGCCATTATATACTGCTGCTTTTCCTGTCGCTGGCAATAACGGGCCTGCCCCTTGCCGCGGAACGCTATTTCTGCATTATTGAACAGGATACCTTGACGGCCGGCAGCGAAACGGCACTGAAGCAAATTCTGGAAGATCATTTGCTGCACCTGGGTAACCAGGGTTTTCCCTTTGCACAGCTGGTACTGCATGCCTATGAACGCCGGGAAAACACGGAATATTTTCACTACCGGATATCCAAAGGCGAACAGACCCGCATTGATACCATCGTTTTCGGCGACTACCGGCCACGCGAAATATCGCTGCTTTCACGCACCCTGCGCCTTTCCGGGGAACAGCAGGAAAACTTCCATTACGGCAAAATCCGAGAGATCCTGGCGGATCTCAAAGCCAATCCCTTGCTGGAGGTCGAAGAACGCGCGGATATTTACGGAAACGGCCTGCGGCTTTACACAAAAGCGCGGCAGGATATTCGCTTTGATGCCGTCCTTGCCTACAAAGAGGAAAATACGGCACGGGGAATGGTGGGCAACCTTTCCTGCGAACTAATCAACCTGGGGGGACTTGGACGTGTCGCGCACTTTTACTGGTCCCGGCCCACCCTGCATGTCAATGCCATCGATGTCGCTTACACCGAGCCCTACGTCCTGAATAAAGCATTCTCCATAGATGCTGCCTTTTCCCAGCGTTTTCAGGACAGCCTCTATGTCAAGCGCGACTGGAATATCGGGCTGACCTTTCATCTGGGACCGCGTTCAAATTTAAGCATTGATTATCAATATGAATATATCGGCACCACCGAAACGGGTTCGGATTCCGGTTTTGTGACACAGCGCCGTTCGGGGACCGACGTATCCCTGCTCTATCAATCGCCGCCACGTCCTTTCCGCATTCAGGCTTTGCTCCGTTCCGGCATCCGGCCGGACGCGGGTTTTTTGCTTTCCCGGAATGCGGCGGAAATGCGCATGACCTATCAGCCATCGCGCCTGGGTTTTCATATCAATATTCTGGGCGGGATCGCGGCTTCACGACGTCCGGTGGCCCTTTACGATCAATATAAACTTGGCGGCGCCGCTTTCCTGCGCGGCGCATATTTTGAACAATACCGCACCGATCGCTTCCTCGGCTGGCAGGCAGAACTCGGATACTTTTTGGGTGAAACACAAATATTCGCCTTTTACGACGGTGTCTGGATGCCGCTACCCCGGCCGCTGCGCCATCATATCGGGATCGCCTTTGCACTGCCGGCAGGCCGGAACCGCATCACGCTCGCCCTGGGCTACGATCTTGCCGAAAGCCTGCGCCAGTCCAAGGTCCATTTTATCTGGGATATGGGAATCTGATCCGGCGCAACTGCGAAAACAGCGAAGATCCCGACCCTTGAATTTTGAATCATCATCCTCCGTCTCCTATTCGCTTCCCTCAAATTAAAATCTGATACCGTGCCTCCGGCTTTTTATTTCACAAAAACGATTGTTTTTTTTATTTTATTTCCTCGCAGTTCCGTCTTATAATTCATCTCTTTGGGGTGAATGATGAACAGAATACAAATTAAAGAATCTTTACTTCCCGTACCCGGCGGTATCCGCGAGATGCTGGCGATCGCCATTCCTATGGTGGTTTCGCATGCCTGCGATACTTTTATGACCTTTACCGACCGCATGTTCCTGTCGCGTTTGGGACCGGAGATCATGAATGCCGCTATGGGCGGCGGCATCATGGCAAGCATTATGATCAGCTTTTTCATGGGACTGATCGGCTATTCGACCGCACTGGTCGCCCAATATCTGGGAGCCGGACGAAAGAACGCCTGCCCCCTGGTGACAACCCAGGCCTTTTTGCTGGTGATCGTCGCTTATGTCCTGATCCTGCTGCTAAAACCGCTGGCCATCGATTTTTTTAACCTTATGCGGATCCCGCAGGAGCAGATCGGACCGCAAACCCTGTACTTTAATATCATTGTATTTGGAACGATCATGGGCTTGTTCCGGGTTGCGCTCAGTTCTTATTTTTCCGGAATCGGACGCACACGCGTAGTAATGGCCGCAAGCTTGAGCGCTATGGTCGTGAATATTTTTTTAAACTACATCTTTATCTACGGCAAGCTGGGTTTCCCGGCGATGGGCATTCGCGGTGCGGCTTACGGGACCCTTCTGGGCGGCCTTGTCAGTATCATTATCCTCTTTAGCGGGTACTTCGGCAGAAAGAACCGCCGGGAATTCAATGTCGGAAAATCTTTCCGCTTCTATCCGCAGATCGTGAAAAAACTGCTGCATTTCGGCTATCCCGCCGGACTGGAATTTATGCTGACCTTTTTTGCCTTCAATCTGATGATCCTGATCTTTCATTCTATGGGAAATGTCACAGCAACCGCAACCACCATCATGTTCAACTGGGATATGGTTTCCTATGTGCCCCTGGTCGGTATCGAGGTGGGCGTTACCAGTCTGGTGGGCCGCTATATGGGAGCGCGGGACATCCCCACAGCCAAAAAAGCGGCCTTTTCGGGCCTGAAAGTCGGCGCGATATACTCACTGCTGACCGTAATCCTTTTTGTCTTTTTTCCCAAGCAGCTGGTTCACGTATTCCGGCCGGCGGCATCCAGTGCCGTTTTTGATCAGGCGGTTCCCATCGCGGTATTTATGCTGCGCATTGCCGCCGTTTACGTAACCGTAGAGGCGGTCATTATTACCTTTATCGGTGTTCTGCGCGGCGCCGGCGATACGCGCTGGGCCATGATCGTTTCGGTCGCAATGCACTATCTGATGGCCGGCGGCATTTTCATCATCCTCAAGGTGCTGAAGCTTTCGCCCGAAATAGCCTGGGTCGTTGTCGTTCTTGTCTTTACGTCTTTAAGCGTGGTTTTTTATCTGCGCTTCCGCAGTGGAAAATGGGAAAAGATCCGAATTGTCGAATCCAATATTCCGGGAACGGGAAATTTTGAAACACCGGAACAATGAAATTTGACTTCGTTTAAGACAGTTGTTTTATAAGATGGGAGCGTTATGGAATTTCTTAACCGCTATGTTCTTGAAATATATCATCTGCTGCTGGAAATGTCACCCTATCTGCTGCTGGGCTTCCTGATCACCGGCATCATGAAATACAGTATCCGCCCCGCCCGAATGAAACATTATCTGGGCGGCGCAAATTTCCGGTCAGTATTTTATGCCGCTTTGCTCGGCGTACCAATGCCGCTCTGCTCCTGCGGCGTTATTCCCACCGGCGTCGGACTTTACCGGAACGGCGCCTCCAAAGGCGCTACACAGTCTTTCCTGATCTCTACTCCGCAGACGGGCGTGGATTCTATTATGATCACCTATTCCTTGCTCGGACTTCCTTTTGCCGTTATCCGTCCGATCGCGGCTTTTCTGACCGGAATTGCCGGCGGTCTTTTAAGTAACCGTCTCGAAGGAGAAAAATCCCATCAATATACCAATGGCGGTAACGAAGAAGCCATGCCGAGGGGATGGAAAAAGCTCGCTGCAATTTTTAAATACGCCTTTGTGGATTTTATGTCCGATATCGCCAAATGGCTGCTGATCGGGATTTTGATCGCCGGACTGATATCCGTACTGCTACCGGATGATTTCTTTTTACAGTATTTGTCCAACCCCTACCTTTCCATGCTGGTAATGCTGCTGGTGGCGGCACCCCTTTACGTATGCGCCACCAGTTCGGTGCCGATCGCAGCCGCCCTGATCATGAAGGGCCTGTCCCCCGGAGCAGCGCTGGTCTTTCTGATGGCCGGACCGGCAACCAATGCGGCAACGATTGCCGTAATCGGGAATACCCTGGGTAAGAAATCCCTGCTTATTTATATGTCAACCATTATCGCGGGCTCTTTTGTGGCGGGCACCATTATCAACGAATGGTTCCCTGCTTCCTGGTTTGGCGGGATCATCATGCATGGGACACATCAACACTTGCTGCCCGACTGGCTGACCTTCAGTTCGGCACTGATCCTTTCACTGCTGATCGTTTACGTCCTGCTGATGAAACTGTTGCGAAAATTCCGTGGCGGGAATACGGCGGAAACGTCCTGCAGCATTCCCGAAGTTTCGAAAAAAAATGAATTCCTTATCCATATTGAAGGAATGACCTGCCAACATTGCGCTATGAGCATAAAAAAAGGACTTTCTTCCCTTGACGGAGTGAGCGAAGTTGTTGTAAATTTGGAATCGAACAGCGCCCGTGTCCGCGGGCATATCGATACGGCGCAAATCGAAGCGACAATTAAACAACTGGGCTACACCGTTAAAGGAATTGAATGAAAGCCATTATTCCGGCCGCCGGCGCGGGAACACGCCTGCAGCCCCACACCTTCAACCGCCCCAAAGTAATGGTTCCGGTGGCGGGAAAACCTATCCTGGAACATATTTCCGAATCTTTATTCTCGGCGGGCATCAACCACATATCCGTGATCGTTGGCTATAAGAAAGAAGCCGTGATGGATTATTTCAACACGGAATTCCCCGGAAAATTCACCTTTATCACCCAGAAAGAAATGAAGGGACTCGCGCATGCGGTCCGTTACGGACTCGAAGACCGCGATGAACCCGTACTGATCATCCTGGGAGATACCATTATCGATATGGACCTGCGGAGCTTTCGGGATCCCGGGGAAAACCGTATTGCCGTTGTGGGGGTCGAAGACCCGCAGCGTTTCGGGATCGTGGAAACCGATAAAGCCGGAATGATCCTTGGAATGGTGGAAAAACCGAAGAACCCGCCCGGCAACCTGGCGATTGCCGGCGTCTATTATCTGCAAAGCCAGCGCAAACTGAAGAACGCCATCGATACGCTGATGCGGGACAATGTCCGCACCCGAGGAGAATATCAGCTGACCGATGCCCTGCGCATCATGATGGACGGGGGAGAAAAATTCAAAGCGCTGCCAATCCAGGCCTGGTATGACTGCGGCACGGCGGAAACGCTCCTGTCCACAAACCGTTATCTGCTGAAAAAACATGCGCTAAACCGAGGCGACTGCAGGAACTGTATCTTGCATGAGCCGCTTTATATCGCCGCCGGCAGCCGTATTGAAGATTCCGAGATAGGACCCGGCGTCGCCGTGGGAAAAAATGTCCTTATTCGCGGATCAAAGATTCGCAACAGCATGGTCTTTCAGGAGGCAATACTTGAAAATTGCAGGCTGGAAGATTCGCTGATCGGAGAACGCAGCCGTATCGATGGCGCCGCCGGCACTTTGAATGTCGGCGACGATGAAGCGATCAATATTCGCAGCAAATAAATTTATCAGGCCCGGGCAATCTTTTTGCCGAATTCAAATGCGGCTTTCAGCGACAGTTCATCGGGATTCCACAGGTTCTTCAATCCCTCGTCGATGCTGGCGAATCCCGCATCTTCCATCATATCCTTGAGTACTTTTGGCGATTCCCCGCTCCAGCCGTAGCAGCCGAAGGTGGCGGCTTTTTTGTTTTTGAATTTCAAGCCTTTCATCATGTGAACGAAGCCCGCGACGGAATGCAGGACGCTGTTGGCGATCGTGGGCGAACCGACAACGACGGTCTTGGATTTGAACACCTCGGTGATCACGTCGTTGGAATCCGTATGCGCAAGATGAAAAACCCGGACCTTTACTTCGGGGTCTGCCAGGCGGATACCTTCGGCGATTGTTTCGGCCAGGATTTTCGTACCGTTCCACATGGTATCGTAGATCAGCGTAATTTGATTTTCCTGATAGTCGTTCGCCCATTCGGCGTACTTTTCCACGATCTGCAACGGATTGTCGCGCCAGATCACACCGTGGCTGGTCGCAATGATTTCAATCGGCAAGTTCAGCGCCAACACCTCTTCCAGCTTGCGCTGCAGGATCTTGCTGAAAGGCGTCAGGATGTTCGCATAATATTTGACAGCTTCACTGTAAAGCTCACATTGATCCACAAGATCGTTATATAGAAGGTCCGTGGCATAATGCTGTCCGAAGGCGTCGTTGCTGAACAGAATATTGTCGCCGCTCAAAAAGGCCGCCATACTGTCCGGCCAGTGCAGCATGGCCATTTTGACAAAGGTCAGTGATTTCCCCTTGCCGACATCCAGCGTATCGCCGGTATCGACGACCCGGAAATCCCAGTCCTGATGATACTGGCCCTTCAGGGATTTGACTGCATGCGCGGTGCAGTATATCGGCGTATCGGGAATATGCTTCATCAGCTCGGGCAGGGCGCCGCTGTGATCGACCTCTCCGTGATTGATAACGATGGCATCGATGCGTTTCAGGTCAATTTCCTTCTGCAGATTTTCGACGAATTCCACCGCAAAAGGCGACCAGACCGTATCGATCAGCACGGTTTTTTCTTCCTGAATCAAATAGGCATTGTAAGTGGATCCCTTATGGGTGGAATAATCGTCTCCGTGAAATTTGCGAAGGTCCCAGTCGACCTTGCCTACCCAATATACCTTGTTTTTGATCTGCTTTTTCATATTGATCTCTTTCTTTTGTGATGGTTCAATGCCGGACCGTACTTATTGTTCAAATTCCCGGATGACCGTCTGCAGAAGTTCCGGTATCGGAAGCCGCTGGGGGCATTTTTCCAGACATTCCCCGCAGGCAATGCACTGCGAGGCCGCTTTGCCCTTGTCCTTTACCAGCAAGTTGTACAGTCGCCGCCCTTCCTTGGGGTTGTTGATCATGGCAGCCAGGTTCAGATACTGGAAGGAGCCCGGAATATCAACCCCGTGCGGACAGGGCATGCAGTAAGCGCAGCCGGTGCAGTTGATACGGATACGCTCCATGTACAGCCTGCGGATCTCGGCCAAACGCGCTTTTTCCTCTTCTGTCAGCATGCCGGTGCCGGAACGTCCGGCGATTTGCAGATTTTCTTCCAGCTGTTCCGCCGTGCTCATGCCGCTGAGTACGATCCCCACCTCCGGCTGGTCCCAGAGCCAGCTGAGCGCGCCGTCCGCGGGGCTCCGTTTGAGCGGCTGGCTGTTCCAAACCGCCTGTATGTTTTCCGGGATATTCTGTGTCAGTCCGCCGCCGCGCAGGGGTTCCATAATTATGACACCCGCGCCATTTGCGGCGGCCTGAAGCAATCCCTTTTTGCCGGCCTGATAATCGATATCGATAATATTGTACTGGATCTGGCAGAAATCCCAGTCGCAGGATCGGAATATTCTGTCAAACACGGGGTAATCGTCATGAAAGGAAAAGCCGGCAAAGCGGATGCGTCCGTCCTTTTTGGCCCCTTCCAGAAATTCCAAAACGCCGTTTTCATAAACCGTCTTCCAGGTATTGCGGTTTAGCGCGTGCAGCAGATAAAAATCGATGTATTCCGTTTCCAGCCGCTGCAGCTGCCGCTTCAGAAAATCGTCCATATCCCTGCGTTCATTGACAAGATACGCGGGGAGTTTGGTGGCAAGAAAGGTTTTCTGACGGTATCCGTTCCGCAGCGCTTTGCCGACCAGGGGCTCCCCGTTTCCGCCATGATAGTTCCAGGCGGTATCGACATAATTGATGCCGCCGTCAATCGCCCTGCGGACCAGGGCGACGGCCGCTTTTTCATCGATATTTTCATTCCTCCCGCCGATCAGCGGCAGGCGCATACAGCCCATCCCCAGCGCGGAAAGCCGCAAACCGGTCTTTCCAAAGTTGCGATAATTCATTGTTCCCTCAAAAGGCGCAGGGTTTCACGGAGTTTGACAAAGGCTTCTTGCGAATCTTCGATATCCAGCACCGCTTCTTCCATCGGGCACATGAAGTCCCCTTTGCGGTTCAGGATATGCGGTACCCGTCTTTCATACTCAAAAATAAGGTCCTTCGCTTCGGCAAGATGAATGGCATACCCGCTGGCCATGGGGGTATACAGTGCAAAAGCGCCAATGTAAAGGGCGAGGTGAACTGCGGCTTTTCCGGCGAGCCTGTCGGCAACGGCGCAAGCGCAAAGTGCTTCTCCGCAGCGGTCCAGTGCATCAAAATACGGCTGTATGCCACGCTGTTGCGAACGGTAGAGAATATCGCCGTTCTTAACGGCGATGAAGGTATCGTCCCCGTTTTCCAGGAACGTGCGCGCTATGTGTAAATCGGTATTTGTCATGTAGTGAGATTACTAAATTTTCTTGAAAAATGCAAGAACCGCTAAGGACCTGAACCCTTTTCCGGCAGAAAAAGGCTCCTCCGTTTTCCCGCTTTGCGGTTTTTTGTCTTTTTACTTTTCACGGCAATATCGTACATTAGGGAAACGGGGAAAAGGATTCGTTTAAAATGCTCTCTTTTATTACCATTCTGGGGATCGCACTTGCATTGGCCATGGATGCGTTTGCCGTATCGATCTCCTACGGCTGCGGCCTGCGGCAATTCAGTTCCCGGGTCATGTTGACGGTTTCGGGCGCCTTTGCCCTCTTTCAGGGCGGCATGACACTTCTGGGCTACGCAGCGGGCAGTACCTTTGCGGAATATATCGAACCCGTGGACCATTATGTTGCGTTCGGACTTTTGCTTTTTATTGGAGCCAAAATGATCCGTGAAGCCTTTCGCGGCGACGGACATTGCGAATCCGTAGATCCCGGCGCCATGAATTTCCGGCGGCTGCTGGTCCTTTCGCTGGCCACCAGCATCGACGCCCTCGCCGTGGGCCTGAGCTTTGCCTTTCTGGAAGTCCGCATTCTGGCAGCGTCCCTGATCATTGCCGCAGTTACACTGCTTTTTTCCATGATCGGCGTCAAGGCCGGTCACATTCTGCAAAAAATTTTCGGGCGCAGGATCGAGATCCTGGGCGGAGCCATTCTGATCATTATCGGGTTCCAGATTTTGATTTCGCATTTACGCGCATAAAGAGGAGTATCCCATGAAAAAGACCGTTCAGGCTGAAGATCTGTACCGGCTTGTCTTTGTATCCGAACCGCAGATGAGCCCCAAGGGCGACCGCATTATCTACGTCCGCAAACGCAGTGATAAAAAGGGACAATGCTATTATTCCAATCTCCAAAGTATCTATATCGCCGCGAAAATTGATTACCCCTTTACCGAGGCAGGCAAGCATTTGGACCTTATGCCGCGCATCAATCCGAACGGAAAGCAAGTGCTGTTTGTCCGAGTAAAAGACGATGAACAGGAGCTGCGCAGTATCAGCATGTTTGGCGGCGAATCCCGGAAACTGGCGGATTTTCCCCGCGGCGAGATCCGGGATATGCGCTTTTCCCCGGACGGCAAACAGATCGCCCTGCTTTTTGCAAAACTGAAGGGAGATATTCCCGTTGAAGGCGATAAGCGCAAGGAACCCGTGTGCCGGGATATCCGGCGGCTCTATTACCGGCTGGACGGCCACGGGTTCATCGACGAAGAACCCGCTCAGCTTTATCTGCTGCGCGCTTCCGGCGGCTGCCCAAAAAAGATCAGCAACACCGCCTTCGACATCACTCAATTTGCCTGGTCGCCGGACAATATGCAGCTGGCCTATGTCAGCGTTGATCACCCGGACCCCGAACTGCACATGGAAGAGGAAGATATCTTTATCCTGGATCCCGGAAAAGAAAAACTGACAAAACTCAATAAAGCCCCCGGTCCCGTCAGCATGCTGAAATTTTCTCCCGATGGCGATACGCTGTACTTTTTCGGACATTTTCACCCGAATTACAGCTGGGGGGCGGATAATATGGACCTGCATTCCCTGGACCTGAAAAGCGGGGAAGTCCGCAATCTGAGTGCTGCTTTGGACCGCACGACCGATATGCTGACCCTGGGCGATATCACTCCCTCCTTTGTTACACAGTCCCCGCTGATCAGCAACGATACAATATACTTTACCGTTTCTTCGGAAGGCGCAAACCCTCTTTTTGCGATGGATCTCAAAAGCGGGTCGCTAAAGACCGTGCTGGAGGGACCGGAGTGTATTATCGCTTACAGCGCCTCGGCAGACGGCCGGCAGCTGGCGTTGCATCTGGCCCAGAGCGAACGTCCCGACGAGATCTGGCATCTGGATCTGGCGGAAGAAGAAAAACATCTTACCCGTGTTAGCTTTAATAACGATAAGTATCTCGAAGACCTGAATTTCCGTCCGGCTCAGCGGGAGCGGATGCAGTTCAAAGATGCCCGCATCGACGTGTTTTTGCAGTTCCCGCCGGATTTCGACGAATCGAAGCCTTACCCGCTGATCTTAAACATCCACGGCGGTCCGCGCACCCAGTACGGATTCACCTGGTTCCACGAAATGCAGTATTTTGCCGCCCGCGGTTACCTGGTCGCCTATTCCAATCCCCGCGGATCCCAGGGCTATGGAAAAGACTTCGCCGACGCCATTACCGGAAAGTGGGGACAGCCGGCTTTTGATGATTGTATGGCCGTGATCGACAGCCTCTGCAAGCGGTCCTATGTCGACAATAAGCGTCTCTATGTGACCGGCGGCAGTTACGGCGGCTACCTGACCAACTGGATCGTGTCGCAGACCACGCGCTTCCGGGCGGCGGTAGCCCAGCGTTCCATTTCAGACCTGGGGACCTTTTTCGGCACCTCGGATATCGGCTGGGACCTGGTCAGCGAATTCAAGGGCACGCCCTGGGAAGTGCCGGAAAATTACGCAAAATGGTCGCCCTTGACGTATCTGAAACAGATCGAAACCCCGCTGATGCTTATCCATTCCGAAAATGATCTGCGCTGTCCCATGGAACAGGCGGAACGTCTCTTTGCTCCGCTGAAGTACATGGGAAGGGACGTGCGTCTGGTACGCTTTCCCGAATCTTCGCACGGGCTCAGCCGCGGGGGGCGGCCGGACCGCAGGATCAAGCGCCTGGAACTGATCCTGGAATGGTTCGATCAGCATTCATAAAAGGAGAGAGTAATGCAATATACCCAACTCGGAAAACGCGGTCCCCGGATTTCCACTGTCGGTTTCGGGGCCTGGGCCATCGGCGGCATGAACTGGGGCAAGACGGATGACGAAGTCTCAAAAACCGCCCTGCGCAAGGCCATTGAGAACGGAGTGACTTTTATCGATACCGCCGATGTGTACGGCTTCGGGCATTCTGAAATCCTGATCTGTGAGGTGCTTGAAGAAATGGGCGTAAAGGATAAAATCGTCGTGGCCACCAAAGCCGGCAACGATTTTTACAATGCCACAAAGGAAGACGATGCAGGTTACGGCACGATCCGGCAGAACGCCGACTACGATTATCTTATTTCCGCCGCCGAAAAAAGCCTGAAACGCTTGAATGTCGATGCCCTGGATATTTTGCAGCTTCACAGCCCGGACACCGAAAAACTGCGCAGGGACGATCCCTGGCGCGCGCTGGAAAAATTGAAAAAGGACGGCAAGATCAAACACGCCGGCTGGAGCGTGCAGTCTTTCGGGGAAAACGCTCAGGCCTTTCTTCTTGATGAGCACCATGATCTGCTGGATGTGATCCAGGTCCGCTACAATTTGCTGGAACGCGAAGCGGAAAAACTCCTTTTCCCCAAGGCGCAGCAATACGGGATCGGCGTTATTGTCCGCATTCCTCTGCTCTTCGGATTTTTAAGCGGAAAATTCGGGCGGGATACGCGTTTTGATCCGGAAGATCACCGCAGCATGAACCTGGCTCCGGACAAGCTGGAAAAGTACCTGCAGCAATTGGAGCTGATGCAGCCGCTTTACGATAAATATCCGGATCAGACAAAAGCGCAGCTGGCCCTGCGTTTCTGTATTACGCATCCTGCGGCGCAGGTTGCCATTCCGGGCGCCAAGACCGAAAAGCAGGTGCTGGACAACGTTGCCGCTTCGGACCTGGGCCCATTGCCTCTTTCGGATATCCCGGCTTTGTAGCATTAACCGCAAATTGCCACGAATCCTCTGTCCACAGCCTGTCCCGACGGTTATCGGGGAATTTCACAAATTATCACGAATTATTTTGTAGCTGTGGATTTGTGTGTTCGAATAAATCCGTGCTTTAAATCATTGACTTATTCTGCAAAGATACAATGTAAATCGTAAACTGTTAATGGCAAGCGGTACATTGTTCATTTCTGTTTCAGCCTGCCCTTTATTGTCTTGCAGCCATCAGACTAAGGAGAAAATTTCCGGACTTCGTTCCGCGAGCTAGCAGTTTCCTTCAATCATAAATTTTCATAGCCTGTCCTGCAAAGCAGGGAATTATTATAAGGTTGTAGGTGCGGGTTTAAAGTTCAAGGTTCAAAGATCAAGGCACAAAATTCTGAACTTCTCCCATACTCCCATATTCCTTCACCCCAGCGCCCAGTGCTCTTCGTTTATCGTTCATTCAGACTTCCGGCTTCTCACTTCCGGCTTCGGGTTCCCTCCACCGCCCTCAGCCAGCCTTCATAGAGCCGTTCCCGTTCCTCCGCCGGCATCTGTGGCTCAAAGCGGCGGCTGCCTTTCCGGCTCTTTTTCAGATCCGCTTCGGACCAGAACCCGCAAGCCAGCCCCGCCAGCATGGCGGCTCCCAGTGCGGTGCTTTCCTGCATATCCGGCCGGCTGACCGGGCAGTTCAGGATATCCGCCTGAAATTGCATTAAAAAATCATTGGCGCTCGCGCCGCCGTCCACGTTCAGGGCACAGAGCCGCACTCCGGAATCGCATTCCATGGCATTCAGGACATCTTTGCTCTGATAGGCGATGGATTCCAGCGCTGCGCGCGCAATGTGATCCGCTGTGGAGCCTTGCGTCAGTCCGCTGATGCTGCCGCGTGCTTTCATATCCCAGTACGGGGCCCCCAGTCCGCTGAAAGCCGGCACAAAGTAAACGCCGCCGTTATCCGGAACTTTCCGCGCTGCACGCTCCGAATCCGCAGCAGTGCCGATCACATGCAAATCGTCCCGCAGCCAGCGGATTGCCGCACCGGCGATAAAGACGGAGCCTTCCAGCGCGTATGTCAGCGTATCGCCGATCTGCCAGGCAATGGTCGTCAACAGGCCGTTTTTGGATCTTACCGCTTCGCAGCCGGTGTTCATCAACATAAAGCAACCGGTACCGTAGGTGTTCTTGGCGCTTCCGCTTTCATGGCAGAGCTGGCCGAAGAGAGCGGCCTGCTGATCGCCGGCAATGCCGCAGATGGGCAGCGCGCCCCCCGGGAATTCCGCTTTGCTGTCCCCGTAATGCTCCGAAGAACTGCGCACCGCCGGCAGCATCTGTTCCGGAACACCGAAAAGCGCCAGCAGTTCCGGGTCCCAGCGTTGTTCGTGAATATTATAGAGCATGGTGCGTGAGGCGTTGCTGACATCCGTTACGTGCAGTCTGCCCCCGCTGAGCTTCCAAATGATCCAGCTATCCACAGTTCCAAACAGCAGATCTCCCTTTTCCGCCGCCTTCCGTGCTCCGGGGACATTTTCCAGTATCCATTGCAGCTTGGTCGCCGAAAAATAGGCATCGATGATAAGCCCGGTTTTTGTGCGGATCATTTCGGACAGTCCTTCGTGCTGCAGACTTTCGCAGGCGGGAACTGTGCGTTTGTCCTGCCAGACGATGGCGGGACAGACCGGTTCGCCGCTGCGGCGGTCCCAGACAACAACCGTTTCCCGCTGATTCGTGATACCGATCCCGGCGACAAGGTTTGCGCCGATACCGTTTCTCTTCATCAGGCGGCGTGTAATGCGCAGCTGCGTTTCCCATATTTCCCGGGGATCCTGTTCAACCCGCTCCGGAGCCGGATAATACTGCGGAAAAGTTTCCTGTTCCATTCCCACAACCCGGAAATCCCGGTCAAAAAGCAGGGCGCGCAGACTGGAAGTCCCCAGGTCAAAGGTCAGGATATAGGGGGAAACCATGAAATAACCTCAAATATGATAGCTTAACCACTCTAAAATATCTTCATAGACTTGCTGGCGGTTGGTCTCGTTGACCAGCTCGTGCCGTGCGCCTTCGTACAGATTGATATGCACGTCTTCGATCTGCAGGCTGCGGTAAAGCGACGCAACCTTTTCCGGCCCCTTGCCGAAATCGCCGACCGGATCCTGCGCTCCCGAAACAATACATAACGGCAGCGTGAAACGGATCCACTGGTTGTGCTCGTTATTGTTGATATAGTCCAGACCATAGAAAAAATCTTTATAAAAACCGTTTGTGCAGATAAATCCGCATAAGGGATCATTGTTATATTTCTGTACAACGGATTTATCGCGCGTCAGCCAGGCGTTTTTGCCTTCCGCTTCAAATTTTTTGTTCAGCGGAGCCATGGTCATGTTGTCAAAAAAGGACGAGGCCGTTTGGGCGCCGTTTGTGCGGACATGAAGAGCGGCAAGCAGGCGTGCGATCTTTATTAAAAGCCGGGGATGTGCGCCCGTTCCCGAAAGGATCACGCCCTGGATATCGTCATACAGCGTAATATAGGTCCTTGCCAGAAAGGAGCCCATGCTGTGGCCCATCAGAAAGACCGGCGTATCCGGATAATCCGTCTGGATGATCTTGGTCAGACTGCGCATATCGGTTACCGCCTTGATCCAGCCGTTCTTTTGAGAAAAAAATCCCAGATCTGCGGATGAACCCGCCGTTTTCCCGTGACCGCGATGGTCGTTGGCATAGACGGCAATGCCGTTTTTGCAGAGAAATTCCGCAAGATGGGTATAGCGTTCGGCGTATTCCGCCATGCCGTGCGCGATCTGCAGCACCGCGCGCGGAGTCTCTTCCGGCAGCCAGTAATAAAAAACGATCTTTACGCCGTCATCCGTTTCAAAAAAGTCGGTTTTCTTCATTGAATTCCCCGTTTTAATGAAGGTAAAATATTATATAAATCCGACATTATCAACGAAAAACATCTGTTTCAAGGTGCCCGGCGATGTATCCCCGGTCCACGGCCTGTCCCGATGGCTATCGGGGAATTTCACAAAGAAAATAGTCCACGAATTTCACAGATTTTCACGAATTAAAAACACACGAATGATTTTTAAGGTTGTGGATTTGAGGTTGTCTGATGATGTTTGTTTTAAATATTATGTTTTTTTTCTTTATAAATGCTTTGACGAACCTCAATATCTAAAACTACTATTTTATAATAGCGTCCGTATCCACAACCATAAAATATATTTGTGTCAATTTGTGTAATCCGTGTAATTCGTGGACCGATTATTGGTGGAATTAGTGGACTGGGTATTCATGGAAATTCGCGGAGCTTACCGGCAAGATTTATTTCTGCGGAAGGTAGCCCTGCAGTTCCTCGCGTTTGTCGCAGGCTTCCCAGCGGAATTCCGGCCGTCCGAAATGGCCATAGGCTGCCGTGGAAAGATAAATGGGCTTGCGCAGATCCAGATGCCGGATAATGCCTTCGGGAGTCAGGGGGAATTCTTTGCGCACGATCTTTTCCAGTTCGCGGTCCGGAAGCCTGCCGCTGCCGAAACTGTCCACCAGCAGGGAAACGGGTTCCTTTTCGCCAATGGCGTAGGCGATCTGGATCTCGCAGCGGCCGCAGAGCCCCGCGCATACCAGGTTTTTGGCAATATAGCGCGCCATATAGGCAGCCGAGCGGTCCACCTTGGAGGGATCTTTGCCCGAAAAGGCGCCGCCGCCGTGCCTTGCCATGCCGCCGTAGGTGTCCACAATGATCTTGCGTCCCGTCAGTCCGGCATCCGCCACGGGACCGCCTTTTGTAAATGCGCCGGTGGGGTTGATATGGATCTTGGTATCCTTATCCGTCATTGTTCCGCAGACCGGCAGGATTACCTGCTCTTTAATATCCGCGCGGATCCGTTCCTGGGAAACATCCGCCTTGTGGTGATTGGAAATCACCACCGCTTCGATGCGCGCGGGTTTGCCGTCGTCGTATTCCACCGTGACCTGCGCCTTGCCGTCCGGATACAGATAATCCAGTGTGTGGTTTTTCCGGACCTCCGCCATGCGCCGCGTCAGCCGGTGGGCCAGCATAATGGGCAGGGGCATCAGCTCCGGGGTCTCGTCGCAGGCATAACCGAACATCATGCCCTGGTCGCCCGCGCCTTCTTTGTTTACCCCGGCGCCGATATCCGGAGATTGTTCCGAAATGGAACTCAGCACGCCGCAGTAATTCCCGTTAAAGCCTACGGCGCCGTTGTCGTAGCCAATCTTCAGCAGGATCTCCCGGGCGATCTTCTGCACGTCGATGTATTCCGCATGGGTCGTCATCTCCCCGCCGATCAGCACAAAACCGGTCTTGATAAAGGTCTCGACCGCCACCCGTGAACCCGGGTCCTGCGCCAGCGCCGCGTCCAGCACGGCGTCGCTGATCTGATCGCAGACCTTGTCCGGATGTCCCTCCGTGACGGACTCCGATGTAAAGAATATCTTTTCCATTTTTTAACCTCAGCATGTAATGAGCACAACGCCGCTTGCACTTGTTTTGTCTGCATCCTCAATGATATCGGGAAGAGGGGTGAACGTTTTGACTCCTCCGGTCCACATCATTTTGCCACCGTGGCGTCACTCGGTTGGCGTTCCACTAAAGGAACTCTTGATGCGGAAGGAAGATAAGCGTTTTTTGAATTGACGTCAATGTTTTTGTAAAAAAATAACCGCGAAGGAGAAACCGGTAGACGGTAGACAGTAGACGGTAGACGGAAGTCAGTAGTCAGAAGTCGGGATGAACGATAAACGATAAATATAAGCGTGTCATCCTGACCGGAGTGAAGACGACGAAGGCGGCTGAACGCAGTGGAAGGATCTCCTCTATCGCACCGGGATGCATAATGAGAGGAAGTTAGGAAGACAGGAGCTTAGTAAGCCCTGCTTCGCTCCGACGTATCGTAGCTTCGAGGGGTAAGATTGGTCAGCGAAATAACCTTGAGTATTGGATCTTCAATATTGACTCAAAGAGAAAATCAACAAATCGACAAATAGACAAATCAACAAAAATGGCAACTCAACATCTCGACGACTAGACAACTCAACATCTCGACATTCTTTAAGTCCTTGAACAAAAAAGCCTGTCATTTTTCTCCGTTTCGTCTTTAAATTAAGGTGAAACAACGGAGTCATTTATGATCAAAAGAATTACCTTCATATTGTTCGCCGTCCTGCTGATCGCCGGCTGCAATAAGGGTGCCGGGGACGAAGCGCTGGAAATGGCAAAACGTCGTATGGAGGGCGACAGCACACTAAGCGCCGATACGGTGCTGGCGCTGGAATATTTCCACAGCTCCGCCAAAAAGGGAAATGCGGAAGCTCAGTATTATCTGGGTTACTTTTACGGCAACGGCATCGGCACGGAAAGGGATTCGGCGCAGTCGCTGAAATGGTATAAAAAGTCCGCCCGTTCCGGCTATGCGCAGGCGCAGAACCGCATGGGAATGCTGTATTACAACGGCCGGGAGATTGAACAAGATTACCGCAAAGCCATCCGCTGGTTCACGCGGGCGGCGGAACAGGGCTACGACCAGGCGCAGTACATGCTGGGAATCATCTACAGCCGGGGACGCGGCACGGAACCCGATACCGCCCTGGCCGTTCACTGGCTGGAAAAAAGCGCAGCCGGCGGGCATCCTTATCCGGAGTACCTGCTGGGAAAATTGCTGTACGAGACCGCCGAAACGCCTGAAGAGACTGAAACCGCCCGCCAATGGGTCAAATCCGCCGCGGACAAGGGCGTGGGACATGCGAAGGAACTCCTTTATCAATTGACAAAGAACAATTGACAAAGGACAATGAAATGAACAATGGGCAATTGACAATGACAAAAACACCGGATATTCGTTCAGACAAGGTTATTGAACGGA
>Ga0265293_10004331_pt1 | contig 25144 bp, 24 predicted proteins | sample Munlanlewell138R_FD_192505 | JGI IMG/M metagenome (GOLD analysis project Ga0265293, IMG submission 192505) | Leachate microbial communities from a municipal landfill in Southern Ontario, Canada - Leachate well 138R | ecosystem: Engineered > Solid waste > Landfill > Unclassified | place: Canada...
TTTATATAATACTACCAGAACCTGTAAAGAAGGAAAATGGGAAAAGAAAAGATTTGTAGGATTTGAGCTTGGCGGAAAAACTCTTGGTATTATTGGTATCGGAAGAATTGGTCAAGAACTTGCAAGAATGGCAAACGGAATTGGAATGAAAGTTATTGCTCATTGTAGAAATAAACCTTGCGATCTTCCATCTTTTGTTGAATTCACAGATAAAGATACTCTTCTTGCAAAATCTGATTTTGTTTCATTCCATACTCCATTTGCAGGAACCCCATTATGTTCTATAGAAGAATTTAAGAAAATGAAAAAAACAGCTTATATAGTTAACTGTGCAAGAGGTGGAGTAGTTTGTGAAAAATCACTTCTTGAAGCTCTTAACAATGGTATTATAGCTGGTGCAGCTATTGACGTTTTTGAAAAAGAACCAACAGAGAATTTTGAACTTCTCAATCATGAAAAAGTTTTTGCAGCTTGTCCACATGTTGGCGCTCAGACTGGTGAAGCTCAGGATAGAGTTGGTGACGAAGTAGTATCAATAGTAAAAGAATTCATGAAATAATAACCCGGGGTCTGGCCGCGCCCGAGATTAAACTCACTTATGCGGCCTGACCCCTCGTTTTCCCCTATTTTTCTAAATCAGAATAAATTATTTCAACCTGTTTTTTAAGGGATTTTAAATCTGTATCATTGTTAATTATAAAATCAGGATAAGGTTTTAAATTTTCCAAATATGACTGTGAATTATAAATATTTATAATCTGTTCTTTTTTTGAATGGTCTCTTTTTGAAGCCCGGTTAACTGCAATTTCCAGACTGGAGCTTACCCATATTATTTTATCAACAAGTTTAAAAAGTTTGGCTTCGTACAAAACTGCAGCTTCAACAACAATTAATTTAGTATCTGAAGTATATTTTTTTAATTCTTTTTTAAGCTCATTAAAAAGTTCAGCATGAACTATTGAATTAAGCTCCTGGAGTTTTTCTTTATCATTAAAAACTATATCTCTTATATAAGATCTGTTTAATTTACCTTCAAAAAAAGATTTTAACCCGAATTTTTCTTTAATTTTTTGCTGAATTTTATAATTTGAGTCAATAATTGAAGAAGCCAGTCTGTCACAGTTAATAATTTCTGTATGTGAGAAATTTAAAAATAAATCTGAAACAGTTGTTTTACCACTGCCTATTTTACCTGTAACACCAATTATTTTCATTATATATTGTATTTTGAAACAGTTTCTTCAATTTTTTCAAGTACATTTAAAGCTTCTTTGTCATTGTTTGTCTGAAGTGCTGTTTTTATTTTTTCTGTATTACTTTTAATTTCTGTAATGCTTTGTCTGTACTCATCAATCAACATATTCAAATTATGAGCTAAATCTGTAAATTTATCACCTTTACGCAGTGTTACTTTAAAATTAAGATTTCCATCTTTTATTTTTTGAATTGAATTTTTTATCTTATAGCTTGGTCCTGCAATCTGATGTGATATAAAAAGACTTATCAATCCGACAATTATAAAATCAACAAAAAGTAGCACTGCCAGTTTAGGCTTTATCATTGAATACGCCTTTGAAAGAAGTATTGAAAACTGAGTAAATTCATCAGGTTCAAGCACGTTAGAAATAAAATAATCCATAAAAAAGTAAATGTTGAAAAATGATATGAAAAAAATAAAAATCATCAAAAAGATAAAAGCAAAAATTATTTCTCCCTGTAAGCCTTTCTGTATAAGATAATTCCTTCTTTTATGCATTTTCTACTCCTCTATATATTTTCTTATTTTATTTTCTAATTCTGCAACTTTTTTTGGAACAGAACTTTCAATAACTATTTCAAGTAACGGTTTATTCTGATTTATTCTTGCATAAAACCAAGTTTTATCTTTAAACACAATTTTTAATCCATCTGTCTGATAACTTTCTTTTATTTCCTCAATATCAAAAGTATCTGTATAGGATTTTAATTTTGAAATAATTTTCAGTTTTTCTTCTTCAGTTTCACATGGCATGGTAAATCTGGATTTATCAATATGACCGTATTCTTTTTCAAACTCATCCAGTGTCTGTTCAAGGCTTTTTTTATTTACTGCAAGAACTTCAATAAAAAGAAGTAACAGCACGAGTGAATCTTTTACAGGAACGTGGCCTGAAAAACTTATTCCTCCTTTGTCATCACAGCCAAAAACCACCTTGTTTTTCAACATTTTTTCAACAACATGTTTAAATCCAATATAAGTTTCATTTATTTCAACAGCATTTTTTTCGCATACAAGATCAATAATCCCCGTTGTTGCCATGGTTTTTACCACTACACCATTTTTATTTTTTGTTTTAAGAATAAAATCCAGCACTATCCCTGCTATGATATCTCTGTTTATAACTTCGCCATTTCTGTTTATAAAAACTATATTTCCACCATCAGTATCAAAAGCTACCCCTAAATCTGCTTCAGTATTTTTAACATTTTCACATAAAAATTCAAGATCATCTTCATAAGGGTCTGTTTTTCTGCCCGAGAAATATGGATTATAATCTGTATTAAGTTCAATCAAATCAATATTTTTTGGAAAGATTTTCCTTAAATATCCTCTCATACTTCCATTTATATAATCAACAACAATTTTCAAATCCATATCTTTTATTTTTTTAAAATCTACAATTTTATCAACCATTTTGGAATATTCAGAAAATAAGTCATTTACCTCAATAAGACCCAGAGCTATTCCTCTTTCATAATCCTGAGTGTTAATATCTTCTTCAAGTTCTCTTATAAGACGGATATTTCTTTCAATTTCCATCGAAATATGACTGAAGGGTGGTCCACCATATTCAGGAAGGAAAAATATTCCATTGTAAAAATACGGAAGCTCTTTTCCAGTAACCTGAATTCCACACCCTGCTTTCAAATTTTTTAATGTTGCAGAGGTAAAAATTGTAGGACTGTCTCTTTCTGAAATATAACATTTAATTCCTGCTCCAAGAAGAACTTCAGAAATTATCTGAGCATATCTATATGACAAAAATCTTGTATCATACCCTATGATTACAGGTTTTTTATTTAATTCATGTGAAACAAGATATTTAGTTATTGCTTTTGCCATTATTTTCACATCTTTAAAATTAAAATCATCTGATATAATTCCATACCAGCCATCATTAATAAACTTCATAATTCACCTCTTGAGAGTATTTTTCATCGCCAGAGCCGCATTTTCAGGCAAAACAGGATTAATATAAAAACCTGACCCCCATTCAAAACCAGCAACCTTTGTTATTCTTGGCATTATTTCAATGTGCCAGTGATACAAAACTGGCATTACCTGATTAACAGGCTGAGTATGAATAACAATGTTATATGCAGGAGAGTCAAGCACTTTACACATTGCACCAACTGTATCTTTTAAAATTTTAGCCATATAAGAAAACATTTCATCAGGAGTTTCTTCAAATGCTCCCATGTGTTTTTTAGGATAAATACATGTTTCATAAGGAAATCTTGCAGCATATGAACAGAATGAAAGAAAAAACTCATTATTTATAATTATTCTTTCATCTTCAGCAAGTTCCTGACCAGCTATATCACAGAATACGCATCTTTCTCTGAAACTGTAATATTCTTTTGCACCATCTATTTCTTCTTTGACTCTTTTAGGAACAACCGGAAGTCCAACAATATGTGAATGTGAATGTGAATGTTTGAATTTAGAACCAGCTTCCGAGCCATAATTTTTTACAACCAGAATATATTGAATTTTGTAATCTTTTTTCAACTCAATAATTCTATTTTTTAATACCATTAAATAAGTTTCTATTTCTTCATAACTTAGATTTTCAATAGAACCCATATGATTTGGAGTTTCTATTACAAGTTCATGAACTCCTGTTGCACTCATGCTATCATAAAGACCATGACCTGATTTATATAAATCACCTTCACTTTCAAAAAGTGAGAATTTATCTGGAACTATTCTAACCTTCCAACTAGGTCCGTCTTTTTCTGACCCGTTTCTTAACGCAAATATTTCATGCGGAGTCATTGATTCATTTCCTTCGCAGAAAGGACATTCTTTTTCATCAGAAATTTCTGTAACATGACCAAAATCTTTTGGTCTTTTACTTCTTTCTGTTGAAAAAATAACCCATCTTCTGGTAATTGGGTCTTTCCTGTATTCAGGCATTTTAAACCTCTTCAGCGTTATTTTTAATTTTATTCAAATATTGTTTATACAATTTTAAATATTCTTTTGAAGTGTTGTCCCAGGTAAAATCCTGATTCATTGCTCTTATTTTAAGATTTTTAAAACTGTTTTTATTTTTAAAAACTGTCAGTGCATTGTCCAGAGCCTGTTGAAATTCATCGATAAAAAAATTTTCAAATACAAAACCAGTTCCAATCTCTGGATTTGTTTTTAAATCTAATACAGTATCAGCAAGTCCACCAGTTTTTCTGACTACTGGGATTGTTCCGTATAAAAGCGAAATCAGCTGACTCAATCCACAAGGTTCAAATTTTGAGGGCATAAGGAAAAAATCAGCCCCAGCATATAATTTATGGGCTAATTCAAAATCATATTTAAGAATAACCCTGACATTTTCAGCATATTTTTTTTCAAATTCGATAAGCAGATCCTCATAAAACTTATCTCCACTTCCCAGTATAATAAGTTTATGTCCATTTTCTGCAATAAATTTTATATTATTAATTATAAGCTCAATGCCTTTCTGCTCAGCAAGTCTTGTTACTGCAACAAAAAGAGCACTTTCACTGTGGTATTTTAAATTCATATCCTGAAACAGCTTTTTTTTGTTAATTTCTTTATCATCAATTTTATCAGCTGAATATTTTTTATATATCATTTTATCTTTTTCAGCATTCCATTCTTTTATATCTATTCCATTTACAATTCCTGAGTATTTGAATGAAACAGATTGAAGCAGTCCATCCATTCCAAAACCATATTCAGGAGTAAGTGTTTCATTTCTATAAGATGGACTTACTGTATTCACAAAATCAGAAAAAACAATACCAGCTTTAAGCATGCTTCCTTTGCCATAGAATTCAAGGTAATCCTGAGTAAAATAAGATGAATCAATATCCATGGTGTACAAATCACTGTAATTAAACAAGCCCTGATAAGCTATGTTGTGAATAGTAAAAGCAAATACTGTATTGTTAAAAAATTTATCTTTTTTACCATAAAAAGAGGTCAATCCTGTCTGCCAGTCATGACAGTGCACAACATCAGGTTTTATATCAAGTTTTTTAATCAGTTCAAGTGAACTTTTAGAAAAAAAAGCAAAACGTTCGGCATTATCTTCATAATCACCATAAATTTCATCTCTAAAATAATAACCATATTCTCCAATAAAAAACACTTTAATATTTTTGGTGTGTTGAAAGGTTTTAACAATAACAGTTTTTTTCCCATATGGAGTATCAACAGAGAAATCAGTAAAATATTCAACATCAAAATTTTCTGGAATTTTTTTATAAAGCGGCATTAGAATATTTACTTTATTTCCTCTGATAGAAGCTTGGGAAACAGGAAGCGAGCCAACCACATCAGCCAGTCCTCCGGTTTTTATATATGGATTTACTTCAGAAGCGAGATGAAAAATATTCATAAAAACACCCTCCTGTTATTTTAGATATGAAGCTGCATGTTCTGGTGAGGTTTCAGTAATATAAAAACCTGAACCCCATTCAAACCCTGCTACTTTAGTTAATCTTGGCATTATTTCAATATGCCAGTGATAATAATCTTTACAGTGATTTTCAAATGGAGCTGTATGTATTACAAAATTATATGGAAGTTTAGGGAATACTGTTTCAAGTCTGTTTAATACATCTTTCAAAACTGAAGCAAGATTGCTTATTTCATAACTTGAAATATCACCAAATGAAGATTCGTGAATTTTGGGTAAAATCCATGATTCAAACGGAAATCTTGGTGCATAAGGAACAATTGCAATAAAGCTGTCATTTGAAGTTATTATTCTTTTTTCATCGATAAATTCCTGATTTATAAGATCACAGAATATGCATCTTTCTTTATAATTAAAATATTTTTTAGCTGAATTCAATTCTTCCATAACAATTTTAGGAACGACCGGGGTTGCAACAAGCTGAGAGTGGGAATGAGAAAGTGAGGCTCCTGCAGGAGCTCCGAAATTTTTAAAAAAAAGCACATATTTAAGGGTTTTATCTCTTCTGAATGTTTTAAATCTCTCAAGAAAAAGTTCTATTACAGCTTCAATTTCAATCTGTGACAATTCATGAAAAGGAATGTTATGGTCATGGCTGTCAATAATAACCTCATGATATCCGTAACCAGTCATCTGATCGTATATTCCATCAGCATATTTTTCAATATTAATATTTTCAATAAGAGCCGGAAATTTATTATTTACTATTCTTGCAGCCCATCTCCCGTTAACAGATTTTGAGGCTATTTCTGTTTCTATCATATGTCTGTTTTTTTCACAGAAGGGGCAATTTTCACTGTCTGAATTTATTTCTGCCATAGAATAGGAATATTCTTCAGGTTTTTTTTCTCCTCCTGAAAAAATTACCCATCTCTGAGATATAGGATCTTTTCGAAACTCTGACATTAAACAGCACCCTTTTTTAAAAGTTTTATTCTTTCCTGATAGCTGTCTGAATCAAATATAAAGGAGCCGGCAACTACAACATCACAACCCGCTTCTGTGAGAGAAGTAATATTTTTATCACTAACACCACCATCAACCTGAACATGAATCTGATTTCCAGTAATTTGTCTTACTTCCTTTACTTTTTCACAGGCATATTTAATATAATTCTGACCTGAAAAACCAGGGTTTACACTCATAATAAGAACCATATCAATAATATCTTTGATATATTTAAGATTATCTACAGGAGTAGCCGGATTATAAGAAACCCCAGCTTTTACACCATAACTTCTTATAAGATTAAGTGTTCTGTCAAGATGAAGACAGGCTTCTGAATGAACAGTAATAATAGAAGCACCTGCTTTTACAAAACTTTCAATATATCTGTCCGGGTTTTCTATCATAAGATGACAATCAAAAACTGTTTCAGGGAAATTTTTCTTAAGACTTTTTAAAACAGGTGGTCCTATTGTAATATTAGGAACATAATGTCCATCCATTACATCAATATGAATCCAGTCAGCTCCTGCTTTCAAAACTTTTTCAATTTCTTCATTCAACTTTCCAAAATCAGCTGAAAGAATTGAAGGTGCGACGATCAAACCTGACATAAAAACTCCTTAAAACAGTAAAATATAAATAAAATAAAGAAGCACAGCAATAATCAAACCATACATTCCAAAAAGAAAAATCGATTTCTTATTAAAAGTATCATCCTCTGGAATATTTACCACGGGTGATTTCTGTGTATTTTCAAACCTTCTCTGAAAAACTGCATCATTTGTTTTTAATTCCTGAGCAAGGCTGTTGGCTACATCAGTTTTTTCTTCATTTCTACTTCTTTCCTGAGAAAATTTTTTCAAATCATCCATCATTTCATCAATAGTTTTATATCTATCAAGAATGTTTCTGGTTACCGCATGATAAATAATTTTTTCAATCCCTGATTTGGATTCAGGTTCTTCAATATCATTGAAACTGAGCTGCCATCTTGTTTCAAGAATATTATCCTGAATTATATCAAAATCGGTTATTGGCATTTCTTTTTCTTTTAAGGGAAATTTTAATGTAAACAGTTCAAATAGAACAAGCCCGAGAAAAAAAATATCAGGATCAATACCTCTGTTTTCACTTAGAGGTATTGGAATATTAGAAAGCATTGAGCGAGGGACATTAAAAGAAAGAATTTTAACCTGCATGGAATCAGTAATAAGTATATTTGAATGCTTAACAGAGCGGTATTTAATACCTGATTCAAATCCGAACTTTAAAATTTCAGCCAACTGTTTTACAATCTGTATAACCTGCCAGAAATCAAATTTATGTTTTTCATCAATATATTTATAAAGCGATTTTCCTTCAACAAATTCACACACAACATATAAAATTCCATCTTTAAAATCAACATCAAGAACTTTTACAACATTGGGATGCTTAATTTTTGCAAGAGATTTCACTTCTTCTGTAAAAAATTTTACTTTTTTCTTATCAGCAATTATTGATTGTCTTACCACTTTTATAAATACTTTTGAATTATCTTTCGTATCTATTCCAGCAAAAGAAAAAAATCTTTCGTTTTCGTGAATTTTTTCAAGTATCTGATATCTGTTTTTTAAGACAAGTCCTATTATTTTCAAAAAAACCTCTTTTTAATACTCACGTTCATCTACTTTTAAATTATCAATATAAATTAAAGCTTTCATTTTACCTACACCATATATTTTGAATTTAACTTCAGTTGCAGGAGAATATTTTTTTCTATGAACCTCTCTTATTCCAAGATCATCAATTAATATTACTTTAAGCTCTTTATCAATTATTCCATCAGGAATATAATAGTCAAAATCAACTGATTTTCTTTCGCTCTGCTGCCTTGTTGTGGTTCTTGTTCTGTTAACTCTGAGATTAATTTCGCTTCCCTTTTCAAGTCGCACACCCGCTCCTGGCTCTTGAATAATTATTTCACCAGGTTCCATATTTTCCATAAAATCATATCTTATCTGGCCAATATTCAATCCCAGCATTAAAATAGTATCTTTAACTCTGACATAATTACCGCCTGTAAAATCTGGAAGAATAATGTATTCTGTTTTTGGTCCTTTACTTACAAGAATATTGATAAATTGATTTTCTCTGTGACTTACACCAGCTGCCGGTTCCTGTGCTACAACAGCATCAGTTCTTTCATTACTGTAAACATAACTTTTTTTACCAATTGAAAAATTATTCTGTAAAATAACTCTTTCAGCTTCTCTCAGTGCAAGTCCTCTGAGATTTGGTGTTATGCTCTGCTTTTTTCCTTTACTTACAATAAGTTCAATAGTTCTTCCTTTTTTAACAGAAAAATTTCCTGCCGGTTCCTGTCTTATAACATAGTTTTTTTCCATATGTTCATCAAAAGCTTCACCTTTAACTTCAATTCTAAGTTTAAATTTCTGAGCTATTTTCATCGCATCATTAAGTGAAGTCCCGACAAAATCAGGAACATTAACCTGACCTTCATTAAAAAAATCTTCAACTATGTATATAGTTCCAAGAAATAGACCTCTAACAAGAACTACAAAAGTTAGAACATATATTATCGCTGTAAAAACACTGCCATCTTTTTTATTCATCTTTACCTCAAATTCATTTTATAATTTTAATTTTTTTTTGTCAAAGCTGTTTAGTTTCCATTCCAGTTTTAAAATCAGAAACTCCTGCAAAAAAATCAGCTGCCTGTTTGACAACTTCAAGATTAAAATCAGTATTGATACACGGTCCATCTTTTCCAATAATGTTTAAAATTCCATATACCGGGATTTTTTTAATTTCAATAATTCCTTCAAGAAGATCTCTGTGGCAGGCACAGGCAATTATAGCACCCGGTCTGTTATCTTTAATTATTTTTCTTGCCAGCGTTCCGCCAGTTGCTATGAAAAGTTTGATTCCTTTTTCCTGACAATATTCACATAACTTTCCAATATTACACTGACCACATTTTTTACAGTTGTTTACATTAAAAGTGATTCTGTATTTACAGTTTTTATACTGCACGCAATGTGGCATAAGTATTATTAAATCACTATATTTCAAGGAATATTTTCTTGATAAAACAGATTTATTATTTAAACTGACTATTTTTTCAGCATATTTTTCATAACTTTTTCCTGAAAGTTTTTTTAATTTAATTAAAAAAAGAAGAAAAAATCTACCTATGGCATTTACCATAATTGCTCTTCCCAGCTTTCTGCAAAATTTAATACATTTGAGTATGTTCCAAACTCTTTTTTCAGATTATCACAACAGTTAATAATAAAAAGCTCGCTTAATTTTGAATTAATATCTTCTTTCAGTTTCATAAAAAAACGAATACCACTCATATCAACTTTTGCAATATTCTGCATATCGAAAAAATAATATTTATCATTTTTTATGTAATATACAAGCTCTTTACCAATTTCATCTATTGTAAAACCTGTCAACTCTCCCGAAAAATCAAATTTTTTAATTTTATTTCCAAGGTTTTTTATATAAACTGTAAGAAGATTGTTAGAAGTTGAAAGCTGTTTTATAACTTTACCATCTTTAACTGCTGTTGAAAGATAATTCTGTATTTTAGGAAGAGAATAAGGTTTTTTTATAAAATAAGTAGCGCCGGCTCTTGATACTTCCGCAAGAAGCTCTTTGTTTACTGAACTTGATAAAACAAGATAAATTTTATCTTGATATTTATTTGAAATCCCAGTAAATATGCTTGCAGAATTTGGATAATTATCAAGATCAACCAGCACAAGATGGGGATTAAAAGAATCAATCTGAACATCAATATCTTCAAAATCAATTGATTTAACATTCATCTCAAGACTTTCAAGAAACCCTTTTAATAATATATGTTGTGAAGGTTCAGTGCTTACTATTAAAATTTTGACATCCCAAAAATACTTCGGAGGCATTATAGAAAAATTAATATCTTTGTTAAAAAAATCATAAGTCTCATTTTTTTCTTCAAGCCTTTTTTTAAGCATATATAACTGTCTCAATGTGAAATTTTTTTTAAGTAGTCTGGTTATTTTATCAGCAAGCTGAGCATTTGTTGAATTATAAAGACTTACAACACTTTCGATATTCACTTCTCGAATTTTTTTATCAAGTAAATCAATAATATACAAACTTATAATCGCACTTTCACCCATTCTTATAGCTTTAAGGAAAAAATTAAATATTTCATCAGAAAAATAATTAAAACAGTAATCTATAAATCTTTTTTTCTTTTCAACATCTTCTATAAGATTAAAGAAAGCTGTTAATTTTTCAGGTTTTTCTTTTTCACCCATTAGATATTCTATTTTTTCACAATCTTTTACATCAGTTTCAAATTTATTTTCAAGTTCAATAAAATACTGTTTGATTATATCTTTTTTTTCAGGTTCTCCAGCAACATACACATATTTAACATTCAGCGATTTTAGTTTTGAAATGATATCATCAGTAACTTCTTTTCCTTCTTTAAATAAAATGGAATCTTTGTTTACAATATTTTTTGCAATAAAATCACCGTGTTTTAACTCTGACAATGGCTTTAAAATCATACTATACTCTCTTATTCAAGCTTTAAGCTGTTTTATTTACAGCCCTAATTTAAACTATTATTGAAATATTTTCAAGTTTATGATAAATTAACAGAAAATTAAGTTAAAAATTATCAAATCAAAGGAGAAATTTATGGATTACAGAGAATTTATTACAACAGAACTGGCTGAAAACCTTAACAACATTTACAAAAAAATGGGTGAAATGAATATTATCAATAAAATAGAACTTGACAGTTCATTAAAAATCCTTGAAGAACTTAGAAAAGAAATTCCTCTGCCAATTAAGAAAAAAACTGTTAAAAATAAAAAATGATAGAAAAATACATTAATGATAAACTGCTTTATAAAAAAGGAAAAAACGTATTTATAAATCAGAATAATGCGGTTGATTTCCTTAAAAATAAAGATAATACTTACGAATCCAAGATTAAATTTCTTGAGCACATAAGGATTCTTGAGGATTATAATGCAATAAATATTCTTCTTAAAAATTTTATTGAGTTTCCCGAAGACATTAGAAGCTATATTATAACCTTTTTAAACGGTATTCCTTTTACAAAAATTGAGAAAACCTTAAAAAATTATTAAATCACCGTGAAATTCCAATAAGATTGAGTACGCTTAAAGCATTAAAAAACAGTTCAAACCCTGATTTACTTGAAATAATTCATCCTCTTATACAACATGGAAACAGCGAGGTTAAATTAAGTTCACTTACCGCATATTTCAAAATTGTTTCAAACATTGTTTCTGCCGATATTTCACTTTTATTATCTTCAGAAGACGCTGAGGTAAAACAGGCTGCTTATGAAAGTCTTAAAGAAATAACAAAATCTTTTACAGATATTGAAGAAATGAAAAATATCACTCTGATTGATTCTGATTTGGAAAAAATCAATAACAGCAGTTTGAAAGAAAATTTTTCAGCAAAAGGAAATATATCTGAACTTGTAAACTCTATTGAAAAAATTGAAAAGAATTCGAATTACAGTTTTATCTCCATACTTTCAATATTTGCTTTGCTTTCAATTATTATTGTGTCAAACTTCTATTTATACAGAAAAAATGACACTGAAAATCTTTTAAGCTTTTCACCACCAAAATCAGTTATTTTCTCTCCAGAAACTACACTGTCAAATGAAGCCAGAGTGAATGGGCTGGAGGAATTTACACGAGGTAATTTTGATACAGCTGAAAGATATTTTCAGTTAATAAATGATACACATATTAAAAATTATTATCTTTTCAAAATTAATATGAAAAAAGAAAATTTTAAAGAAGCTGCAGTGTTTTTTCTGAATCTTCCTGAATATTCTGCTGATAATCTTGAAGAATACATATCTCTTATAAAAAAACTGATTGAAAATAAAGATTTTAACACAGCAATATCTGTTGCCGAAAAAATTGCTTATTTTAACTCATCTGAACTTAACAGACTAATTCTCAGTCTTTATGAAAACCAGGATATTGAAAAAGCGTTGTATTTTGAAAAAATTACTGGAGCTGGTAATATCGATATTCTTAAAAAAGGTGCTGATTATTTTAAAAATAAAGATTTTGATAAAAGCTCTTATTATTACGAAAGAATAATCAATCTTTTGAGAACATATAATGAAAAAGAACCATATATAATTGCATTGTATGAACTTCATAAAAAATATGATAAAATCGATTTATTCAGAGATAAATTAAACCGTTATTTAATTTTATTTCCAGAAAGCAGAAAATTATCCGAACTCAATAATTCTCAATTTAAATGAAAATCCTTTAGGGGTCTGGCCTTTCAACTTTACTAACTCGTAAAGTTTAACGGCACAAACCCCGTCCAAAACAGAATTTTCTTTAATTTTCATTGAGAATTGCTGATCTGAACTCAAAAACTCAATATAGAAAATTAAACAAAAAAAAAGCAGAGGAACATATCCTCTGCTTTTTTTATTTACTATTTTTCAATTTTTATCTTGGTGGATTTGTTGGCAACCCATAAACTGCTGGTGGATTTATTATAATTTCTGTATCAGTAGCTTCTTCATGTATTTTATATGTTTCACCAGCTTTTTCCCATGTAAGGTCTGTCCATGGTAACCAGTCCCAGAATCCTTTTTTAGCTCTGTAAAGTTCATAGTAAACTTTATTTTTTTCATAAGCAATTACACATTTTGTAGTAAGTGTCTGTTTAGTTGTAAATTCAGTTTCAGCTACTTCTTTAAATTCTCCGTTAATTGTCATTCCAACCACACCTTTAACGTTAAAACCTTCAATAAGACCACTTACTTCACCATTCTGCTGCATCTGAGTAGCTACTTTAAGCTCAATATAAAATTTGTATCTTTTGTTGCTTTCCATATATCTTTCTTCTGATTTCCAGAATTTCTGTAAAACTTCTTTTTTGGTTTCAGCACCAAGTCTGTAATAATAACCTGGTTCTGCATAACCATATCCTGGAAAAAGATTTTCGCCGTTTCTTGTTGACACAAGAAGTTCGCTTACAACATTATTGAAAATAGGTTTAACAACTTCTGGCATTTCTTTGTAAATGTCTGAAAATTCAACAAGAATATCATTGTTTCCTTTTTTAATTTCAGCTGAAATATGGTCTGTGAGTTTTTCCAGCATGTTTCCAAGCTCAGTATAAGCTTTCAGATATTCTTTTTCACCTCTAACTGGTTCTGATTTGTACTCATGAAGTAAATCCTGAGCATCCCAGTACTTATTAATTATTTCATTAGTATAAGATTCAATATCCATACCCTGATTTGAAAAAGATGAAACAAAAACAAATGTAAGCACAACCAAACTTACGAGGAGTTTATTCTTCATATTCATTACTACCCCCTTTAGGATTAAATTCTTGCTTTAATTATAAACGTGATTTAAAAAACTGTCAATTGAATATTTTTTGATTATGCAATTCTGAAGTCAGGTATTGATAATTTTTTTTAATTTGTTAATATTAAGAAAAACAATGGGAGGCTTTGATATGATTAGAATCAAACCGTTCAAAGGTATCAGACCTGTTAAAGAAATGGCTCAGAAAGTAGCTGCTTTTCCTTACGATGTTGTAAATTCAGAAGAAGCAAGAGAAATTGCAAAAGACAATCCAGAAAGTTTTCTTCATATTTCTAAACCAGAAATAGACCTTTCACCTGAAATCAATCAGTATGATGAATCAGTTTACAAAAAAGGAAGAGAAAATTTTGAGAATTTTTTAAAAAATGGCATTCTTTTTAAGGAAAAAGAAGAATGTTTATATATTTATACAGAAAAAATGGGAAAAGTTTTTCAGAAAGGTCTTGTAGCATGCTGTCATATTGATGATTATCTGGAAAACAGAATAAAAAAACATGAACACACAAGAACTGACAAAGAAGAAGACAGAATTAAACATGTGGATACAATAAATGCAAACACTGGTCCTGTTTTTTTAACCTACAGAAAAAAAGCAGAGGTTCAGGAAATAATTGACAGCTGGATAAATGATCATAAACCTGAATATAACTTTACCACAGAAGATGGAATTGAACACACATTTTACGTTGTTGATGATATCAAAACAATATGCAAAATTACCGGAATGTTTAATGATATAGAATATCTTTATGTTGCCGATGGTCATCATCGTTCCGCTGCTGCTGCTAAAACAGGTGACCGAAGAAGACAGGCAAATCCTGACCACACAGGAAACGAGGAATATAACTGGTTTTTATCAATTATTTTTTCTCATGATGAACTTTATATTATGGATTACAACAGAGCTGTAAAAGATCTTAACGGTAATTCTACAGAAGAATTCATTTCAAAAATTTCAGAAAAATTCAATGTAGAAAAAAAATCTTCTCAGTATAAACCAGAATCCCTTCACACTTTTGGAATGTACATAGATGGAAACTGGTATAAATTGTCTGCAAAAGATGGAATTTACGATGCCGAAGATGTAATAGATTCTCTTGATGTAAGTATTTTATACAAAAATGTGCTATCCCCAGTTTTAGGTATTGGTGATCCAAAAACCGATAAAAGAATAGACTTTATTGGTGGAATAAGAGGATTAAATGAGCTGGAAAAAATAGTTAATAATGGAAAATTCAAGGTAACATTTTCAATGTATCCAACTTCAATAACTCAACTTATGGATGTGGCTGATGCTGATAAAGTAATGCCACCAAAATCAACATGGTTTGAACCAAAACTGAGAAGTGGATTAATAATACACGAACTTGAATAGAATTATAAAAAAACCGTCGGAGTTTTAATCTCCGGCGGTTTTAATTTTATTAAAAAATTTAGTCATTACAACCTGTTTACCGTTTTCAACATACTCAATATTATCCATAAGCTGTCTGGTAATTATCATCCCACGACCTCTTAACCTGTACATATCAGCGCCTTCAAGTCTTTCAAGAGTATCTTCAGGATTAAATCCTCTTCCTTCATCCTTAATCGAGACAACAGCTTTATCTGAATAAACATCACATTCTACAAAAACATTTTTATTTTTATCAGAACGGTTACCGTGTTCAATAGCATTAGCACACATTTCATTAAGCGAATAAACAAGGTCTGAAACCATCATTTCTTCAGCACCTGTGTTTGAAAAAATCCATTTTGCCATATTATTTATTTCTTTAATATATTCAAAATCACTTTTAAGTTCAAATTTAATGTTATAAACTCTTCCAGAACTGTTAAGATTTTCATTTTTCCTTATAACCTTACTGACAGTTTCAATAATAGTATCTTTCCTTGCAGGTTTTACAATATAATCATCAGCACCAACAAGAAAACCTTTTTTAATGTTAGCATCTTCACCCAAAGCAGAAAGCATGATAATTGGAATTTTATTATATTCTCTCTGCATTTTAAGAATTTTTGCAATCTGAAACCCGTCAAGAATTGGCATCATGACATCAAGTAGAATAACATCAACTTTCTTATTTGATTTATAGATAAACTCTAAAGCTGAAAAAGCATCCTGGGATTTATAAACATTTTTAAATTCTTTTGATAGAAAAAATTCTAATATGTTGAGAATTTCTATTTCATCATCAACAACAAGTACATTTTTATCATTCAACAACTTTACCACCCCTGCAAAAAACAAATCCGATTATTATAACTAAATATAATTATATAATATTACCATGTTTTTTTCAAACAGAAAATTTTACCTCCAGATGGTGGGATTTGATGTTTAACAAGTCTGTTATTATCAACATTAACCTCATAATTATAAATATATTCATACCATCTTCCGTTCTGTGGCATAGGAATATCAACATACTGATCGTAATCAGAGAAGTTAAGAGCAACTATGATTATATCACCATAATTATCCCATCTCTTATAAATTAAAACATTTTCATTCTGATATCTCCATACTTCTTCAATATTATTTTGTCTTAAAGCCATGTGATTTTTTCTTAATTTTATAAGAGCTTTAAAATGATTATATACTTCTTTACCTGGATAATTGTAGCTTAGCTTATTCCACTGTAATTTATTAGGATCAATAGTCCTTGCTGTATCCATGCCGAACTCCTGACCATGATAAATCATTGGAATGCCCGCAGAAGTAAAGAGGGTAATTGCTCCAAGTTTGGATTTTCTTACTGCTTTATGATAATCAATATGAGGATTTGTCATTGCTTCGTAAATAACTCTTTCTTCGTCATGATTCTCAGTATAGTTAATCACCTGTGAATGGTCATTGAAACCAATTTTTCTGAAATCTATTCCAGACATTGTTTTTTGAAGGTCACCAAATCTGAAATTATCTTTATAAACACCTTCTCTTAGATTAGCTTTCATCTGATGATGAAAAATATCATTCCACTGAGCATCAAGCTGTGTAGATTTTACCATATTAGGATCCATTGGAAGATGTTCTGCTATCTGATAAATATATTTTCCAACTGCCTCACCTGCTTTTCTGGCTTCCCAGGTAATAAAACTTACACCATTATACATATCATAGCCAATACCTTTTGTATAATCATATCGGAAACCATCAACCTTATATTCTCTAACCCAGTAATTAACAACATCTTTTATAAATCTTTTAGTATTATCACTCCACACATTAAAATTAGGCATTCCCCACGGATTTGAAACATTTGAAAACCATGGACTGCTGTAATAATCATACATCTGAACAAAAGGATGATCATGGGAGCAGTGATTAAATACCATATCAAAAATTACACCTATACCATTTCTGTGTAATTCATTTATAAGAGCTTTTAGTTCATCAGGTGAACCGTAAGCTTTTTCTGGAGCAAAATAATATGCAGGATTATACCCCCATGAAATATCTCCCGGAAATTCTTTTACAGGCATCATTTTAACAGCATTAATACCAAGTTCTTTTAAATAGGATATTCTTTCTCTTGCAGAAGTATATGTACCCTGTGGAGTAAAATCACCAATATGCATTTCATATATTACTAAATCATTAAACTGAGCCATTTTAAAATTATTGTCAGTCCATTTAAATTCAGGCATTCCAACTTTAACCACAGCATTAGGACCATACTCATCCCATGCAACTTCTCTTGCATAAGGATCACCAATAAAAAGCTCGCCATTTATAACAAATTTATATCTGTATTCACCCTTTGATAAATTAACTTTTGTTGTCCAGTAACCATTACCATCAACTTTCAGCAGATTCTTTGTTTTATCCCAGCTGTTGAAATCACCCACAACAGCCACTGTTCTTTTACCAGGTGCCCAGAGCCGGAATTCAACATTATTTCCATTAACTGTAACACCCTGATCATATGTATAACCAAAACTGAATATACACACAAAAACAAGGATTAAAATAGAAAAAAACAACTTCTGATTAATTTTCATGGTTAATTACCTCCATACTTGCTTCTCCTGATAATTATAGCATAAAAATTTGATTTTTGTAACGTTTTTTTTTATTGTATGAATATGATGAATATTGATACATTTGATTACTCTGTTTTTACCAGAAAAAAAAATATCTGTGTTGATTTAGGATGTGGCAAAGGACATTTTTTATCCTCTTATGCTTCCCGATTTCCCGAAAAATTTATAATAGGGATTGATTATAATCTGACCGCAGTTAGAGCAGCAGAGGAAAAAATTATTAATTTAAAGATAGAAAACGCAACTTCATTAACTGGGGAATTTGTTGAGTTTTTTGAAAAAATCCCTGAAAACAGCTTATCAGATGTTTTTGTCATATGTCCTGACCCCTGGTTTAAAAATCGCCATAGAAAAAGAAGAACAGTAACACAGGATTTTATCGAAAAAATCGCTTCTCGTCTTAAGTCAGGTGGATATTTTTATCTTGTCCATGACTTTTACCCATATATTGCAGAAGCAGCAAAGTTTGATTTCAGTAAATTCAGTAATCCTTATCATCCCCATCTTTTTATTCATAAAAAAGAAAACTTTCCATATTCACTTTACATGAAAAAATGTCTTGATTCAGATGGGAGAATACAGTTTCTAATAAGACAGAAAATTTAGAATTCGTGATTATTACGGCCTGGTAGCTCCACGGAGACTCGAACTCCGATTTCCGCCTTGAGAGGGCGATGTCCTTGCCGTTAGACGATGGAGCCTTCAAAAGATATAAAAAATGGCTGGGAAGGGTGGATTCGAACCACCATAGGCTGATCCAGAGTCAACAGTCCTGCCATTAGACGACTTCCCAACCTTTTAATAACGATAGGTTAACATTTAATTTTTAAAAAGTCAATATCAAATTAAAAAATTTTCAACAGAATCAAGGGGTTATTATGGTTGAAAGATACTCTCTCAAATCCCTTTCTTCAAAAAATTGTGTGCTTCCATATCTGTTTTTAATACTGTGATCAGTCACAATGGTATAATGATGTTTTTTTAATACATTAATGGCTTTGTCATTGTCATCAAAACAGAAAACCGCAAGTGCTTTATTTTCAATATGGGTTAAAAAAGTATAAACATATTCAATATTCAGATTTGCTTCATGTATGACTTTTAAAATAGGTGTCAAACTTCCAGGAGTGTCTGAAATATCAACAATTACTACATTTTCAAGAACAGCTTTATAACCTTCTTTTTCAAGAACATGAACAGCCATTTCGTTATTCAACACAATAAGTCTGACTTTTGCAATTGTAATATTGTCACACATCTGAGCATTTGAAACAACTGCTTTAATATCAATATTATTCGATGACAATATATTAATAATGTTATATAATTCTCCTACTTTGTTTTTTGCTTCAACAACAAGCTGTTTAATAAGCATAAAACCTCCCTAAATATTATTCAGAAATTGCAGAAAAATCTCGTAAAAAATTATCTGCAATAGTTCTTGATATTTTACCAGCTGTTACCGATTTATTCAAAATTTTTGAAAAAGAAATTATATTTTCATTATTTGTTTCTGAAAGATCTCTGAAAAAATTGTCGTATTTTTCTTCAAGAAGGCTTCTTTTTAATTTTTTATCAAAAAAAGCAAATTCCCATACTGGAATAAATTCACCATTATGAACTGGGAGAAGATTTAAAGATGTTACAGTGTTTATGAATTTAACAAACAATCTTTTTTTCATATCATTTTCAATAAGAGAAAGATAAAACTCTATAATTTCTCCCACTGCATTTTTACCTTTTGTAAGTATAAAAATATTTTTTCCACTCCATGCTCCATCAATAATATCATCTAAAAGTTCGTTATCAATTCCGCCTTTATAAAAAATTATTGAGGGAAGTGAGCCTAATATATTTTTTAACACTCCATTCTTTGGCGTTTTTATGTAATCTATTATAAGATTTCTTGAGGCAAATTCGACTTTTTCTCTTTCAAATACAAGTGTAAAATTTTTAAAGTCCTGACCAATTTTATCAACAATCATTTTTGCATATTCATCTGCATATTCATCTTCAAATCCAGAGAGAATATTAATCGAGCCTCTGTTTTTATTAATTGCCCTTGTATAATCAATAGAATTAATAACTGGAAGAAAAAGATCCGCTATTTTATTAACAAGCACAAAAGAAAAATTAATCTGATTGAGACATTTAGAAATAACAACATTAAATTCTCTGGAAGAAAAAGAGTATTTTGTCTTGAAAAAATTATTTACCTCAAAAATATTTCTTTCAGAACCTGGCATAACATAATTTGCGAAAGCAGATAAATCCTTAAAATTAAAATTTTCATTTTTTTCTTTTTCCAACTTGTTATCAAAAGAAAGAATGCTTATAAAACCGCTGCTGTCAAAGTGAAGTAATTTAGCTTTTTTATTAATCACAAGTTCTAAAAATGAATCAATTATTTTTTTAATATCAACAACAGCTCGATTATATCCATTATTTTCCTGGATTTCAGGTTCAGAAATATTTTTTTCGGAAACAGGAATTTCCTCAATTACTTCTCGAGAATCCATCTTTTCTTCTTCAACTTTGTAAAATTCCGCAAGTAGTTCATTCTCATTTTTTTTCATAACATTTTCAGGAGCAACTTTTTTGTTTTCAGTAACATTTTTTCCTTGTGTTTTTTCAACATGTTTTAATTCTTCTTTTTTAACTTCTTCAGCTTCTTCAATAAAAAAATAAGACAAATCATCAACTATAAGATCATCTGGAATATCTGAAACTTCTTCGATTATTTCTTTCTTTTCTTTTTTTATGTCCTCAAAACCTTCTACTTCGACAATGTCATCTGAAAATTCTTTAAGTATATCCTCATAGTTTTTATCAGCATGATCAATAACATTATCCTCAGTAAAGGAAAAGACAGATGGCTTTTCCTGTTTCAAATCATCTGTCTTTTTTTCTTTTTTTTCCATATAAGTTTTTTCATTATCTGATATATCTTTTTTTTCACTTTTTTTCAGAATAGCAAGCTCTTCATTTGAATTCTGTCTATTACCAGCAGTTTTCAGAAGATCCTGCAACAAGTTAGTATCACTCATTAAAAAACTCCCCTCTCATTATTTAAAGTGCGACCATAAACATTATTTGACAACTTTCGTTCCATATTCTGCTTTTCCAAGTTCTTCCTGAGAAGTAATAACAACTTCTTTGCCTGTTGTTTTGACAAAATCTACAGCTGCCTGTATTTTTGGTCCCATACTTCCAGCTGGAAACTGATTTTCAGAAAGATATTTTTCAGCATCTTTAACCGAAATCATATCAAGCCATTTTTCATCAGGTTTGTTAAAGTTTACTGCCACTTTAGGTACGCCTGTAAGAATTATGAAAATATCAGCATTCAATTCTTTTGCAATATACGCAGAAGCCAAATCCTTATCAATCACAGCCTCAATTGCTTCAAGATAGCCATCTTCATGTCTGGACACAGGAACTCCTCCGCCTCCTCCAGCGATAACAATATAATCTTTTTCAACAAGATCTTTTACAATATCAAGTTCCATAAATCCCACTGGTTTAGGAGATGGAACCACTCTTCTCCAACCTCTTCCGCTGTCTTCTTTTATAACCCAGCCTTTTTCTTTCATAAGTTCTTGAGCGCGTGCCTCATCGTAAAAAGGACCAATCGGTTTTGTTGGGTTTGAAAACGCTTTATCATTTTTATCAACTAAAACCTGAGAAATAACTGTAACAACCTTTTTATCAATTTTCTGTCGATTTAGCTCATTACACATTGATCTCTGAAGCATATAACCCATTCCACCTTCAGAATCAGCAACACAGATATCAAGAGGCATTACTGGAATACCCCACATCTGATTAGCGGCTTCATTTCTCAGCAGAATATTTCCAACCTGAGGACCATTACCATGGGTAATTATTAAATTATACCCTTTTTTTACAAGCTCTATAAGATATTTACTGGTTTCATCGGAATTGCTTTCCTGTTCGTCTATTGTTCCTTTCTGTGTTGATTTAATAATACTGTTTCCACCTAATGCAATAACAGCTAACTTTGACATATTATACTTAAATCTCCTTTATTTTAAAAATTTTTTTAATGTTTCTGCCAGATCTGGATGCCCAATTTCCTGCAGCTCATAACTGACAAAAACCATTGGTTTATTAATTTTAATAAGTTTTGTAAGATTTATAGGTGTTGCAATTATTACAAGCTCGCATTCAGTTTTATTGACAGATTTTTCAAGATCTTTTATCTGTTTATCACTATACCCCATTGCAGGAAGAAGTGTTCCAATATATGGATATTTTTCAAAAGTTTTTTTAATCTCACCCACAACATAAGGTCTAGGGTCAATTATTTCTGCAGCTCCGTATTTTTCAGCTGCAATAATACCTGCACCATACTCCATCTCACCATGTGTAAGAGTTGGTCCATCTTCAATTACTAATACTTTTTTACCTTTTATTTTTTCATATCCTTCAACCAGAAGTGGACTTGCAGCATCAACTACTATAGCTTTGGAATTAGCACTTCTGATATTTTCTCTCAACTCAGTAATCATTTCTCCATCAGCACTATCAATTTTATTAATAACAATAATATCTGCTCTTCTTAGATTTACTTCACCTGGATAATAATAAATTTCATCTCCTGCTCTGTGAGGGTCAACAACAACAACTTCGACATCAGGCTTAAAAAATGGCATATCATTGTTACCGCCATCCCACAAAATAATATCTGCTTCTTTTTCAGCTTCTCTTAAAATTTTTTCATAATCAACACCCGCATAAATTATTGTGTTATTTTTTACATGTGGTTCGTATTCTTCTCTTTCTTCAATAGTGCATTTATGTTTATCAAGGTCTTTTAATGTTGCAAATCTCTGAACTTCCTGCTTGACTAAGTCACCGTAAGGCATTGGATGTCTGACAGCAACCACTTTTTTTCCAGCTGCTTTCAGTAAATTACAGATTTTTCTTGTTGTCTGACTTTTACCACATCCTGTTCTGGTTGCACATATTGATATTACAGGTTTTTTGGATTTAATCATTGTTTCAGCAGCACCAAGCATTACAAAGTTTGCACCTGTTGCATTAACAATAGCAGCTCTTCTCATTACATACTCATAATTTACATCAGAATAAGAAAATACAACATCATCAATCTTATTTTTAATTATAAGCTCCTCAAGATTATCTTCCGAATAAATAGGAATCCCTTTTGGATAATTTTTACCAGCGAGTTCCTTAGGATATTTTCTACCATCAATATCTGGTATCTGTGTTGCGGTAAAACATACAACTTCATAATTTTTGTTATCTCGATAAACTGTGTTAAAGTTGTGAAAATCTCTACCTGCTGCTCCCATGATTAAAACTCGTCTTGCTGCCATTAAAATCCTCCCTTTTTTTCGGTTTAACTTAATTTTTAAAAATCATAGTATGAAACAAATTCATACGGAGATATTTTTTTGTTTATATCCATTATTTCCTTCGTTTTTATCTCTAAAAACTTATCAATTATAAGTTTATTAAAAATATTATGTCTGGTCAAATATTCATTATTTAATTTTAAATTTTCCAGTGCCTGTTCAAAAGAAGCTGGCAGTGAATCTATTTTTTCAAGTTCTTCTTTTGGCAGAGTGAAAATATTAGTGTCAACAGGACCATATCCTAATTTAACAGGATCTATTCTGTTTTCAATTCCATCTAACATTGCAAGCGCAATTGCCCCGAAAGCAATATATGGATTACACATTGCATCCATAGTTCTATACTCAAATCTTAAAAAATCATCTTTTTTAACATAAGCTGGTACTCTTATAGCAGCACTTCTATTGGCTTTACCAAAAAATATTTTAACCGGAGCTTCAAATCCTGGAATAAGTCTTTTATAAGAATTTGTTGATGGATTTGTAAGAGCTACAAGTGATTTCAGATTTGTAAGAATTCCGCCTATCGCATAAAGCGCAGTTTGAGAAAGTTCACCATTACCTGCTGAAAATATATTTTTACCATCTTTTTTCATAAACAGATGAACATGAAAGCCGTTACCAGCTTCATTTTCGATAGGTTTAGGCATGAACGTTGCGGTTTTACCATGTTTGTTTGCAATATTTTTAATAACATATTTAATAAGCTGAGTTGAATCAGCTGCTTTAAGAATATTCATAAATCCAGTTTCGATTTCCATCTGACCAGTTCCACCAACTTCATGATGATTATATTTAATTGGAATTCCCATATCTTTAAGTTCAAGAGTCATTTCATTACGCAAATCTGCAAAAGTATCGTTTGGAAGTGGAGCATGATAACCATTTCCCGTAATTATATGAAATCCATTATTGGATTTTTCACTTCCAGTATGTTTACTTGACTGTCTTGAGAAAATTTCAAAAAAAGCTTTTTCTGAAGAATATTCAAACTTGACATTATCAAAAATATGAAACTCATATTCAGGTCCAAAAAGTATTTCATCTGCAATTCCTTTTTCCTTGAAAAGTTTCATTACATTTTTACAGATATTCCTTGGCCCGAGATTATTTACCTGACCAGAATCTGCAATAAATGAATCACAGGTAAAACTCAGAACTTTTCTGTTATAAAACTTATCAATAACACCTGTTTCAAGATCTGGTTTCATAACCATATCACTGTTTTCAACTCTTGCAAATTTGTAATTGGAAGCATCGAAACCAATACCATCTTCCATTATTTCATAATTGAAATTTTCAGCAGGAATTGTCACATGATGGAGTTTACCTAAAAAATCTGTTATTTTAAGATCAACGAGTTCAATGTTTTCATTTACAATTCTTTCCATAATAGTATCCAGCATATCATTCTCCTAAATTTTCATTAATGTTTTTATTTTTTTTGTTTTTTTTTATTTTTTTTTATATTTTTGTTTCGTTTTTGCTCTTCAGTTCTTAAGTTCTTGCTTTATCGGATTACCGATTACTGATTACTGTTTACGGCTCTTAAGTTCTTGCTTTATCGGATTACCAATTACTGATTACTGTTTACGGCTCTTAAGTTCTTGCTTTA